>OGQZ01002999.1_pt1 | contig 11138 bp, 20 predicted proteins | sample 1553321 | NCBI WGS metagenome assembly OGQZ01 (sample SAMEA2579958, study PRJEB22360) | human gut metagenome | reverse complement strand
GCTGCCGGCGGCCGGCGCGCGCAACATCGCCAACAACGTCAAGCAGTACCATCTCTTCTCCGTACTCATCGCGATGTTCTCGGGCTTCTTTGGCCTGATGCTCGCCTACTACTTCGACATGGCAGCCGGCGCGACGATTGTCGTGATCTCCTCGGTGCTGTTCTTCCTGACGCTTCTCCTGAAGCCGTACTTCAGCCGCTGAATGAGCTGGATGATCGGTACGCCGGGGGCAGACAGGATGGCCGATTTGTGATAGGATAATAGGTAATGTTCAGCGCGTCCCATGACGCAGGAAGGGGATTTCAAGATTGAAGACGACGATTATCGGCATTGCGGGCGGTACCGGCTCGGGCAAGTCCACGTTCACGAACCGGCTCAAGGATTACTTTGGCGACCGTGTCACGGTCATCTACCACGATGACTACTACAAGGCGCACGACGAGATCCCGTTTGAAGAGCGCCAGTACATCAACTACGACCATCCGGACTCACTCGAGACGGACCTGCTCGTCGCGCACCTCGAGGCACTGCGCGAGGGCAGGAGCATCGAGTGCCCGGTCTACGACTTCACGCGCCACACGCGCTCCAACCGGACGAAGATCATCGAGCCGAGCCAGGTCATCATCGTCGAGGGCATCCTGATCTTCCAGGACGAGCGCCTGCGCAACCTCTTTGACATCAAGATTTTCGTCGAGGCCGACGCCGACGAGCGCATCCTGCGCCGCGTGCTGCGCGACATGAACGAGCGCGGCCGCGACCTCGAGAACATCATCAATCAGTACCTGACGACGGTCAAGCCGATGCACTACCTCTACGTCGAGCCGACGAAGACCCTCGCCGACATCGTCATCAACAGCGGCCTCAACGACGTGGCCTTCGACATCATGAAGACGAAGATACAGGACATCCTCGCAAACGCAGAGTCCTGACATCTGGATATGAGAAAAGCAGCCTGCCCGAAAGGGAAGGCTGCTTTTCTGCATCATGGGCAAATCGAATCTTGCCAACAAAAAACCGCTGCAAGAGCAGCGGTCAATCTTTCAGATGGTGCGCTCGGGCAGAGTCGAACTGCCGCTTTCGGCTCCGGAGGCCAACGTCCTATCCACTGGACTACGAGCGCGATTCGTTCACTGGGAACAAAAAATAGTATATCATGAAACGCACTCGCTTGTCAATTTGAGATGCGCGGCGTCAGGGGTCCGTGCGCATGCCGCGGCCTCTGCTGCGGCCGTTCTCGATGAAGTCGCAGACGTGATCCGTCAGCGCGGCGAGCGCGAAGTAGAAGAGCACGCAGATGGCGAAGATTGCGAGCGGTGCGGCTGCGACCATGATAGCGATCTCGAGGATGTGGTAATCCACGCGCAGGCGGATGTACTCGCAGAGGAATGCGGCGAGTGTGATGAGCAGGTAGCCTTTTGCCCAGTCCATTCTAGTTCTCCTTTCTGTTGGTATGCCGGTCCGTCGGCCGGCTACTTGCATGAAACGTCGAATCTGTCTTTTGAAAACGTTTTCATTATAGCACGGAGTCCCTCGATGGCAAGGACAAAATGGCGATTTTTGAGCAGTGCGATGAAGAAAAAGCAAGTAAGAAAAAACCGCCCGGTCAGTACGCGCGATACGGACGGGCGGTCTTGTGGCATTATCACCGCTTGTGGTTCTTGAGGAAGTTCTCGATGCGCGCGAGCGCTTCGGAGATCTTATCGATGGACGTTGCGTACGAGCAGCGCACGTGGCCTTCGCCGCAGGCGCCGAAGGCGGAGCCCGGGATCAGGGCGACGTGCTCGGTTTTGAGGAGCTCTTCGGCGAACTCGTCGGAGGTGTAGCCCGTGCTCGTGATGTCCGGGAAGATGTAGAACGCGCCCTTCGGCTCGAAGCACGGCAGGCCCATCTTCGTGAAGCCGTCGTAGATCAGGTGGCGGCGGCGGTCGTACTCGGCGACCATCTTTTTCATGTACTTCTCACCGTGGCGCAGCGCCTCGATGGCGGCAATCTGGGCCGTGATCGGCGCGCAGAGCATCGTGTACTGGTGAATCTTCGTCATGGCGCTGATGAAGGCCACGGGCGCCTTGTTGCCGAGCGCGTAGCCGATGCGCCAGCCCGTCATCGCGTAGGCCTTCGAGAAGCCGTTGAGGAGGATTGTGCGCTCCTGCATGCCGGGCAGCGAGGAGAAGCAGACGTGCTTCTCGCCGCCGTACGTGAGGTCGCCGTAGATCTCGTCGGAGATGACGATGAGGTCGTGCTTCTCGGCGAAGGCGGCGATAGCGAGGAGGTCCTTGCGCGTCATGATGGCGCCCGTCGGGTTGTTCGGGTAGCCGATGAGCAGCACCTTCGTCTTTGGCGTCACGTGCTCCTCGAGCTCGTCCGGCGTGATGCGGAACTCGTTCTCGATCTTGGCCGGCACGGCGACGGGCTTGCCGCCCGCGAGGATCGTGCAGGCCTGATAGGAGACGTAGCAAGGCTCTGGGATGAGGACCTCGTCGCCCGGTGCGAGGATGGCGCGCATGACGAGGTCGAGCGCCTCGCTGACGCCGACCGTCACGAGGATGTCCGTGTCAGCATCGTAGGAGCAGTCGTACTCCTGCTGGTAGTGCTTGGCAATCTCCTCGCGCAGCTCGGGCAGGCCGCGGTTGGCCGTGTACGAGGTGTAGCCCTGCTCAAGGCCGTAGACGCAGCTCTCGCGGATGGACCACGGCGTGACGAAGTCCGGCTCGCCGACGCCTAACGAGATGACGTCTTCCATCTTGGCGGCTATGTCGAAGAACTTGCGGATGCCGGACGGGCGCATGGCCTTGGCGGCAGGGGCAAGCAGCTCATCGTAGTTCATCACAGGACGGTACACTCTCTTTCATCGGGTTCTTCGGCCAGGTACAGGCGGCCGCCGCGCTTGTAGGGGCGCAGCACAAAGCTGGTCGCGGTGGAGAGCACGTCGTCCAGCGGGGAAAGGCGCTTGGCTACGAAGATGGCGATTTCCTGGAAGCTGCGGCCCTTGATGATGACCTGCAAATCATAGCTGCCGCTCATCAGCAGCACGGTGTCGACCTCATCAAACTGGGCAATCGTCATGCCGATGTCGTCAAAGCCGCGGGCCTTATGGGGGGTCACGCGCAGTTCAATGACAGCCTCGACGAGGTTGACACCGGCTTGTTCCCAGTCCACGAGCGTCTCATAGCCGCGGATATAGCCCTTTGCGGCGGCCTCATCCATCATGGCGGCGATTTCTTCAGGCGTTTTATCCAGCATCGCCGCGATGTCCTCAATCGGCATACGGGCGTTCTTTTCCAGAATGCGAAGCAGTTCTTCCATAGTAGGTACACCTCACTCAAGTATATATAGATGTATTATAGCATATTCCGCAGCGGATTGCACTAGTGTTCGGCGGATTTTTGCAGTCGTAAAAAGTTGTACTCTTATGTCACCAACAAAAACCGAGTTGGTGAACACAACAGGGGCAGTAAATACGCCCCGGAAAAAGAAAGTAAGGGTACAAAAATGAAGTACGAAATCGTTGGTATCGAACACGCAGTTGGTGATTTCACTCCGACCTCTGGCCGGAACGCAAACACCGTCCAGCATTATGACGTTTACCGTCTGCACACGCTGAAATACAGCAAGGACGCCTACGGCAAGATTACCGCAGTCGTCCGCGCCACTCCTGACCAGATGGGCCAGATTGTTGCCGACCTCGGCGGTAACATTGCCGATGTTCCCGGTCACGTTCTGGACATGGAAATCCGTAACAGCTTCGGAAAAATCAATCTGACTGATTACGAGGTTGTGCGCTGATATGGACGCTGCCCCACCACCGCTTGTACGGCCACCACCAAAATAAGCTGCCGTGGGGCGGCTCCTGATATGCGTTAGTTCTCGAATTGTTGATACCTCCAATTTCAACTACTCGGCCTGTACACATTCTAGCGCGTATCAGGAGCCGCCCCACAATTTTGCCGGGATTCCCGGCATTCCTTGGCACTACGTCCAAGGAATGCCAAATTCCATGCCAAAATCAAACAGCAGAGGTGGTACAGATGCCAGAACCAAGCACAAAAAGCCCAAAAGCCTATCAGTTCATGTTCGTTCTCTACCCAGAGAGCCAGCAGCCCGCAATCGACTACATTCAAGCTAACTGGCCTTGCGCATGGGCACTGCATGACAAAGATACACATACCGAGCAAGAATTTCTCGACTACGGCAAACACCATGACGGCAACTGCCCTGATTGGCAAATAGGCGACCTCAAAAAGCCACATTACCATTTCGTGGTAAAGTTCAAAAATGCCCGCTACATCACGGGCGTTGCAAAAGAGATTCGCAAGTACTCCGAAATCAATGATGCTGCTATCAAGAAATGCTACAACCTGTACAAAGCGTATGTGTATCTCTGGCATCAGAACGACCCCGACAAATTCCAGTATGACCCGGAACAGGTTGTCGGTCTGCACGACTTCGACCCACCTCAACAGAATGAAGGTGTCACCGAGGAAGAACAGGTAGAGACAATGTTCAATGCGCCTGTGTTCTCCACGGTCAAGGAACTGGCCCGCTGGGCTTATGATAACGGTTGCTGGTCAACTTTCCGCAAGAACTATGGTCTGTGGAAAGACATTCAGAATGAATCCAAGGGCGGTACAGAAAATGCCTAGTATTTTCAATGTATGCACCCAACCGCTGGACGAACAGGGACAAGCTAAACCTTGCCCCTGCCGCTATACCAGAAAATGCCCCGATTCCACTGTAAAGTGTGATTACGGGGAACGTTACTGTAAAAACTGCTACACGGATGAAAACGGTAAGTTCCACCACGAACCTGCAAAGCTGAAAGACGGAACATTCTTCCCCTGCAACAACTTTGCCCCTCTTTCCCGTGACTGCAATCTCTGCGCATTCAACTACAAACGTCCGTTCTATTCTTCGATTCTGGGCGAGTATCGTCCGTTTGAGCAAAGAGCAAACAGAGATACGGACGGAGATTTACCCTTTTAATGGAGGTATCAACATGAATCCCAAAATCAGCTACAATCCCGACCATATCCACGCTTGGGTCAATCTTCCTGACCTGCCGAAGCTGGTCGATTTGTTTATTCGTCGTGGCTTTTTGAAAGAAGCTGCGACCTGCTGTCAACTGCTCGACCATGCCCGCAAAGACCCTGACGTACAGGATTTTTACGATGATGGCAACGAGGTTCTCTTGCAGCTGGACATTGATACGCTGCATGATAAGATGGACGTCTGTTCCGTCGCTGTCAGCCCGCAGTTCCTTGGGATTGTGCCCGACGAGGGGGACGATTAAATGCGTGTCATTCAAAAGTCGCTGGTCGATTATAACGCAATCGACACCCTTATTCAAGTTCAGCGGTTCATCGGCAGTAAGCAGAATGCAACGCTGCTTTTCGACGCTAAACAAAGTTTGGCCCGCTGCTATGGCCGTCAGGCCGCTAACTACTCTCTGTTGGTATCCAGCTATGAGGACAATTCTATTCACAAAATTGAGTTTGTCCCCCATGACTACCAGTTGTAACGCAAGCCCCCAAGCTGCGATTACATATAAAAATTTGAAGGAAGGAGGAAAGACAGTATGAATCCTTATATTACCGCCTATGCGGTTGCAGGTGATGCTGTCGCAGCCACTATGCCTGAAGCTCTTACCTCTGGTATCACTGAAGCTGTTTCTCTGGTCGGTACTGCGTTTAGCGCTATCACCAGCAACACCGTTCTGTGCGTGTTCCTGGGCGCTGCTCTTGTCAAGGTCGGCATGAGCATTTTCCGCTCTATGAAGCGTGCCGTTCGCTGATTTCAGCCCGCTGGGGCAGGGTGCAAGCCCTGCCCCTTCTTTTTTTGTTTCAACTCGAAAGAGGGTTTATATATGTTCGCTACTATTGACGCGTTTGTGATGTGGCTTGTAAAACAACCGTCTGTACCGTTTTGGGTCGGTTACATTGGTATCGCGGTGTTCATGCGCATTTGGGACGCGCTTAAATCGCCCGGTGTTTTCGATGACAGGCAAGAAGAAAGCAAGGATTCCACCGATGACTAAAAACTATCGCCTTATTGCTATTCGCCGCTTCTGTTCCCGCATTGCGTGCGGTAGGCTGTCTCTGCTGTACGCGCAGGCGGTTTGTTCCTCGGGCAAATAAAAATGCCGCCATTACTGGCGGCTGTTGATGTCAAAACGCTCTTGCAACCAATAAATGATGTTTGCAAAATTAGCATCAATTATTTTTATTGCTATTCCTATGATAATTGCTCCTGTTATAACTGCGTATAAGTTTAGATGTATTATCATTGCCACGATAAGATATAGCACCCAAATAATTGCTTTGTCTTTTGTATCCATATATATCGTCCTTTCGACCTTTTCTATATTTTACAACTTCTTGTAGGTGATGTCAATGAAAAAGCGATTACTTTCCTTACTTCTTGTTTTGGCAGTGGTGTTTTCGTTTTCCCTTTCTGCCTTTGCTACGGATACCGGCATTGATATTATTGATGACCCGCTATCATATTATTTTGAAAATCAGATGCTAGGCGTGCAAAAGGGTACTGGTGTTACTCTTGTTTGTCCTAAATGTGATTATAAGGTTGTTTATACTGGTGGCACATTAGTTACTTGCCCCTATGACGGTGAGGCTTTGGTACTTGCTGACCTTGCAGGTGTTCATGCCGAAAAAGTCCCCTCTGGCATCGGCCGCAAAGACCTTCCCGGCTACATCGACAATTCCGGTACGGCCCACGTCAGCAAAGAGGGAAAGCTCAAATTTGTGGCTCATCCTTGCTGGCTTGATGTTGGTGAACAAGAATCGAATAAATTTACTTTAACTGACCCCTATAAGCCTTACCGCGTGCAGGAAGAAGATGAAGATTACGGCCTATATGTCTATGACTGGCTTGGATATAATAACGGTATTAGCCATTTTTCACTTTATACACAGCCGTTGTCAGATGATATGTATTATGGAAATTTTGATTTTTACTGGATTATTGATAGTGGCTTTGTTCCCGGAACATACTATGTCGCTGCCGACCAGCCTACTGTGAAAAATTTCTATTCTAAGTATGGTGCAGAGCCTCAAATTCTTAAAACAAAAGCTGGAGAATATAACCTTCCGAATGATAGTTATTGGGGTCTTGGCAACTTAGGCTTGTCTGACTATAACGCTGTATGGCATGAAAGACGTTGGTTTTATGCTGAAAACGCTAAGAGTACTTCAATCGACATTTATCTTTATCCCTTCCTCGTCACCTGTGACCCTACAGAAAACCCCGTGGAAGAAAAGAAAGAAGTCACGATAGAGGACAATAAATTCACCGGTAACATTTATGTAGATAATAGTACCAATATCACGTACATCTACCCCAAGTACACCACGGTAAATGTAAACAACGAGACAGTGATTGAGGTTGCCGACCATCCGCTGATTTATAATCCCGAATCGAAAACCTACTATGTCTACGACCAAACCACCAATAACTACTATTACATAAACTATGAAGCAGACCCCACGCCGACGCCCAGTCCTGCACCTACGGTGACCCCCACGCCGACACCTGCTCCGACAGAAGTACCTACGCCCAGCCCTGCTCCGACAGAGGAACCTTCTCCCAGTCCTGAACCCGGTAACGACCATTGTGACCATACCGGCATTATTGCAGTTCTTGAAGAAATTCGGGATAAAATGGTTGTCGGCTTTACAGATATTACGGCAAATATACACGCCGATATGGTAGACTTCAAAGCAGCGGTTGTTGCTGGTTTCACCGATATTACTACAAATATTACGGCAGTGGTGGCAGATTTCAAGGCCGCTGTCGTTGCTGGCTTCGCTGACATTTCCGCAAACTTCCAACTGGCAATAGATAACTTGAATATCAACATTCAGAACTTCTTTAACAAGAAAATGGAAGATTTGCCCGAGCCGACGCCAACTCCCAGCCCGACGCCGGAGCCTTCCAATCCGACACCCAGTCCGTCCCCGTCTCCTGCGCCACTTGACCCCATTCTCCCCGAAACGCAAAACTTAATTATCCCGAAGATGAACAGCAATTCCTTTGCCGATGAACACGGCACATGGATTGCTTCTGGTTCTTCAAAGTATAGTGACGTGTTCGACTTCTTCCATGCTTTTGACCGTTCGACTTCCGATTTTTGGGAAACAAATACAAGTCCCTCTTACCTGCAAATTGAGATTCCCGACCCCCAAAATTATTACGTTGACGGTTATATTATGCGGATTTCTAAATTCACTAACCGTTACGCTAAAGAATGGACGCTTCAAGGCTCTGACGATGGTGAAACATGGGACGACTTGGACACGCAAAAAGACCAAAATCTTTCGGATATGCAAGAACACAAATATACACTCACCCTGCGCAAGGCGTATAAATACTACCGCTTGAATATGTCGAACTACGCAAGCTCCATGTGTTCCCTTAGTCACTTTAACCTTCTGGGCTATGATGCGAAAGATGTTGTAACTCCTACACCTGCACCGACTGACCCGCCCTCGCCTAGTCCTGCACCTGACCCCGGTACAGACCCGACACCTGTACCCACACCGGGCGGCGGCACTGTTCCCGCTCCGGGCGGTGATTCTAACATCAGCGGCGGTGACGATGAAGGTTTGTTCGGTTGGATTTGGGATTTGCTCAAAGATATTGTAAAATCTATCCTCAAAGCAATTTTCAAAATCATTGCTAATATCCTCGGTTTCCTTATCTGGATTGTGGAACGAGTTGGCTTGTTACTGCCTTTCCTTCCCGGCCCTGCGGTAGCTGCTCTTGGCGCTGGAGTTGTCCTTGTTTTCGTTATCCGCATTATCCGCTTCATCAGGGGGTGATGATATGAAGAAATTTTTTCTGGCGTTATTGCTTGCGGCGTCTGCTGCGTGTATGGCGGCGCAGGTCGCTTTTGCCGACGATTCTGGTTTTATTGCTGGCGGCGGTTCTGCTGGCTCTGGTTCGGGCGTAGGCCGTGACGATATTGCCACATCTGAAACCGCAAGTGGTGTAGGCCGTGACGATGTTCTCGCTTTCGGTAGCGACATGAAGGATTCTGTCGATAAATATGGCGGCGGCCTTGGTGAAGGTATCGACTACGCTAAAGAAATGTGGGATAAAACCATTAACGGTATAAACCGCTATGGCCTGTTCTTTGCTGATTCTTTGGGCGAAGTCCTCTGGCATGACCCTGTGTTTCTTTTCTACCTGACAATTACCATTGTCGGCCTTGTTGCGCTCGGTGTTATCCGCGCTTTAACCTCGTGAGGTGCTTTATATGGAATCTTTCTATTTTGTTCTCAACAAAGCAATGGAAGCCTTTCAAACGGAAATGAACGTTTTAGGCTATACGTTCAGTTTCTACAACGTTTTCTGGTGGACAATCATTGCCGGCGCTTTCGTCTGGTGTCTGTTCCACATCATTTTGGGGTGATACTATGAATAAACTCCCTTACTTCCTCGTTGCCCTCTGCCTGTGTATGTTCTGCTCTTTCTCGGCTTATGCAGATGATGCAGCGGATCCGGCGCAAGCCGATTCCGCTGCATCATCGGACGAAGTGGTTGTCCCTCCCGAAGAAGGAAAAGTTGTTCAGGTGCAGGGTGTACAGACATACGACCCGCAACTGTATGAGCGGATGGATAAATTGCAAGAATCCATTGATGCGCTTACAGAAGCGCTCATACCTGCCGCAGAAGGGGCAGAATCAAGCGCAGAAGATGCAGGAGGGCAAGATTATACCTCACAGCTTTCAACGATTTCCGGGCAGCTTGTGAGCCTGCAAGAAGCCGTTGTAATGTCCACTCCCGAAAGTGCAGAAGAACCTAATATCTGGGATAAGCCTTTCAATGAGTATACCCCTTTGGAAGGATACGCGCTTTTGACCTTCGTTATCATCCTCGCTGCCTGTGGTCTTTCAATTTTTAGGAGGTTCTAACCATGCAGACATATTTTGCTGATTTGCTGGCGTTCTTTGGCATTTCCGGCGCTCCGCAGACCTTCGCTGAACTTATCCCTTGGATGTTCGGTGTGCTGGTTGCTCTGGGCATCGTTCTTGCCTGTTTTCGTCTTATCTCGGAATGTATTAACGCTGGGCGGTGGTTTCGTTGATTTACATTCTTGTCGCTGCCGCTTGCTTTCTGCTTTGGCTGTTTCCCGGCGTTCGCTGTGCTCTGACGCATCCCTTTCACTGCATTTACTATGGTGTCAAGGATGGCTATAACTATATCAGATATAAGCAGGGCAATTTGCGCAAGACTGGCAATCTGGACATTTTCTGCGGTTATTTCGGCAATGGTAAAACTCTGTCACTCGTCAAGCAGGTTGTCTGCCGGGAATATAAGCGGTATGACGGTCTTACAGTCTGGTGCAATCGTCGGCAGAAATTTGTAACACAGCGTATCTTGATTCTCTCTAATGTTGATTTGTGTGTTCCGTATGAACGACTCACTGGCCTTGCGCAGGTTTGCGCAATTAGTAAAGCCAATGAGATTTACGACGATGAACACGACACTTTGACTATCACTATCGTCTGCATGGATGAATTGAGTGTGCAGATGAATAGCCGTTCTTTCAAGGATAATATCAATGCTTATTTCCTCAATACTCTCATGTGCTGTCGGCATTATCATATTAGTTTTTACGGTAGTGCTCAACGGTTCCAGCATGTAGATAAAATGCTGCGCGACGTCACGATGAATGTTGTTCAGTGCAAGAAGGTCTGGCGTTTTCAGTTCAATTCCTATTACGACGGTTTTCAGTTGGAAAACGCGCAAGACCCTACTCTTGTTCGTCCGCTGCGTAGAGCGTGCTGGTTTGTTACGGATGCAGATTATAATGCTTACGATACTTTGCAGGTCGTGGATAATCTGCAAAAATCCTTTAATGAGAATGATATGCTCACCGAAGCAGAAATTCTTGCTAATCAGGCTGCACCTGCTCCCGTTGGCATGGATGCTGTTACTCCCAGTAGAAAAGCCAAAAAGATTATGAGAGAAAAGGTAAACAGATAGTATGGATGTATTGATTTCGCAAGGATTTTTGTATCGTCTTGCATTGTTCGTGTTGGTGGCAGTAGCTTACGTGTACTGCATAACCAGACCGTGACAAGGCGGCAAGCGCGCGCAAGGGGCACGGGGGCTTTGCCCCC
>OGQZ01002998.1_pt1 | contig 11139 bp, 9 predicted proteins | sample 1553321 | NCBI WGS metagenome assembly OGQZ01 (sample SAMEA2579958, study PRJEB22360) | human gut metagenome | reverse complement strand
GTTGATTTCATAGTGTTGTGCCAACAAGTTTCCCCCCGGACAAACAATTCCGGATTGGCTGGGCAAAACATATACATTTCGCATATAGTGGGGTTACGGAATCCCTTACTTACCATCATTTTCATTTCAGCATTTCCGGGAAGATGAAAAGCCAGCCCACCTTGGAGAACCCACTCAGTGCCCACATGTGAATGATAGTCAATCCGCATACCCACATTTAAAGATAACCAACCTTGTATATCCTACCGAACATCAATATAGCCGGCAAATTCATCTTGTTCCTGTCGCTACAATCCGATTCCATGATTCCCCTGCCCGTAGTGAATAGCCCGGGAACCTGTTCGGTCAAAGCAGGAAGCACGGAAGGTTGATAAGTATGTTCCAAATTTTGCCTCCCTACCACCGAAATAGTCATCGGCAAATGCCGTATGTCCGTTTCATTCCGTGTTCCCGTAACCACCACTTCTTCTACCTTATAACTTCTCGTATGAGTAGTACCCTGCATATTTTCATGAACATGGAGCATGCTAACATTCATTATACCGACAGCACACAAACATGCAATAATCATTGTATTGTTTTTCATCTTCAAAGTTTTATCATACTTATTGTCTTCGTTTGCAAATTTACAATAAGGGAATGACATTCTTTGTAAATGAATTACAGGAATTACAACCTTAATTACTGACTATGGGCATCTTATGTCTTATCATTCGTATTTTAACGAACGAGCCGGTTTACTATAAATAACCTTCATGGTCTGTCCTGCTACAGTTAAGAAGGAAATAAGCAGCATCAATACGATAGGCAACAAGAAGAACCACACCTCCAGTTCCGTCCGGAACGGATAATGACTCAACCATGCATTCATGCTGAACCAAGCTACCGGCAAAGCAATCACAACCGCGATAATAATAGGAATAAAGAAACCTTTACCCAACTGATAAAACAAATTCCAACGAGATGCCCCCAATACTTTCCGAATGCCCATCTCCTTGGTGCGGACGGCACAAGAAAACATAACCAACACCCATAAACCTAAGCAAGAGATAAAAATAGCCAATCCGGTAAAACCTCCCATCAATACGCCGAAAGCCTCATCCTGACGGTACTGCCGGTCATAGAACTGGTCGAGGAAGAAATAATCAAAACTAGAATCCGCAAAGTAATTATTCCATATTTCTCCTATCTGTGATACTAATTCCGAAGGATCACCCGGTTTCATCACGACTGAGATATAACGCTGAGGAATCCAATCAATCTTATCTTTATGAAAAAGCATCACTCCTGTATAACCTTTATTCAACGCTTGCTGATGATAGTCCTTCACTACTCCGATTACCTGCATGGGCTCTCCTACCGTTTCAACAGCTATTTCCTCACCAATGGCATCATCATTATCCATATATCCTAACATACGGGCGGCTGTTTCATTGATAACCAATTTATTCACATCGTCCCCATATTCCTCGGAAAAACCCCGTCCGGCTACCACCTCCAGTCCGTATGCATCTATATAGTCAGGGTCGCAACTTAACATTTCGTACAACCGGTTCTGCTTCAATGCATCATGCGCACGATGATTGGATAAAAACATGGCTACTTCTTCACCTGGTACAGCTCCGGAACAAGTTACTTTTGAAGCCAGCGGCAACTTTCTGATCGCTTTCCGCATGGCTTCCATCTTTGTTTTCATTCCCTCGGTAGGCCCGGGAAACTTGATTACCAAAATCTGATCGGTCTTTACCCCCAAAGACTGGCAACGCATGTAATTGAGTTGTGCAAAAACAATCAGTGTACCACAAAGCAATATCATGGAGGCTGTATATTGTACAATAACCAATATTTTACGTGTATTCTCTCCGGCACGACTGTTCTGAAACTTACCTTTCAACAATACAATCGGCTTTTTGCGTAACAACGCACGCGCGGGATAGTAACCCGAGATATAAATACCGGCTACAAAAAGCAGCAAGACTAAAATGCCCCAATATTCGGTGAACCATACCGAGAAAGTGATGGTGCGTCCTACCAACTGATTGAATGCAGGAAGTAATAATTCGATTAGCCCGAGAGCTATGACAAAGGCAATCAGATTCATTACAAATGCCTCGAAAAGGAATTGATTGACAAGCTGTTTCGGGAAAGCTCCCACTACCCTGCGCACCCCCACCTCCTTTGCACGCTCCATAGAACGGGCAACTGTCAGGTTTATATAATTGATCCAAGCGATAATCAAAATAGCAATAGCTCCGAAAATCAATGCGATGATGGCCGAATGGTTCCCTTTCAACTCGGCCTCATAACCTAATTGAGGATTGAGATGAATCTTCTCCAATGGCTCCAACCTCACTCCCCAAGTCTTGTTTTTCAATGCCTCTTCAGTTTTATACTTCTCGGCCAATTGAGGAAAAGCACGTTCTATCTCTTCTTTGCGCTCGGGCGAATCCAGCAATACATATGTATAGGCTTCATGTTTGTACCAATATTCCTGTACCCATTTAGGTAAGGTGGCATATGATAAAAGAAAATTATAATGTATATGCGAATTAGAAGGCATTTCTTTCATGACTCCGGTTACCTCACAAGACATTTTTCCCATATTACTGTTAAAGATAAGTATCTTCCCGACAGGGTCTTCATCTCTGAAATATTTACGGGCAATCCGTTCCGTGATCACAACCTGGCCCGGCATGGAAAGACAAGAGGCGCGGTCGCCTTTCAGCAATTCAAAATCAAACAGACGGAAGAAACCGGGATCAGCGTAAGCTATTTCATTCTCACGCAAACACAATTCACCATATTTTACCAATTGCTCCGGTTGGATAATACATCCCACACGGGTATAATCCTCAATTCCCGCCAGATTTTCCTGCATGGCCGAACCATATCCAAATGAACTAGTCGCCCAATCATCCGTCAGAGCTTCCCCCTCATGAAAAGTACTTTGCACACGATAAATCCGGGCACTCTTACTATGCATCTTGTCAAAACTAAATTCAAAAGCAACGTAAGTAAATATCAATAAAGCTGATGCCATGCCTACAGCCAAGCCAAAGATATTGATGAAGCTGAAACCTTTCCTCTTCATCAGATTACGCCAAACGCTATTCCAATAATTTTGTATAATCATAAAATTTCAATTTTGCTGTCAGATTCCATAGGGCGGTTACGATTCTCGGCAATAATTTTACCATCCAGCAAACGGATTATACGATGTGCATAAGCAGCATCACGCTGTGAATGGGTAACAATGATGATGGTGGTCCCCTGTTTGTTCAGTGTACTAAGCAGTTCCATAACCTCCACCCCATTGGTAGAGTCCAAATTACCTGTCGGCTCATCCGCCAGCAAAAGCCTGGCATTGGTAACTACGGCACGGGCTATGGCCACACGTTGCTGCTGTCCACCTGATAACTGTTGTGGCAGATGATTGGCGCGATGCAGCATATTCACTTTTTCAAGCACTTCTTTTACCTGCCTGTTACGTTCTGTCGGCTTTATATTAAGATACACCAATGGGAGTTCAACATTCTCATATACAGTCAGTTCATCAATCAAATTAAAGCTTTGGAAGATGAAGCCGATACTTCCTTTACGTAGAGCGGTCAGTTGGTTTTCATTCATTTTATCCACTCGCTTTCCTTCAAAGAGATAGGAGCCCGAAGTAGGGGTATCTAATGTTCCAAGTATATTCAACAAGGTAGATTTTCCACAACCGGACGGTCCCATGATAGCGACAAATTCTCCCTTTCCAATCTCGAAAGTTACTTCATTCAATGCTTTGGTCTGCACTTCCTCGGTGCTGAACAACATAGAGAGGTTTTCTACTTTAATCATTCTTACGTGTGTTTTTTATTCGTTTAAAATCAGTTTCTCATTATCTCCAAACAGTTCGTAACCGGAAATAATAACTTTCTCACCGGAAGCCAGACCGTCAGTCACTTCATAAAACTGAGGATTCTGTCTGCCAATCTTAATAGGGCGTCTGACGGCAAATTTACCACTTTCATCCACAACATATATCCATCGCCCTCCGGTAATTTGGAAAAAACCTCCCCGAGGAATCAGAACAGCCTTGACAGGATCTCCCAACTGAAGATTGATATGATAAGTTTGTCCGGCCCGGATATTTCCGGGACGCCCTGCTGTGAAACGGAAATCAGTACGAAACTGCCCGTCCTTCACTTCAGGATATACTTTGGTTACTTCTAATTTATAATTCTCGCCGTCACGGGTAAAGTCGGCAGGAAGTTCCTGAACGACACGCTCCACATAATGCTCGTCAATTAATGCCTGTACCTTCAGATCAGCAGTAATAATCTGACCGATATGTTCCCCGGCAGAAATGGATTGCCCGATTTGTGCTTCAAGATTACCCACCTGTCCGTCTATGGGAGCTTTCACTTTCAGGTTTTCAAGACGTTCACGTACCAATGCCAGACTTCGTTTCATATTCATAATATTCTCGTCCAAGCTGGATATCTGAGTCAAACGAAACAAACTATCCTGGCGGATCCGTTCATCCAATACCGACAATTGTTCTTTTGCCGCTTCATACTCCTCCGTAGCCTGGAGATAATCCTCCCTCGCTATCAATTGCTCCTCCATCAGCCGCTTGTATTGCCCGTAACGACGTTTCTTTATAAGAAATTCTTTCTGCATACCGATACGGTCCTGCTTCAGGCTTAACCGTTCCTGCTCCATACTGATACGGGTATTACGCAACTCGTTTTCCTGATAGGCCAAATCAGCTTCACTTTGCATGATACCGATATTCAGCAGCGGATTACTCAGACGCAAAATCGCATCCCCTTTCTTTACCATTGCTCCTTCCTCATGAAGGCGTTCCTCCACCCTTCCGCCTTCTATAGCATCAAGGTAAATCATGCGGCTGGGAAGTACTTGTCCAATCACACGGACATAATCATTAAACTCATTTTCTGTAACTGTAGCGATAGTGATACGGCTTTTGTCAATGGTCATGGAAGAACCGGTATCACGAAAAATAAAATAGAGAATGAGTACCAGTATGAATAATACTCCCACACCTCCATAAATCTGCCTGGGAGTGAAACGCTTTTTACGTTCAATTAGTGTGTCCATATTTTTTAATGGTTAATAAAACTTCCTGTCCGATAATACATAGTTAGTCGCGATGTCAGTTCGTACTGCAAACGCACTCTTATTTTTTCCGCTTTAGCGGCAAGCAGGCGATTTCGCGCCTCCATCAGTTGGAATACGGAAACAAGCCCTTCCTCCCACTTCCTTTCTGTTTCTTTCAGCACTTGTGTTTCGGCTTTTACCTGTAGGACAGCCTGTCGATGTTCTTCCCATCCCGAATGTAATGAAAGTACAATTCGTTCCGTTTCATTACGTAAATGTAACTTCTCTTCCTCTATGCTGTTCCGCACCCGCTGCAAGTTCAATTTCTTCTTCTTTACTCCGGCATACCGATCCAATCCGCTAAGAATAGGAAATGAAATACCCACTCCTATATATTTATTCCAATGGTCACGCAATTGATGTAACGAGAACAAGGAATTATAAAAATCAGATCCCCATGAAAAACGGGCGAAGATGGTGGGGCTGAACTGCCCAAGGGCCACAGCATACTCCTTACGGGCTGCTCGTTCCCACATCTCCATCCGTTTATAATCCGGCAACGCGTGTACAGATTGTAAATAGATTTCCTCTATTTCTACCTGAGGCATTAATAAGGGTGTATCTTCACCTGCTGATAAGGAAACAGACAAAGTATCTCCCTCTTTCATTCCTACTATTTCTTTTAAATAAAGGAAAGACATCTGACGATTTTTTTCATACGAACGCTCTCTGAACACATCTCCTTGATGACGCGCTTTCACCTCCTGCAAGTCCGAAAGCGACTTCAGACCCAGTTCTACGAAAGTTTCCGTCTGTTTCAGATAACGTTCTCCCAAACGAAGCTGTTCAGCTGCCAGTTCTGAAAGCTTTTTATCCAATGCCGCTTTATAATAGGCTTCGGCTACCTGATAAGCCAGATCATTCTGCTTTGCCAAACGATTCCATTCCTTCTCTTTTTTAGTCCAATGCGTATATCGCAAACGATTGATCCGGGCAAATCCTTCGAATAAAGAAAGAGTCACCTCCATTCCTACATTCCCTTGATTATATGAATCAGCAGTATATCCATTAGTATCCGGGTCAATAGAACGCCCGATGTGCCTGCCCACTTCCGCCTGTACTGAAACATGAGGAAGAAATTTACCCATAGCAGCCACATAGTCTGTACGTGCTTCCTTTACGTCTATCCGGATATTCTTGAAACCAGGATTATGTTCCCAGGCATAGCGTATGCAATCGTCCAGTGTACCTTGCCCACACACAGGCAAAGACAGACTCGACAACAAACACACAATTATCAAATTATTTTTCATTTTACTTTGGTTTGGACACAGAATAGAGATCAAATGGTATGCCAAAACAAACGACATATTAATAACCAACGAGTTACAAAACAAGTCATAAACTGATCGTCCAATTTTTAGACGGTATAACGTCCAAATTATAAACACCGCAAAGCCGAGGCGAACCAAGGAAAATATTGAAGCACGGATAAAACGGACTAAAGACGCATTCCAAGTGTCAAACCGCCCCTACGGTAAATAAAAGCATTACAGAAAATAATAAAAAACGTCCAATAATTGGACACCTCATTTGCAGGAACAGTCAAAAGCAGATATCTTTAGCCTCTGAAAGCAAAATGCTATGGAAAAAGGAACAATTTTAATAGTAGATGATAATAAAGGAGTATTGGCCTCACTGGAACTGTTGCTGGAAACGGAGTTCAGCGAAATAAAGACAGCCCATCATCCGAATCAAATCATATCTATCATAAATACCTCTCCGATAGATGTGATTATTCTTGATATGAATTTCTCAGCAGGAATCAATAACGGCAACGAAGGGTTGTATTGGCTGAAACGAATCCGCGAGATAGCTCCTGCACTACCCGTAGTCATGCTTACGGCATACGGTGATGTGGACCTGGCGGTAAGAGCCTTAAAGAATGATGCGACCGATTTCTTGTTGAAGCCCTGGGACAACCGGACCTTGGTACGCAAAATAAAAGAAGCTTTCGGAAGTGGTAAGAAAAGGAAAAACAGAGTCCCCGATAGAAGCCAATCACCAATGATTGTGGGGACATCTCCTGCCATGCAGCAGTTAATGAAAATGGTAGTGAAAGTGGCACGCACAGACGCCAATATCTTGATTACCGGAGAAAACGGAACGGGAAAAGAGATGCTGGCACAGGAAATACACCGGCTTTCCACACGAAAGGAACATTCTATGGTAACGGTAGATATGGGAGCAATCAGTGAATCTTTATTCGAAAGTGAACTGTTCGGGCATGAGCGCGGTTCTTTTACCGATGCCTACGAGAGCCGGCCGGGAAAGTTTGAAGCGGCATCCGGCAGTTCCCTGTTTATGGATGAAATAGGAAATCTCCCTCTAGCCATGCAGGCAAAGTTGCTCACCGTATTACAAAACCGAAAAATTACACGCATCGGCAGTAATAAAGTAATCCCAGTGGATATCCGGCTGCTTTCAGCTACCAACAAGAATATTCAGGATATGGTGGATTCCGGGACTTTCCGTGAGGACTTATTGTACAGACTGAATACCATCCACCTGGAAATTCCGCCTTTGCGGGAACGGGGGAATGATATACATTTATTCATTGATTATTTTATGCAACGTTATGCCGCCAAATACGAAAAAAAAGATATTTCCTTGCATGAACATGCTTTGGAGAAATTATGTTCTTATCATTGGCCGGGAAATATCCGGGAATTACAACATGCCATCGAGAAAGCGATCATCTTGTGTGAAGGAAATGTCATCCGTCCTAAAGACATTTTCGTAAAACAAACCTGGAACCCGCAATTCTCCACTACCGTGCCCAATCTGGAAGAAGTGGAACGTCAGGCCATAGCAACAGCTATCCGTCAAAACGATGGAAATCTGACGGCAACAGCCGAACAGTTAGGCATCAGCCGCCAGACACTTTACAATAAGATAAAACGGTTCAAGCTCTGATAGTCATGGTATTCAGCAAACATCTATATATGGTTATCCTAAGCTACATCTTATTAATAATTGCTGTAGCCGGAGCTGGTATCGCACTTATTATTACACATACCGCCCTTATTCTAGGCTGTCTTTTCTTGATTATTTCACTTTTTTTTATCAGAGCTTTGGTAAAACAATTGAATAAATTCAATGCCAAAATAAGAATATTCTTGGATGCGATGGAAGATAAAGAGAGCATGATACTGTTCAACGAGCAATCGGCAGATAAAGAAATGAATGCACTTAGCCATTCACTAAACCGAATCAATGAATTGCTTGCCACAACGAAATCGCAAAGCCGGGTACAAGAGAACTTTTATCACTCTTTACTGGAAGAAGTACCAAATGGAGTGCTAGCGTGGAGCTCCGAAAAGAGAGTCATATTTGTGAATGGCGCAGCTTTACGTTTACTGGGAGTTGAGCCAATCATATTCCTCCGCCAACTGGAAGAGCAATATCCGGCCTTGAAAGATTTCATAGCCCATGGAAATGTGGAAGATTCTTTTCTTTTACAATCTTATCGGTCAACTCCATGATGATCTCTGCGGTCTTTGGATCAAGTGCCGCTGTATGCTCATCTAAGATCAGAAATTCAATCGGGTTCATGGTTGCCATCAAAAGGGCAAGGGTCTGACGTTGACCTCCGGAAAGCGAACCGACTTTTGTCTCCATCTGATTTTCCAATCCAAGATTTAAATCTCTTAGCATTTCACGGTAATGCTCTGCTCTTGCTTTGTTCACGCCTCTTCCTAATCCATAACCTTTTCCCTTGTTATCGGCTATGGACATATTCTCAAGGATGGTCATGCTTGGACAGGTTCCTTTGGATGGATCCTGATACACTCTTCCGATCCTTCTGTGACGGATATAGTCTTTCTGATTGACGATGTCTGTTCCACTGACTAAAATCGAACCGGAATCCACCGGGATCGTTCCGCAAATGATATTGAGCATAGAGGTCTTACCGGAGCCGTTACTTCCGACGACTGATAGAAATTCACCATCCTGTATGGTCAGATTGAAATTTTCAAACAGGCAGAGTTCGTTGACAGTGCCCGGATTATAGTTTTTATTGATATTTTTTAACTCAAGCATTGTTCTTCACCTTCTTCTTTCTGTCCATGCTGACTACTAAAATAATTAAAAACAGGACTGCTGTGACCAGTTTTAAGTCTGTGGACTGTAAACCAAAGCTGATTGCCAATGCCACACATGCCTTATAGATAATGGAACCGATCACAACACTGGTAGTCACACGGAAAAATGTCACTTTTTTAAAGAGACTTGTTCCGATGATCACGCTTGCCAAACCAATGACAACAGTTCCTGTTCCCATGGAAACATCGAAATATCTCTGCTGCTGGGTATAAATACATCCGCTTAAGGTTACCAATCCGTTAGAAATTGCAAGTCCTGCAATTTTTACCAAGCCCTTATCGACTCCCATGGATGTTACAATGGTGTCATTATCTCCTACTGCCCTTAGTAAAAATCCGGCTTTTGTACTCATATACCAGTCCAGTAAATATTTCATCACTAAGGTAATGATAAGAATAATGACAACGGTTGAAAACTGTGCTGCGTTTCCTTTAAAAATGCTGTTGACCAGATCGTTATCAAATATTGTTTTTTCTGTATAGATCGGCAGGTTTGCACGTCCTGCTATCCTTAAATTGACGGTATACAATGCGGTCATCATAATGATTCCCGACAATAAATCCCGCACCTTTAATTTGACATGGATGACTCCGGTCAGAACTCCTACGACTGCTCCTGCTACAAAGGACACCACCAATGTGATCAGTGGATGAACTCCTTTGGTGATCATAACAGCCGTAATGGCAGCCCCCAGTGGGAAGCTGCCGTCTACGGTCAAGTCCGGAAAATCCAGAATTTTATATGTGATATATACTCCTAATGCCATGATCGCATAGATCATGCCCTGTTCTAATACACTCAATACCAGTGCCACGTTGTTACCTCCAAGTTTTCCGTCTGTATTTTTTATTCTACGGTAATCTCCGTAAATGTTTCTGCTGCATCAGCAATGTAATCTTTGTCTAACTCCATACCAATTTTATCTGCTGCTTCTGTGTTGACATAGAGTGCGGAATCTGCTGTTTTGATGTATTCTGTGTCTTTTGCAGTTGCTTCACCTTTTAAGATCTTTGCTGCCATAGCACCTGTATTTTTTCCAAGTTCAAAATAGTCAATTCCCATTGCTGCCACACATCCGGCTTTTACCTGCTCAATCTCACTTCCGAATACCGGAATTTTCTTGCTGTTGGCTTTTTCAATCACGGTCTGAAGTGCCTGTACTACGGTGTTGTCTGTCAGGTTGCAGATACAATCCACTTTTCCTACTAAATCCGCTGCTGCCATATCTACATCTGCAAGGGTGTTGATTCCTGTGTCTACGATTTCAAATCCATATTTATCTGATACTTTTTTGTACTCTTTGATGGTGCTGACGGAGTTTGCTTCGCTGGTAGTGTAAAGGATTCCGATCTTCTTTGCATCCGGGAGCATCTTACGGATCATTTTTAACTGCTCATCTACCGGAAGAAGGTCACAGGAACCTGTGATGTTGCCTGCGTTGCTGCCATCCTCTTTTGCAAGTCCTGCGCCGACCGGATCGGATACTGCGGTATATACGACCGGAATGTCTGCACTCATTGCCGCATTATAAGCACTCATGGCACTTGGTGTTGCAATCGCGCAGATCAGATCTACTTTCTTTGACACATAGCTGTCTGCAATGGTTCCAGCTGTTCCTGTATCTGCCTGTGCATTGTCGTAATTCACTTTTAAGTTCTTTCCTTCTTCGATGCCTGCTTCTTTTAAGCCCTCTAAGAATCCTTCACGGCAGTTATCTAAGGAGCCATGCTCTGCAAACTGGGAAATTCCGATGGTATAGGAATCTTTGCTTTCTGTTTCTGTACTCTTTGTGTCTTTTGTGGATGTCTCTTTTGTGCTGCTTCCGCATCCTGCTAACATTCCTGTTACAAATACCATACTCATTAC
>OGQZ01002992.1_pt1 | contig 11145 bp, 8 predicted proteins | sample 1553321 | NCBI WGS metagenome assembly OGQZ01 (sample SAMEA2579958, study PRJEB22360) | human gut metagenome | reverse complement strand
GCGGGACCGACCGTGCTGCCGGGCAACATCGCCCGCAACGGCTGCATCGTCAAGACGGCGGGCGTCGATGAGTCGCTGCACGTTTTCCGCGGCCGCGCACGGGTCTACGAATCGCAGGAACAGGCTATCGAGGGCATTCTCGGCGACGAAGTGCAGGCGGGCGAGGCGGTCGTCATCCGCTACGAAGGCCCCAAGGGAGGTCCCGGCATGCAGGAGATGCTCTACCCCACGTCGTACCTCAAATCCAAGCACCTCGACAAAGCCTGCGCGCTGATTACCGACGGCCGCTTTTCGGGCGGCACGTCGGGGCTGTCGATCGGCCACGTCTCGCCCGAAGCCGCGTCCGGGGGCGAAATCGCCGTCGTCCGGACGGGCGATGAAATCGAGATCGACATCCCGCAGCGCTCGATACGCCTGCTGGCAGACGACGCCGAAATCGCCGCGCGGATGGCCGCTCAGGAGTATTTTCGCCCCGCCGCACGCGACCGCAAAGTCCCCGCGTCGCTGCGCGCCTACGCCAAGCTGGTCAGCTCGGCCGACAAGGGCGCCGTACGCATCGTCGATGAAGAATAAGTAAAACAGCAGCAATCATGGATACGACGCAAACAAACATGTCCGAACCGCAGCCCGGTCCCTCCGTCACGGGAGCGCAGGCCCTGATCGAATCGTTCCTGCGCGAGGGCGTCGATACGATTTTCGGCTACCCCGGCGGGGCGATCATCCCCGTCTACGACGCACTCTACGACTACCGCGACCGCCTGCGCCACATCCTCGTGCGGCACGAACAGGGCGCCGTACACGCCGCGCAGGGCTACGCCCGCGTCAGCGGCCGCGTGGGGGTCTGTCTGGTCACCTCCGGCCCCGGCGCCACCAATACCGTGACGGGACTCGCCGACGCGCTGATGGACTCCACGCCGCTGGTGCTCGTAACCGGACAGGTCGGTTCGTCGCTGCTGGGCACCGACGCCTTTCAGGAGACCAATTTCGTGGGCATCACGCAGGCCGTCACCAAATGGAACTGTCAGGTCAAGCGCACCGAAGAGATTCCGGGCGCCATCGCCAAGGCGTTCTACATCGCCCGTTCGGGCCGCCCCGGCCCCGTGGTCGTGGACATCACCAAGGACGCCCAGTGCGGAACGGCCCCGTTCAGCTACGAGAAAGTGGCTTCGATCCGCAGCTATGTCCCCGCATCGGTTCCCTCCGAAGAGCGCATCGCCGAAGCGGCAAGGCTGATCGACGCCACACAGCGGCCGCTGGTCATGGTCGGGCAGGGCGTGATCCTGAGCGGCGGCGAAGCGGAGCTGCGCGCCTTCCTCGACAAGAGCGGCATGCCCGCCGCATCGACCCTGCTGGGGCTTTCGGCCCTGCCGACCGACTCGCCGCAGTACGTCGGCATGCTGGGCATGCACGGCAACTACGGTCCCAACATCAAAAACCGGGACTGCGACCTGCTCCTCGCCGTGGGCATGCGCTTCGACGACCGCGTGACGGGCAATCCGGGCTGTTTCGGGGCGAACGCCAAGATCATCCACCTCGAAATCGATCCCGCCGAGATCGGCAAGATCGTCCCGGCCGACGTTGCGCTGGTCGGCGACGTGAAACAGACCCTTCCGCTGCTCACCGGGCGCATACAAGCCCGCAGCCACCGGGCATGGATCGACGAATTCCGCGCCTGCGACAAGATCGAATACGAGAAGGTGATCCGCCGGGCGGTCCATCCCGCCGAAGGCCGTATCCGCATGGGCGAAGCGGTCGCCGCCGTGGCCCGCGCCTACGACAACGACGCGGTGCTGGTGACCGACGTGGGTCAGCAGCAGATGTTCGCGGCCCGTTATTTCGGGTTCCGCCGCAGCCGGAGCATGGTGACTTCGGGCGGGCTGGGAACGATGGGTTTCGGGCTTCCCGCGGCCATCGGGGCCAAGCTGGGCGCCCCCGACCGCGAAGTGTGCCTTTTCGTGGGCGACGGCGGTCTGCAGATGACCATTCAGGAGCTGGGCACGATCTTCCAGTCGCAGGTGGCCGTGAAGATCGTCCTGCTGAACAACTCGTTTCTGGGCATGGTCCGCCAGTGGCAGGAGCTTTTCTACGACCGCCGCTATTCGTTCACCGAGCTGGCAAACCCCGATTTCGGGCTGATCGCCCGCGGCAACGGCATCGCCTACCGCTGCGTCGAGCGGCGCGAGGAGCTCTCCGAAGCCATCGCCGAGATGCAGGCCTGCCAAAGCGCATACCTGCTCGAAGTGCGCGTCGAGGGCGAAGACAACGTATTTCCCATGGTGCCGGCCGGCGCGCCCGTCGCGGCGATCCGGCTGGAGTAAAATCCGAACGAGCAATGGAAGAACAGGAGTATATCATCACCGTATTTTCGGAAAACAAAGTGGGTCTGCTGAACCAGATCACCACGGTTTTCACCAGCCGCGACGTCAATATCGAGAGCCTCACGACCTCCGAGTCGGCGCTGGCGGGCATCCATAAGTTCACGATCGTCGTCCGCACCGGACCGGAACGGGTCGAAAAGCTGGTGCGGCAGATCGAAAAGAAGATCGACGTGCTGAAGACCTTCGTCTACACCTCCGACGAAGTGGTGCAGCAGGAGATCGCCCTCTACAAGGTGACGCGCAGCCGCAGCGTCGAGCGCCTCGTGCGCCAGCACAACGTCCGCATCCTCGAAATCGACGACGACTACATCGTGGTCGAGAAGACGGGCCACAAGGCCGAGACCAAGGAGCTGTTCCGCCTGCTGCAGCCCTACGGCGTGCAGCAGTTCGTGCGCAGCGGCATCGTGGCCATCATCAAATCGCGGCGCGAACTGCTCAACGAGTACCTCGAAGAGCTGGAACGCAGCCGACGGCAGACGAATTCAAATCACTTTTAAATCATACTAATTATGGCAAAGATCAATTTCGGCGGAGTCGAAGAAAATGTTGTTACGCGCGAGGAGTTCCCCTTGGAGAAGGCCCGCGAAGTCCTGAAAAACGAAACCATCGCCGTCATCGGCTACGGCGTGCAGGGTCCGGGGCAGTCGCTCAACCTCAGGGACAACGGCCTGAACGTCATCGTCGGCCAGCGCGAGGGCAGCAAGAGCTGGGAGAAGGCCGTCGCCGACGGCTGGGAGCCGGGCAAGACGCTCTTCGGCATCGAAGAGGCCGCCGAGCGCGCGACGATCATCCAGTACCTGCTGTCCGACGCGGGTCAGATCGCCGTATGGCCCACCATCGAAAAACACCTCACGCCGGGCAAGGCGCTCTACTTCTCGCACGGCTTCGGCATCACCTACAAGGAACGCACGGGCATCGTGCCCCCGGCCGACGTGGACGTGATCCTGATCGCCCCCAAAGGTTCGGGCACCTCGCTGCGGCGCATGTTCCTGCAGGGCCGGGGACTCAATTCGAGCTATGCGGTCTTCCAAGACGCCACGGGCCGCGCCTTCGAGCGCGTGGTGGCGCTGGGCATCGGCGTAGGTTCGGGCTACCTGTTCGAAACCGACTTCAAACGCGAAGTCTACTCCGACCTGACGGGCGAGCGCGGCACGCTGATGGGCGCCATTCAGGGCATCTTCGCCGCCCAGTACGAAACGCTCCGCGCCAACGGCCACACCCCCTCGGAAGCCTTCAACGAGACGGTCGAGGAGCTGACGCAGTCGCTCATGCCGCTGGTCGCCGAGAACGGCATGGACTGGATGTACGCCAACTGCTCGACCACGGCCCAGCGCGGCGCGCTGGATTGGTGGAAACGTTTCCGCGACGCCACGAAACCCGTCTTCGAGGAGCTTTACCGCGAAGTCGCCGCCGGCAACGAGGCCCAGCGTTCGATCGACCTCAACAGCAAGCCCGACTACCGCGAGAAGCTCGACGAAGAGCTGCGCCAGATGCGTGAGAGCGAGATGTGGCAGACCGGCGCCGTGGTGCGCAAGCTGCGCCCCGAAAACAACTGACGCAATGCGGGCGACGCCGGGGAGGTGCGGCACAAAGTACGTCCCCGGCATCGGCCCGCCCGCCGGCGGCGCACGCCCGGCTTATCCTATTGACAAACCCCGGAACCGCCTATTCCAAGGGAGGGTTCCATGACAACAAACGAACAGAAAATGTGTGGATTCGTAGGACTGTTTGACATCCGGCAGAAATCGGATGCGCTGCGCACGCAGGTGCTGAAAATGTCGAAAAATATCCGCCACCGGGGACCCGACTGGTCGGGCGTCTACTGCGGCGAACGGGCGATTCTCTCCCACGAGCGGCTTTCGATCGTCGATCCCCAGTCGGGCGGACAGCCCCTTTTCAGCCGCGACGGGAAACTGGTGCTGGCTGTCAACGGCGAGATATACAACCATCGGGAAATCCGCGACGAGCTGGCCGGGGAGTACGATTTCCGGACAGGCTCGGACTGCGAGGTGATCCTGCCACTTTACCAAAAAATGGGCGTCGGACTGCTCGAAAAGATCAGCGGCATCTTCGCTTTCGCGCTGTACGACATCGAAAACGACGAATACCTGATCGCCCGCGATCCGATCGGCGTCATCCCGCTCTACATCGGCTGGGACCGCGACGGGCAGTTCTACGTGGCCTCGGAGCTGAAAGCCCTCGAAGGGGTCTGCACCACGATCCAGCCCTTCCTGCCGGGCCACTACTGGTCGAGCAAAGAGGGAAAAATGGTCCGCTGGTACGACCGCGACTGGTTCGAATACGACGCCGTGAAAGAGACCGGCGCCGACATTCCGGCCCTGCGCGCCGCCCTCGAAGCGGCCGTCAAGCGGCAGCTGATGTCCGACGTGCCCTACGGCGTGCTGCTGTCGGGAGGTCTCGACTCGTCGATCATCTCGGCCGTGGCGCGGAAATTCGCCGACCGGCGCGTCGAATCGCACGACCGCGACCGGGCGTGGTGGCCCCGGCTCCACTCCTTCGCCATCGGACTCGAAGGCTCCCCCGACCTCGCGGCGGCCCGCAAGGTGGCCGACCGGATCGGCACTGTGCACCACGAAATCCACTATACTATTCAGGAGGGTCTGGACGCCTTGCGCGACGTGATCTACTTCATCGAGACGTACGACGTGACCACCGTGCGGGCGTCTACGCCGATGTACCTGCTGGCGCGCGTCATCAAATCCATGGGCATCAAGATGGTGCTTTCGGGCGAGGGCGCCGACGAAGTCTTCGGCGGCTATCTCTATTTCCACAAGGCCCCGAACGCCCGCGCATTCCACGAGGAGACCGTGCGCAAGGTCGGCAAGCTCCACCTCTACGACTGCCTGCGGGCCAACAAATCGCTCTCCGCATGGGGCGTCGAGGGACGCGTGCCGTTCCTCGACAAGGAGTTTCTGGACGTGGCCATGCGCATCGATCCCGAAGCGAAAATGGCTAAGGACGGGCGTATCGAGAAGTGGATTCTGCGCAAGGCTTTCGAGGATCTGCTTCCCGAAGAGATCGTCTGGCGGCAGAAGGAGCAGTTCTCCGACGGCGTGGGCTACGGCTGGATCGACACCCTGAAACGAATCACCTCCGAAGCGGTCTCCGACCGCGAAATGGAACACGCCGCCGAGCGGTTCCCGATCAATCCGCCCCGCAACAAGGAGGAGTACTATTACCGCACGATCTTCGAAGAGCACTTCCCGTCGCAGACCGCGGCCCAGTGCGTTCCTTCGGTGCCCTCCGTGGCGTGCAGCACCGCCGAGGCGCTGGCTTGGGACGCGGCGTTCCGCGACAGGAACGACCCGTCGGGCCGCGCCGTGCTGGGCGTCCACAACACCGACCTGACGCACGGTTAGCACCGCATACGCTTAAAACACTTCACCGACCGAACCTTCCGAAAACTTCAGCATGTTTTAAGCAGAGGGAGGCCCCGGAATCCGGGGCCTCCCTAAATTTATCCGAAAGCACGCTTGCGAAGCACTCCCGGCAGCTTTCGCCGCCGAAACGCAGCGCCGCGGTCCGGCATGCCGGAGGCGGTTATTCGATGCCGCGGATATGCTTCTCCCATTTCCACGCCGCAGCCAGCGTCTGGTCGAGCGAACGTTCGGCCTTCCAACCCAGTTCGTCGTTGGCATACGACGGATCGGCCCAGATCGCCACGATGTCGCCCGCACGGCGGCCCACGATCTTGTAGTTGAGTTTCAGGTTGTTCACCTCTTCGAACTTACGCACCAGTTCGAGCACCGAAACGCCGCGTCCCGTGCCGATGTTGAAGATTTCGTACTTCTCCCTGTTCTTGCCCTCGATCATGCGCGCGATCGCCGTCACATGGGCTTTGGCGAGGTCCACCACGTCGATATAGTCGCGGATGTTCGAGCCGTCGGGCGTCGGATAGTCGTCGCCGAAGACCGAAAGGCATTCGCGGAGTCCGGCGGCCGTCTGCGTGATGTAGGGGACCAGATTCTGCGGCACGCCGCGCGGCAGTTCGCCGATCAGGGCCGAAGGATGCGCGCCGATGGGGTTGAAATAGCGCAGGGCGATGCCCTTCATGCCCTCGTAGGCCGCCAGCGAATCGCGCAGGATGTCCTCGCACATCTGCTTGGTGTTGCCGTAGGGCGAGGTCGCAGGCTTGCGGGGCGTCTGCTCCGTCACGGGCAGCTTGTCGGCCTCGCCGTAAACCGTACACGACGACGAGAAGACGATGTTGTGACGTCCGAACTCACGCATGAGGTCGATGACGTTCATAAACGAAACGAGGTTGTTGCGGTAGTATTCCAGCGGCTTGCCGACCGACTCGCCCACGGCCTTCGACGCCGCGAAATGAATCACCGAGTCGAAGTCGTACTTTTCGAACACTTTGCGAAAAGCGTCGCGGTCGCAGCAGTCCGCCTTTTCGAACGGCACTTCGACGCCCGTGATCCTGCGGACTCCCTCGACGGCGTCCATGTCGCTGTTCGAGAGATTATCGACGATCACCACGTCGTAACCGGCGCCTATCAGTTCCACGGCGGTATGCGAACCGATATAACCGGCGCCGCCGCTGACTAAAACACACGATTTTTTCATAAGTTGAGGTTTTTATTTGAGTCACAAATATAACAAGAAAAAGCGGTTATCCCTCAAAACCGCCCGAAATCCTGAACCTCCGGCGCGAAAAAACCCGCTCCGGGACTTCTCGCCGAAGTCCGGAGCGGGCCGTATAAATCCGGAAGGGGTCCCGAAAGCCGCCGGAAAAATTTGCCGGACGCCGCCCAAATGTGTGCCGGACACCGCCCCAATGCGCGCCGACCGCCGGAAAAATTTGCCGGGTCAGAATTTTTCGCCCAGCTCGCGCGGCAGGTAGAACGTGTCGTTGCGGTCGATATAGACCACTGCCGAGCGCAGTTTCAGGGGCTTGCCGTCGAGGTAGGCGACCGAACCGTAGGCCGGTACGCGTAGCGTACGGCGCCCCTTGCGAACCGTCAGGCAGGGCATCTGCCCTTCGGCCGCCGAAATCGAGCACTTCGCGCCGCGGAACACCTCGGTATGCGGTGCGAACAGTTCGCCGGTCAATTCAGCCAACGGACGCTCCAAACCGAGCAGGTCGGCCATGTAGGCATGAATCTCCGTATTGGTATTGCGCCCCACGGGCAGGTCGCCCTCCGGGTGGTAAGCCGCCAGAAAGACGTCTTCGGCGGTATGGCTGCCGCTGAGGAACCCGAAATGGGTGCGGGAGGTCACGATGCGGGCAATGCTCGATACCATGTTCACGCTGTTGGCGACCTTCATGTAGTCGGCCTCGGTATAGTTGCGCGAACTCCGGAGCAGGGCCACTTCATCGTCCGTAAGCTCGATGCCCGTGTATTCGCGGAACAGGGGCCGGATCTGTTCCGGCCGCGCCTTGAGCAGTATTTTTTCGAGTCCCGAAGCCGTGCGGCGCACCTTCGAGATATTCATATAGGCCGAATCGAGTCCCTTGGAGGCGTAATCCTTATAGGCCCCGTCGCCGAAACTCAGCCCCGAAGTGCCGTGGTCGGGCATGATGACAACGGCCGTCCGCCCGTCGCGGCGGGCGAAATCGAGCGCCACGCCCACGGCCTTGTCGAAGGCCAGCATCTCGGTAATCACCCCCACGGGGTCCTTGGCATGCGCCGCCATATCGACGCGGCTGCCCTCAACCATCAGGAAAAAGCCGTTTTCATGCCTGTCCAGCACCTCCAGCGCCTTGGCCGTCATCTCGGCCAGCGACGGCTGTTCGGCATCGTTCCGGTCGAGGTCGTAACTCATGTTCCCCTGCGCGAAGAGCGACCACACGGGGCCTTTGCCGTCGTAGGCGCGGAACGCCGCGGCATCCTGCTCGATAAGCGTCGCGCCGCTGCCGCGCAAATACGCCCGCATGGCGTCCGAGACCTGCTTCCGGCCGCCGCCGAACATCACGTCCAAGTCGTTGCCCGCCATCTGCGCCGCCAGCGCGGAATAGGCGTGGCGGGAGTAGTGGTGCGAAGCGCAGGCGGCGGGCGTCGCATGGCAGAAATCGACCGTCACGACGAGTCCCGCAGCCTTTCCCCGGTCGTGCTTGGCCGCTTCGAGCAGCGTCGCCAGCGGCTGACAGGCCCGTCCGGATTCGACCTCGACGATATCCTGCGCGGGATTGGCCGCCGGATAGACCGAAACGTTGCCCGCCTGCTGGGGCATGCCCGTCATGTAGGCCGACATGGCCGGGGCCGAGCAGGGAATCGGCGAATCGGACGAGAAGCTCCCGACCAGCCCGCAAAGGCAGGAATCGAGGTTGAGCGTCCGCTGCGAAGGGTCGTTGTAGAATTTATACCAGCGCGCCGCGGCGAGGACGCTCGTGGAGGTCCCGTCGGGAATCATCACGATGACGTTGCGCACCGGGGCGACGGGTTTGCGGTAGAAGGGCTGCGCCCCGGCCGCCGGCGCGGCGAAGAGCAGAAGCAGCAGAATTGCACTTTTTTTCATCATAATTCATTGCGGTTTTACGGGCGTTGACCGGACGGCGAACGACGGCGAAGGTGTCTCGCATCATTGGAATCGGCCTGTCGGGCAAAAACGGTAGTAAAGGTACGAAAAAACAAGAGAACGGGAAAGAATACGAAAAAAATAAGCAAATCCGGACCCGAAAATCGCCGGGAGTACGGGAGATCCGCCGCACAAAAAAACCTCGGCCCCGCCGCACGGAAGGAGTGAACTGAGGGGCTGCGCAGGCCCGGCGGAGGCCGCAAGACGAAGCGGACTAACAATTCGTAACCCCAATCGTGAAAAAGAGCGCGGAAGAATGTCTGTTTTCAGAAATTAATCGTATATTTGCTAACAGATTGACACCTCCCGCACCGGAAATTCATCAAACCATAAACGGATATGTACGGAAAAATCAAAGAACATCTGCAGCAGGAACTTGCCGAAATCAAGGCTGCAGGGCTCTACAAGAGCGAACGGGTCATCGAATCGCCGCAGCGCGCGGAGATCGAAGTTGCAGGTCGTAAGGTACTTAATTTCTGCGCCAACAACTACCTCGGACTTTCGGACAACCCGCGGCTGATCGAAGCCGCGAAACGGGCCATGGACAACCGCGGCTACGGCATGTCGTCGGTGCGTTTCATCTGCGGCTGTCAGGACATCCACAAACAGCTCGAAAAAGCCATAGCCGACTACTTCGGCACCGAGGACACGATCCTCTACGCCGCCTGCTTCGACGCCAACGGAGGCGTCTTCGAACCGATTTTCGGTCAGGAGGACGCCATTATCTCCGACTCGCTGAACCATGCGTCGATCATCGACGGCGTGCGTTTGTGCAAGGCCGTGCGCTACCGCTACGCCAACGCCGACATGGCCGAGCTGGAGGAGTGTCTCAAGCAAGCGCAGGCGCAGCGTTTCCGCATCATCTGCACAGATGGGGTCTTCTCGATGGACGGCAATGCCGCGCCGCTGGACAAGATCTGCGCGCTGGCCGAGAAATACGACGCGCTGGTGATGGTGGACGAGTGCCACTCGGCGGGCGTGCTGGGCAAAACCGGCCGCGGCATCACCGAACTCTACGACCTGCGCGGTCAGGTGGACATCCTCACCGGCACGCTCGGCAAAGCCTTCGGCGGCGCCGTAGGCGGCTTCACGACGGGCCGCAGGGAGATTATCGAGATGCTCCGCCAGCGTTCGCGCCCCTACCTCTTCTCCAACTCGCTGCCCCCTGCCGTCGTCGGCGCCGGAATCGAAATGTTCCGCATGCTGGGCGAAAGCAACGAACTGCACGACCGTCTGGTGGCCAACGTGGAGCACTTCCGCGAAGGCATGATGGCCGCAGGTTTCGACATCAAACCCACGCAGTCGGCCATCTGCGCCGTGATGCTCTACGACGCCAAGCTGTCGCAGGACTTCGCCGCCCGGTTGCAGGACGAAGGGGTTTTCGTGACGGGCTTCTACTATCCGGTCGTGCCGAAGGGTCAGGCCCGCATCCGCGTGCAGGTCTCCGCAGGCCACACGACCGAACAGCTCGACCGCTGCATCGCCGCCTTCATCAAGGTCGGCAAAGAATTGAATGTCATCAAATAAAACCCTCAAGCCTATGCCGAAAACATCCTTAGACGCGATTGACCGCAAAATCCTCAAATACCTGATCAAGAACGCCCGCATGCCCTTTCTTGAGATCGCCCGCGAATGCGGCATCTCAGGCGCCGCGATCCATCAGCGCATCCGCAAACTCGACGATTCGGGCGTGATTCTGGGCAGCCGGCTGATCGTCGATCCCAAAATGATGGGCTTCGACGTCTGCGCCCACATCAGCATCACGCTCAAGGACCCGCAGCTGCTCAAGCAAACCGTGGAACAGCTCAAGGAGATTCCCGAAATCGTGGAGGCGCACTTCATCACCGGTTCGGGCAATATCCTCGTGAAGCTCTACTGCGTGGACAACGAGCACCTCATGCGCACGATTTTCGACGGCATCCTGCGCATTCAGGGCGTCTCCTCGACCGAGACCCAGATCTCGCTGCAGGAAGCGTTCCAGCGGCAGGTGAACATCGATTTTATCGAGGAATAGCATCCGGCGGAGAATCATCCGCTCTCCCCGCACGACGGAGACCCGATCGGGTCTCCGTTTTTTCGTGCCTGCGAGGGAAAGGGTGCAACCCGATTCGTTATCATATCCCGGAAAAACCCGCCGGGCCCTGATTTTCCGTACCTGCCGGGCGCCAGAACCGACATCCTGCAATATACCCCGAAAACCGCCCGCCCCCGGCCAAACGCCGAA
>OGQZ01002991.1_pt1 | contig 11146 bp, 10 predicted proteins | sample 1553321 | NCBI WGS metagenome assembly OGQZ01 (sample SAMEA2579958, study PRJEB22360) | human gut metagenome | reverse complement strand
TTCTTATTTTCGTACAACGGAACCAAAATTAACTCCGGCTTTGCGCAAGATGCCATTCACAAACCTACGACTCACCATTTGGACGGGCGACACATATCACCCACAAACCATCATTTGTTGGATAATGAACTAAAAAACTTAACGCGAAAGGGGAGCAAATATGACGCTGGAAGAATGTTACAAGGAGATGGGCGCAGATTTACAGGAGGTCTTGCGGCGGCTAAAGACGGAGGAGAGGATCGGGAAATTTTTAAAACTGATTCTGACGGATACGAATTATGAGTCGCTGTGTAAGGCGCTGGAAGAAAAGAATTATGAGCAGGCGTTTACACATATACATAATTTAAAGGGGCTGGCAATGAATCTGGGACTGACACCGCTTTTGGTTCCGGCACAGGAGTTATGCGAAGAACTTAGGGATGGCGAACCGGAAAGGGAGCTTAAACCGCTTTTTGATGAGGTGGCGGCGGCATATCAGAAAGTCCTTGGTATTGTCGAAAGACTTGACTGAGATAACAGTGTGAAAAGCTGGAATTTTGGCTGATTCTTTGTAATGAGTTATTCGGAAATGGAGAACAGTATCAAAGGTAAAGATGCATTTTTGAATCTCTGACATATGATAAAACAGAAGGTTTTATGTCTGAGGTAGAAAAAAGTGCAGGTAATTCTTTTGATCATAGCAGTCAGTGTGGATGTCTTTGTGGCATGTGTGGCGTGTGGGAGTGAGCAGATAAAGATCGGATCTGCGGCAGCGTTATGCATCAGCACGGTCTGCAGTGGAATATTAGGGATATCACTTTATGCGGGGATGGCGTTACAGGGGGTACTTTTAAAAAAATATGCATTATACTTAAGTTTTTTCGGACTGCTTGCAGTGGGAATTTTTAAGCTGACAGAGTATGCGATCAGAAAATATATTGAGCGTCATAAGTTCCTTTGCAAGAAAGTCAAAATCTCTTTTTCACAGCTCAGTTTTATTCTGAGTATCTACAACAATCCGGTAATGGCAGACCGCGATCACTCGGCGACGATGTCGTGTGTGGAGGCTGTATTTTTTGCACTTGCAATGTCATTGGACGGGATGTTTGGAGGACTTGGTGCAGGATTTACCGGAAAGAATATTTATTTTACAGTGATGGGAAGTTTTGTTGTCAGTTTCTGTGCCGTACTTTGCGGATGCAGGATTGGCATGCAGGCATCTAAGCGGTGGAAGACAGATGTATCATGGCTTGGCGGCGTGTTGTTTGTAATACTTGCGTTTCAGAAGATTATTTAAAAAGTCAGTTCCATGCTGCCCATTGCTGCAGGAAAATCAGAAAAGTCTGTTACTGTTTATGCCTTGCCGGGCGTTTGGGTAATAAAGATTTTCTGCGTATGGGCGGCACATACTGCCGCTTTCTATGGATTTGGAAATAATGTATAAATATACATAAATATGCATAAAATCTTAGTGCTATTTGTTTTTGGAAAAAGGTTGAAAAAAGTCTTATGATATGATACACTTTTTACAATTTAAGAAAAAGACTATAGGTACTAATAAGGGAAAGTTCAGTCAGGGGACTGTCTGGATGGAAAAAGAAGAAAAACGGCGACGTTTTTTTTTTTGGAAAAAAAGTGAAAGGACAGGGAAACGAATGAAAGCTCATTTAATACTCGAAGATGGGAATGTATTTACCGGAACAAGTATAGGTTCTACTAGGGAAGTCATCAGTGAGATCGTATTTAATACGTCGATGACAGGTTATCTGGAGGTTCTGACTGATCCGTCATATGCGGGACAGGCGGTTGTTATGACTTATCCGCTGATTGGAAATTATGGAATCACACCGGATATGGAGTCAGGCAGACCGTGGCCGGATGGATATATCGTAAGGGAGTTATCAAGAATGCCGAGTAACTTCCGTGAGGAGGGAACAATTCAGGATTTCCTCACGAAATATGACATTCCGGGTATAGCAGGGATCGACACCCGTGCACTGACCAAGATCCTTCGTGAGAAGGGAACCATGAATGGTATGATCACCACGAATAATAACTATAATATAGAAGAAATTATTCCCAGATTAAAAGCATACACGACAGGTAATGTTGTGGACAAAGTTACCTGCAGTGAAAAACGAGTATTAAAAGGAAATGGCAAGCGAGTTGCTTTGCTTGACCTTGGAGCAAAAAATAATATTGCCCAGTCTTTAAATAAACGCGGCTGTGAAGTGACGATCTATCCGGCACATACGACTGCAGAAGAGATCCTTGCAACAAATCCGGATGGAATCATGTTAAGTAACGGACCTGGAGATCCGAAGGAGTGCAAGGAGATCATTGCTGAGATCAAAAAATTATATGACTCCGATACACCAATCTTTGCAATCTGCTTAGGACATCAGCTGATGGCACTTGCAACCGGCGCTGACACACATAAGATGAAATACGGACACCGTGGCGGCAACCATCCGGTAAAAGATTTAGAAACCGGAAGAGTATATATTTCCTCCCAGAATCACGGTTATGTGGTAGATACGGATACACTTGATCCGGTGATCGCGAAACCGGCATTTGTGAATGTAAACGATGGAACCAATGAGGGACTTTCCTATGTAGGCAAAAACATTTTTACCGTACAGTTCCATCCGGAAGCGTGTCCGGGACCGCAGGATTCTGCATACCTGTTTGATCGTTTTATTTCGATGATGTAGAAAAATTCTTACGTTATTGTTTAACAAATTTTAGGAGGAAGAATTAATGCCAAGAAATCATGACATAAAAAAAGTTTTAGTAATTGGTTCCGGCCCGATCGTAATCGGACAGGCTGCAGAGTTTGACTATGCAGGTACACAGGCATGCCGCTCATTAAAAGAAGAAGGCGTTGAGGTTGTGCTGGTAAACTCAAACCCGGCGACGATCATGACAGATAAAGATATTGCAGATCAGGTTTACATTGAGCCGCTTACGGTATCCGTCTTAGAGAAGATTATCGCAAAAGAAAAACCGGACAGCGTACTGCCGACTTTAGGTGGACAGGCCGGATTAAACCTCGGTATGGAATTAGAGGAAAAAGGCATACTTGAAAAATATAATGTCAGACTGATCGGTACAACAGCAGAGACGATTTTTAAAGCAGAGGACCGTCAGGCATTCAAAGATACCATGGAAAAGATCGGTGAGCCTTGTGCAGCATCCCAGGTCGTACACAACGTACAAGATGGTATCAAGTTTACCAATACCATTGGTTATCCGGTCGTACTCCGTCCGGCATATACGCTTGGCGGAAGCGGCGGTGGTATCGCACATAACGAGACCGAGCTGGTTGAGATCTTAACAAACGGTCTGCGTCTTTCCCGTGTCGGAGAGGTATTGGTAGAGCGTTGTATCGCAGGATGGAAAGAGATCGAGTATGAGGTAATGCGTGATGCGAACGGCAACTGTATCACCGTGTGTAACATGGAAAATATCGATCCGGTCGGTGTACATACCGGTGATTCCATCGTTGTTGCACCTTCCCAGACACTTGGCGATAAGGAATACCAGATGCTCCGTACATCTGCATTAAATATTATTTCCGAGTTAAATATCACCGGAGGATGTAACGTACAGTATGCATTGAATCCGGACAGCTTTGAGTACTGCGTCATCGAGGTTAACCCGCGTGTATCCCGTTCTTCTGCACTTGCATCCAAGGCAACCGGATATCCGATTGCAAAAGTTGCCGCAAAGATCGCATTGGGCTATACCTTAGACGAAATTAAAAATGCAATTACCGGAAAAACTTACGCAAGTTTCGAGCCGATGCTTGACTATTGTGTTGTAAAGATTCCGAGACTTCCATTTGATAAATTCATCACGGCAAAGAGAACCCTGACCACACAGATGAAGGCAACCGGAGAGGTTATGAGTATCTGCAATAACTTTGAGGGTGCATTGATGAAAGCAATCCGTTCCTTAGAGCAGCATGTGGACAGTTTAATGTCTTACGACTTTACCGGACTTTCCGATAAAGAGTTAGATGAGCAGCTGCATGTAGTGGATGACCGCCGTATCTGGGTGATCGCAGAGGCACTGCGCAGAGGCGTAAGCTATGACAAGATCCATGAGATCACGAAGATCGACCGCTGGTTTATTGACAAACTTGCCATCCTGGTTGAGATGGAAAACCAGTTAAAGAATGAGCCTTTGACTGTAGAATTATTAAAAGAAGCAAAACGCATCGAGTTCCCGGACAGCGTTATTGCAAAACTGACCGGAAAGACCGAAAAAGAGATCCATGACATGCGTTATGAAAATGGTATCGTGGCAGCATTCAAGATGGTAGATACCTGTGCCGCAGAGTTTGAGGCATCCACACCGTACTACTATTCCGTATTCGGAAGCGAGAACGAAGCCATTGAGACAAATCCGAAGAAAAAAGTACTTGTACTTGGTTCCGGACCTATCCGTATCGGACAGGGTATCGAGTTTGATTACTGCTCCGTACACTGTACCTGGGCATTTGCAAAAGAGGGATGGGAGACCGTCATCATCAACAACAACCCGGAGACCGTTTCCACTGACTTTGATATCGCAGACAAACTTTATTTTGAACCTTTAACACCGGAAGATGTAGAGAGCATCGTAAAACTGGAAAAACCGGATGGTGCTGTCGTACAGTTTGGTGGACAGACCGCGATCAAGTTAACCGAGAGCCTGATGAAGATGGGTGTTAAGATCCTTGGAACAAAAGCAGAGGATGTCGATGCGGCAGAGGACCGTGAGCTTTTCGATGAGATTCTGGAAAAAACACAGATTCCGAGAGCTGCAGGTGGAACTGTATTTACCGCAGAGGAGGCAAAAGAAGTTGCAAACCGTCTCGGCTATCCGGTACTGGTAAGACCTTCCTATGTACTCGGTGGACAGGGTATGAAGATCGCATTCAACGATGATGAGATCGAGGAATTTATCGGCATCATCAATCGTATCGCACAGGATCACCCGATTCTCGTAGATAAATATTTACAGGGAAAAGAAATCGAGGTCGATGCTGTATGTGACGGAACCGATATCTTAATTCCTGGTATCATGGAGCATATCGAACGTACCGGTGTACACTCTGGAGACAGTATTTCCGTATACCCGGCACCGACGATCAGTGACCATGTAAAAGAGACAATCGTTGAGTATACGAAACGTCTGGCGCAGGCACTGCATGTCATCGGACTGATCAATATCCAGTTCATCGCTATGGACGAGCAGGTATATGTCATTGAGGTAAACCCGCGTTCTTCGAGAACCGTGCCATACATCAGCAAAGTAACCGGTATTCCGATCGTTGACCTTGCAACGAAAGTAATTATCGGTGATACTATCCGCGGACTTGGCTATGAGCCGGGACTTGCACCGACCGCAGATTACATTGCAATCAAGATGCCGGTATTCTCCTTCGAGAAACTGCGTGGCGCTGAGATCTCCTTAGGACCGGAGATGAAATCAACCGGTGAGTGCCTTGGTATTGCAAAGACCTTCAACGAGGCTCTCTACAAAGCATTCCTCGGCGCAGGCGTGACTTTACCGAAATACAAACAGATGATCATGACCGTCAAAGATGCAGATAAGCCGGAAGCAGTCGGTGTTGCAAAACGTTTTGAGGCACTTGGCTACAAGATTTACGCAACCAGAAGTACCGCAAAATATTTACAGGAGCACGGCGTCAATGCACTTCGTGTCAACAAGATCTCTCAGGAGTCACCGAACGTTATGGACTTAATCTTAGGACATAAGATCGACCTTGTCATCGACACACCGACACAGGGAAATGGTGATAAGACCAGAGACGGATTCCTGATCCGGAGAAATGCAATCGAGACAGGTGTTTACTGTATCACAGCAATGGATACGGCAAATGCGTTGGCACGCAGCTTAGAGACTGCGACCGATGATCTGACACCGGTGGATATTGCGACCGTAAAGAACTTGTAGTTTTTTGAATCTTATAATATAGAAAAAACAGCACAAATCCAAAAGGAGGCGTGCTGTTTTTGCTTTTGCGGAATATGGATATTGGCGACAACATGAAAAAACGACATGAAAGCAGTTAAGAAATTGCTTTCATGTCGTTTTTTATATCGCCGGAATATCCACTCCAACATATAGAAAAAAGTCGCGCGGATTAACGGAGTTTCATTTTTTTGCGCGGTTTCTTTTGGGCCAGTGGTTTTTCTGTGCCCAAAGCATCCTGCGGGATCACAGATGCACTACTCATTAAGGCGCTTGCCGCTTTTTGTTCCAGTTTACTTTGATTGTGCTGTGCAATCTGAAGTTTGACCTTGCGGAAACGGTCTGCCGTTTCTTTGATGTAGGCATCGGAAACAAAATGCTTTACAGAATCTTTATCCAATGCGATACGGTTGTCCATGGTTTTCATGATATCTGTGATCTTTAAAGATTTGTTGATCACCGGGTCACTTAAATCGTATATCATGTTTGTGGAAAACTTCAGTACCATCGGATGAAGAAAATCAGCCGGATTCTCTGCAAGCACAAGGGCTTTTTCGCCATCGGAAAGATCTACACATGCACCGGTCGGAAGAATATGGATACATTCTGCTAAAGCGGAAAGTACGAGCGGATTGTAGGTGGCTTTATCCTTTTTCAGACGTCCCATGGCAGCAATTTCTGAAATTGGCGGTTTGTTAATGTTCATTGCGGTCAGATGGTCAAATTCGTCCGCTACTGCTAAAATATCGACGAGAAGACGGATATTGTCTGCCGGTTCTTTGACTTTTAAAGTACGGCTGTTTTTAAAAATGATCTGCTGGATAATATCAAGCGTATGTACCGGGAATTTATAATCACCACGGTCCGGGCGGAGTGTTTCATAACCGCGCTCTAAGTTGAGCTGGATAAAATCCTTATCTGCTGTTGTAAGGTCATCCCCTTTGTCTAACACTGTCTGTGGTACATACAGATAACCAAAATCGTAGAGAAGCGCAGCTGTGATAAGGGCTGTCTGTTCTGCAGCAGGCAGATGCATCTGATTTGTGATCATCGCACAGAGAATGCCGACACTGATGGAATGTTTGTAAACAAAATCTGCAGAACTTCGCAGGTTTTGTGCAAAATTTAATTTGTGATCAAGACTGCCGTAATGTGTCTGGATGTCTCTGACGAGATCGCTCAGCGAAACAGGTGCCTGATTGGCCTGCAGACGATCCATATTTTCTTTTAATTTAAAAACATATATAGTCTGGAACTGTTCGAATTCAAGATCCTCTCTGGAAAGAGGCGGTACCGGCTCTGCCGGCTCAAGAATAAAAATACCGATCAGACCAAAGTTTTCGATACTGTTAATACCCTGCATGGTTAAAAGTGTGTCTCTTTCATAAAGAAGAACACCCATCTTATTGTAGATTGGTTTTGCAAGTCTCATGCCGGGTTTTAAATCTGCTGTTTTTACAAATTGCATAGGTAAATCCTCCCCCTGTGATGATTATCAGGCTCTTTTTATACCATATCCAGACATCAGATGCCTGAATATTCCCCCAATAATGGTATGTGAAAAAATTAATATTCATATTGTGCTTTACATGCTATAATACCATATTAATAGAAGAAATACAATGAACGAAAAATACAACAGTAGCAGAAAGCTTACTGTTCAGCCGAAAGGAACAGCATGAGACACAATTTTTTGAGAAGAATCCTGGGAGGAATACTGACCGGCTGCATACTTGTTACGGCAACTGTCCATGCAGGAACGACACAGAAAGATATTGATAAGGCAAAAGACCAGATCACAGACCTTAAGAAACAGAAAGAAGATGCGAAAGATCAGGTGGACAGCCTGACCAATGAAAAACAGGGATTGGAGAGCGACCTTAGCGGACTGAACGGACAGTTAAATACGATCACTTCTGATATGAACCAGTTAGAGCAGCAGGCAGCGCAGAAAGAAGACGAGATCAATACGACGGCGGAAGATCTGAAACGTTCCGAGGAACGATCTGCAGAACAGTATGAAGATATGAAAGTGCGCATTCAGTATATTTATGAAAATGGCAATCAGTCTGTATGGGACATGCTTATTCATGTGTCCTCCATCGCAGAATTTTTAAATCAGGCGGAATATACAAGTGCAATCAATCAGTATGACAGAAATATGCTTACGGCATATCAGGAGCTCACGGAGCAGATCAAAAAACAGAAAAAGGAACTCGAGGAGCAGAAGGAAGAACTGACTGTATTACAGCAGGAAAAACAGAAAGAGCAGGAAAAAGTCAACAGCCTGATCGAGGATACGCAGAAGAAGATACAGGAATCCAGCGAGAAAATTGAAGATGCACAGTCCGATGTGGAATCGATCGATGCAAAGATCGAGAAAATGATCGAATACGAAAAGCAGCTTGAGATACAGAAGGCAAAAGAGGATGCTGCACGCCTTGCAGCCATCAAAAAGCAGGAACAGGAAAACAGGTCGAATGTGACATACGCACCGGCACAGAGCGATGCGTATCTGTTAGCTGCCATCATCCAGTGTGAGGCATGGGGCGAGCCATATGATGGAAAACTTGCGGTGGGCAGCGTGATCATGAACCGTGTCAGAAGCTCCTATTTTCCGAATACGGTTTCCGGTGTGATTTATCAGGGAGGGCAGTTCTCTCCGGTTGCCAGCGGTCGTCTTGCATACCGTCTGGAGCAGGGAGTCGATTCCGATTGTATGAGTGCGGCACAGGCGGTTCTGGGTGGAATGAGCACAACAAATTGTCTGTATTTTCGTGTGAATAACGGCATTATAGAAGGAACAGTTATAGGTAATCATGTGTTTTATTAAACAAAATGATAAAATGATAAAAATTTAACAAAAAACCCCGCAAAATGGAGCAAAAAGGAAGTAAAAAATTGTTTACAAAGATGAAAAATAAAGAAAGCTATTGCAATTAATTGTGAAATATGTTAGCATAAGAAAGTACAAGAAATGCAGAAAAATAGCTGATTACATAGCAAATAAGCTTTTTAAAATGAAAGAAAAAAAGATAAATTTCAACCGAAAGTTTGAATTTATTTTTTTAAAAAAGATTGTTAAAAAATTAACAGCATTTTTCGGCAACTTTAAAGAGAAAGAAACAAATTCTCTGCAAAAGCAGAGCTTTGTGTTAAATTGAAAGGAGAATTCAAAATGGCAAAGAAAGTAGTTTTAGCAGGTGCCTGCCGTACCGCAATCGGTAAAATGGGTGGAGCATTAAGCAATACTCCAGCAGCAGACTTAGGTGCAATCGTTATCAAAGAGGCTTTAAGAAGAGCAAACGTTAAACCGGAGATGGTTGACGAGGTAAAAATGGGTTGTGTAATCCAGGCAGCTCAGGGACAGAACGTTGCACGTCAGGCAGCAATCAAAGCAGGACTGCCAATCGAAGTTCCGGCAATCACAATCAACGTTGTTTGTGGTTCTGGTTTAAAATGTGTCAATGATGCAGCTACCATGATCATGGCAGGTGAAGCTGATATCGTTGTTGCAGGTGGTATGGAAAACATGTCTATGGCACCATATGCTATGACAAAAGCTCGTTTTGGATATCGTATGAACAATGCAACGATCATCGATACAATGGTAAATGATGCATTAACAGATGCATTCAACCACTATCATATGATGATCACTGCAGAGAACGTATGTGATAAATATGGCATTACAAGAGAAGAACTTGACGAGTTCTCAGCAAACAGCCAGCAGAAATGTGAAAAAGCAATCGCTGAAGGCAAATTTGATGATGAGATCGTTCCGGTTCCTGTTAAAGTGAAAAAAGAGATCGTTGATTTCGTGAAAGATGAGGGACCACGTGCCGGTACAACTGCTGAGTCTTTAGCAAAATTAAAATGCTGCTCCGGTAAAGAGGGCGGACTTGTTACAGCAGGTAACGCTTCCGGTATTAATGATGGTGCAGCAGCAATCGTTGTTATGAGCGAAGAGAAAGCAAAAGAACTTGGTGTTACACCAATGGCTACATGGGTAGCCGGAGCACTTGGCGGTGTTGAACCAGAAATCATGGGTGTTGGACCTGTTGCTTCCACTAAGAAAGTATTAGCTAAGACAGGACTTACAATTGATGATATGGATCTGATCGAAGCAAACGAAGCTTTCGCAGCTCAGTCTATCGCAGTTGCAAGAGATTTACATTTCGATATGTCCAAAGTTAACGTTAATGGTGGTGCAATCGCACTTGGACATCCAGTAGGAGCTTCCGGATGCCGTATCCTTGTAACATTATTGCATGAGATGCAGAAGAGAGATTCCCACAGAGGTCTTGCTACATTATGTATCGGTGGCGGAATGGGATGCTCTACAATCGTTGAGAGATAATTAATCAGACAAAACTGTCCGGAAAGCGGGTAACTGCTTTTCCGGGCGTTTCCATTACATATTAAAAATTCAGAATGAATTCAGGAGGTACTAACATGAAAGTTGGTGTTATTGGTGCAGGAACCATGGGACAGGGTATTGCAAAAGCATTTGCTCAGGTAGAAGGATATGAGGTAGCTCTCTGCGATATTAAGCAGGAATGGGCTGACGGCGGAAAAGCCAAAATCCAGAAAGGTTATGCAAGACTTGTAGAAAAAGGAAAAATGACACAGGAAGCTGTTGATGCTATCCTTGCTAAAATCACTCCAGGATTAAAAGAAGACCTTTGCGCAGACTGCGATCTGATCGTAGAAGCAGCATTCGAAGATATGGGAGTAAAGAAAACAACATTCCAGGAATTAGATAAGATCGCAAAACCAGAGTGTATCTTTGCTTCAAATACATCCAGCCTTTCCATCACAGAGATCGGAAATGGTCTTACACGTCCAATGGTTGGTATGCATTTCTTCAACCCTGCAGACCGTATGAAATTAATCGAAGTTATCGCTGGTGTAAATACACCGGATGAGACTGTTGAAGCTATTAAGAAAATCTCTGTTGAGATCGGAAAAACACCTGTACAGGTAAATGAAGCAGCAGGATTCGTTGTAAACCGTATTTTAATCCCAATGATCAACGAAGCAGCATTCATCAAAATGGAAGGTGTATCTGATATCGCAGGTATCGATGCAGCTATGAAACTTGGCGCAAACCATCCAATGGGACCATTAGAGTTAGGTGATTTCATCGGTCTTGATATCTGCCTTGCTATCATGGATGTAC
>OGQZ01002989.1_pt1 | contig 11151 bp, 10 predicted proteins | sample 1553321 | NCBI WGS metagenome assembly OGQZ01 (sample SAMEA2579958, study PRJEB22360) | human gut metagenome | reverse complement strand
TTCATTTCAACTAAATTAGTACTTCCCCGGTAGTACTGGCTTATGAAAGAGCCGTATAGTATTGGCTAAATGAATAATGTTTTCTTGCCCTAGAGTTGCTTTTATGAATAAAAAAAAGTATATTTATTGCGAAATCAATCATTTGACTTTTATGTTACGTTATATATTAGTGGTAACTGTTGAAATGAAAGTGGAAAATGATGGTAGGGAAAATACGATTGTGTCAAGCCATACTTTTGTCCCTAGGTTCCGATGGGATTATTATAATTCTGGTGACTGGTATTACAATGTATATCCATTTGTTCCCATTGAGAACTGATTTTGTTAACTTTTAATTGAAAGAATATGAGAACGGTTTTGAAATGTTTGTCCGTTGGGATACTATTGCTTTTCTTTTCCTGTAAAAATGAAGAGGAATTGCCGCTACTGAACCCGGAGAGTGAAATGTGTGAGATTCGTTTTTCTGGCTCGGCTTTTGATTTCCAATGGAACGGGAAAGCATTGGGAGTGAAAGATGCATGGGCATATCCCGTAGTGGAGTTTGATGCGATAGAATCGGATACGACCAAACTGCAGCTGACGATTTCATCCTTACTTCCGGATGACATTAAACTGGCGGTGGATGTAGTTCCTGGAGTGTCTGAAATTGTTTTTTCCGGAAAGTCTTCCGGAAAGCCTTATGATCTGGAGGTGGAAGGGTATTTCATGCCACAGGAAGAGGAGAAAAAATTGTCCATCACCTGCCGGTATCAGATGAACGAATCCTGTATCGAACTGGACACGCCTTATGATTTTCATTTTGGAGAGGACTGTCTGTCGTTAATAGTTGGTGGTCCGGGAGAAGTGGAATGGAACGGACAGGTATGGGAAAAAACGGATTTGGTGAAAGATGTGCTGCGCAAAATGGGGCAGAGGGTGGCTCAACGTACGGAGATGATGCGGGTGATATTTCATGCGGACGCTACGCTGGATGTGTTTGTGAGAGAAGTGGGAGAAGAGAACTTTGTGCAGATTGCTACGCTGCAATATGATATTTCCAGTATGATACCGAACCGTATGAATTGGATTTTTACGCAGGAACAGTCTCGTTATGTGGAAACGGAACTGATTGGGGAGCCGCTGCCATGTTCAATTTTTTTCACCGATTTCTTTAATGACGGAAGAGACTTCCTGCCTATGTATTTTGCAAGGGGGGATAACTCCGGCTCATTGTATCTGAATATTGCCAGTCCGTATCGTCAAAGAGCTGTCTCGCGCTATATCAGATCTAAGGGAGCAGAAGGGCTTCCGGAGGAAGAGGTAGAAGAAATGGAACTATTTTTCCAAATTATTCAGGAAGACGGTGCGTGGGAAGATAACACGTGGCTTTATTTGCTGCGTACCGAAAAGAGATAAGCATCGAAAGCATTAAGAATGAAAGCACTGTACAAGGAGTGAGTGTATTTGTTTCTCCTTGTGCAGTGCCCTTTAGGAATGTGCTTTGTGCAGTGTTATTTATATTGTTGGTGGAATTCCACTACGGCTTCTATTCCTTTTCTGAAAATATCAAGTGAGAAGTTCTCATTCGGGGAGTGGATGGCATCGCTTTCCAGTCCGAATCCCATCAGAATGGTTTTAATACCCAGAATCTGTTCGAAATCGCTGATGATAGGAATACTTCCTCCACGACGCACAGCCAGTGGTTTTTTGCCGAAAGCTTTTTCAAATCCTTTTTCTGCAGCTTGATAAGCCGGATGGTCAATCGGGCACACATAGCCTTCACCTCCATGCAGAGGAGTGACTTTCACTTGTACATAGTCGGGTGCCTGCTGTGTGAGATAGTCTACAAACAGCTGGGAGATTTTTTCATGCTGCTGGTGAGGGACCAGACGGCTGGAAACTTTGGCGTAGGCTTTAGAAGGCAATACGGTCTTGGAACCTTCGCCTGTATATCCTCCCCAAATGCCGCATACATCGAATGACGGACGGCAACTGTTGCGTTCCAGTGTGGAATAGTCTTTTTCGCCTTTCAAGGCTTTCACCCCGATGGCTTCCATGTATTTTTTCTCGTCGAACGGAATCTGGGCAATCATTTCGCGCTCGGCAGTCGGAACCTCCTCTACGTCGTCGTAGAAATGAGGGATGGTAATACGTCCGTCTGTGTCGATGACTTTTGAAAGTAAATCGCAAAGTACGTTGATAGGGTTGGCCACTGCACCACCGAAATGTCCGGAATGAAGGTCGCGGTTCGGGCCGGTTACTTCAATTTCCCAGTAAGCCAATCCTCTTAGTCCGGTAGTGAGGGACGGCAGGTCGGCTCCTAACATGCTGGTGTCGGACACTAAGATTACATCGGCTTTCAACAGTTCCTTGTGTGCTTTCAGGAAAGCATTCAGGCTGGGCGAACCAATTTCTTCTTCTCCTTCAAAAATGAATTTTACATTGTGACGGAGCAGTCCTTCACGTACGAGGTATTCAAATGCCTTGACTTGAATCATGGACTGTCCTTTATCATCGTCGGCACCGCGTGCCCAGATACGACCGTCACGAACTTCCGGTTCAAAAGGCTGGCTTTTCCATAATTCCAACGGTTCGGCCGGCATGACGTCATAATGCGCATAGACGAGTACGGTAGGAGCATCGGGGCTGACGCGCTTTTCGGCATAGACTAACGGATGTCCTTCTGAGGGCATGACCATTGCTTCGTCGGCTCCTGCTTCGAGCAGTAGCTGACGCCAGCGTTCTGCGCAGGCCAACATGTCGTCTTTATGTGCAGGAAGCGCACTGATGCTGGGTATGCGGATAAGGCTGAACAGTTCGTTCAGGAACCGTTCTTCATTTTCTTGGATGTATTGTTTGATTTCCATGGTATTTTTATTTATAAGTGCGTAGTTTTATTGAGCAGATAATAATCGAGTATTGTCATGGCTGCCATAGCTTCCACAATGGGGACTGCACGGGGTAATACGCAAGGGTCGTGACGTCCGCGGGCTTTCAGAATGGTTTCGTTGCCATGGGTGTCGACTGTAGGCTGTTCCATCAATACCGTAGCTACCGGCTTGAAGGCTACGCGGAAATAAATATCCTGTCCGTTGCTGATACCTCCCTGAATACCTCCCGAGCGGTTGGTGCGGAAGGCTATTTTGTCTTCGTCACGATAGAATATATCGTTTTGCTGGCTGCCTTTCATCTCCATGTGACTGAAACCTTGTCCGTATTCAAAGCCTTTGACAGCGTTGATACTGAGCATGGCATTGCCCAAGGCGGCATGAAGTTTACCGAAAACCGGCTGTCCTAATCCGATGGGGCATCCTTGTATGACACAGCTGATAACACCACCGATGGTGTCACCTTCTCCTTTTGTCTGGTAAATGTAGTCAGCCATCTGCTTGGCAAGTTCTTGATCAGGACAGCGTACCGGATTGTCTTCAATGGTACTCAAATCGTATGCAGTATAGTCTTTATCCAGCTTGAATTCTCCTACCTGCGAAGTGAACGCCGTGATGCGAACGCCGAGCTGTCGCAATGCCAGTTTGGCAAGAGCGCCGGCCACTACACGGGCAATGGTTTCACGGGCTGAAGAACGTCCGCCTCCCCGGTGGTCGCGTATACCGTATTTTTGTGTATAGGTAAAGTCTGCATGAGAAGGACGGAATACGTCTTTCATGTTGTCATAATCGTTGGAGTGCTGGTTGGTATTCCATACCACAAATCCGATGGAACATCCGGTAGATACTCCTTCATATATTCCGGAAAGAAATTCTACCTGGTCGGCTTCTTTTCGTGCTGTGGTAATGGCCGATTGTCCAGGACGGCGTCGGTCCAGTTCTTGTTGAATAAAATCCATGTCGATGGCGATACCTGCCGGAAATCCGTCGATAACTCCGCCTATAGCTTTTCCGTGTGATTCACCGAAACTGGTGAGACGGAAGATATTTCCCAAAGTGTTATTGTACATTGTTGTATAGTATAATTGATTGTGATTAGAATCTGCTTCCGGCGCCACCGCCTCCGAAGCTTCCTCCTCCAAAACTGCCGCCGCTGAAGCCGCCTCCGCCTCTTCCGAAGCCACCTCCAAAGAACGGACCTCCAAGGAAGGGACCTCCGTTACCTCCCCGGTGATGAAAATCGTCATCATCTATTTTTCGGTGAATGTGACGTACGTGTCCGCAGTTGCTGCACAGATAGGTAATTTCTTCGGTACGTACGCTGCCTACGCGTGAAATGGTACGAACCGAAACCTGTTGCAGGGTATGCTTATGGCAATTCGGACATTTATTTCGTTGGCGTGCAGAATACCATAATAAGGCAGGTACAAGGATAAAGCAGCATCCCAGGATGATGAAAATCAGCAGTCCGTCTGATTCACCTTCGGGAGGAGTGGGAGCCCCGGAACTTTTATCCAGTACTTGTCGTACGGCCTGAATACCGACTACCATACCGGAATCCCAGTCACCTTTACTTAAATAAGGATTCATGTAACGGGTTTGGATGCGTTTGCAGATGGCATCGGGAAGAATACCTTCCAGCCCATATCCGGTAGCAAACTGTATACATCTTTCTTCTGTGACCAGCAGAATGACCAGTCCGTTGTCTTTTCCTTTCTGGCCTACTCCGTTTTTCTCTCCCAGTTGGTAGGCAAAGTCAAAGCAGTCACCGCCTTCTATCTGTCGTACGGCTACGACTACGGTCTGGATACCGGTTTTCTGTTCCAAAGCAAAGAGGGTAGTATCCATTGCGGTTACAGCGTCAGCACTAAGAATCCCGTCAGGATTGCTGACATACCGTGTCCGGTCTTGCAGGTGTACCATGGGAATCTCTTCTACCTTGTATCCTTCAGCTCGTAAAGTGCTGAAGACAGTTGTCAGTAAACAGAGTATTCCGAATAAAGATATTCGTTTCATTGTGAAGAAGGTGGGTTAGAACTTCACTTCAGGTGCCTTTTCACTGCCCTCTTCAGCTTCGAAATAAGGACGTTTTTCAAAACCGAACATGCTTGCGACGATATTTTTCGGGAAACGGCGGATGCTGGTATTGTATTCGCGTGCAGTTTCGTTGAATTTACGACGTTCTACGCTGATACGGTTCTCAGTTCCTTCCAACTGTGCCTGTAGTTCCTTAAAGTTTTCATTGGCTTTCAACTCCGGATAGTTTTCCGTCACAGCTAGCAGTCGGCTCAATGCACTGCCCACAGCTCCTTGTGCTTTCTGATAAGCTTCAATTTTTTCAGGAGTCAAGTCTTCGATGTCAATGGTCATCTGAGTAGCTTTTGCTCTGGCAGATACCACAGCATCGAATGTTTCTTTTTCGTGTGCAGCATATCCCTTAACGGTATTGACCAGATTAGGAATCAGGTCTGAGCGTCTTTGATATTGGTTTTCTACGTTGCTCCATGCAGTGCCTACGGTTTCTTCCTGAGTGACTAAAGAATTATACGAACTGACGCAGTATATCACAAGAACAGCTACTACTGCGATAACAATAATCCATGTTTTTTTCATACGTGTTATTTATGTTTTATGATTAGTTTCAATGGCAAACATACATAAAAATCTCATTTTTTGCGTATCTTTGCCCAATAATTTTGATAAGTTGTAATATTATATATGAAGAATATCCGAAATTTTTGCATTATTGCACACATTGACCACGGTAAGTCTACACTGGCTGACCGCTTGCTGGAATATACGCAGACAATTAAGGTCACAGAAGGACAGATGTTGGACGATATGGACCTGGAACGTGAACGTGGAATCACAATTCTTTCCAAAAATACTGCCGTACATTATAATGGGGTTAAGATCAATATCATTGATACTCCTGGTCATGCTGACTTTGGCGGAGAGGTGGAGCGTGTCCTTAAGATGGTAAATGGTGTTGTACTTGTTGTAGATGCCTTTGAGGGTGCTATGCCGCAGACCAAATTCGTATTAAGAAAAGCTCTTGAGCTGAACCTTCCGGTTATTGTATGTATCAACAAAATCGACCGCCCGGAGGCAAGACCTGACGATGTGATTGATGAGGTTCTCGAACTGTTTATTGATCTCGGTGCATCGGATGACCAGTTGGAGTGTCCTTTTGTATACGCTTCTGCAAAAGCCGGGGTTGCTGTCCTCGACCTTTCTGATGAAAAGCAGGATATGAAGCCTTTATTTGAGACGATCCTTGACTATATTCCGGCACCGGAGGGAGATCCTGAAGCTCCGTCCCAGATGCTCATCAGTACCATCGACTACAATGAATATGTTGGACGTATCGGAGTTGGTAAAGTTGAGAACGGTACGATCGCTGTCAACCAGGACATGGTTGTTGTGAATCATCATGATCCTGACAAGCAGCAGCGTGTCAAGATCGGTAAACTTTATGAGTTTGATGGTCTGAACCGTGTGGAAGTAAAAGAAGCTACCATCGGAGCAATCGTTGCCGTATCCGGTATTGCAGATATTTCCATCGGAGATACTCTCTGCTCTCCTGAGAAACCGGAGGCAATTCCTTTCCAGAAGATCTCAGAGCCTACGATCTCCATGCAGTTCATCGTAAATGACAGTCCATTTGCCGGACAGGAAGGAAAGTTCGTAACTTCCCGTCATCTTCGTGACCGTCTTTTCCGTGAGCTTAATACTGATGTCAGCCTCCGTGTAGAAGAGACTGAGAATGCCGACAGCTTCAAAGTTTCCGGTCGTGGAGAGCTTCACCTTTCTGTCCTGATCGAGAATATGCGTCGTGAAGGATATGAGTTCGCAGTAAGTAAAGCAGAAGTTCTCTACCATACAGATGAAAACGGGAAGAAGACAGAACCTATGGAGCTTGCCTATATTGATGTCCCGGATGAATTTACCGGAGTTGTCATTGAAAAACTTGGTCAGCGGAAAGGGGAACTTCGCAACATGGCACCTTCCAACGGAGGTTATACCCGTCTTGAGTTCCTGATTCCTGCACGTGGTCTGATCGGATACCGTGGTGAGTTCATGACTGATACAAAGGGAAATGGTATCATCAATACTATCTTTGATGGTTATGAGGAGTACAAGGGCGATATCCAGTATCGTAAGCAGGGTTCTATTATTGCATTTGAGGATGGCGAGAGTATCACTTATGGTCTTTACAATGCACAGGAAAGAGGTGTATTGTTTATTGGACCTGGTGAGAAGGTTTACTCTGGTATGGTTGTTGGTCAGACTGGTAAGGCAGAGGACGTAGAAGTTAATGTCTGCAAGACAAAGCATTTGTCCAACACTCGTTCTTCAGGTTCTGATGATGCACTTCGCCTTGTTCCAAAGAAGGTGATGAGCCTTGAGCAGTGTATGGATTTCATTGATACTGATGAGTTACTTGAGGTAACACCAAAGAACCTTCGTATCAGAAAGAAGATTCTTGATCCAACACTTCGTAAACGTGCAGCACTGCGTAAGCAGCAGTAAGCATATAAATAAAGGATGTGTGCGGCGCGTATGCGCCGTGCAGCAAAGGAGGATTTTTATGGAGTTAAGAACTGCTGTAAGTCCAAGAGATGTCAAGACTTATACCACACAGAGACTCAGAGAGGAATTTCTGATTCAGGGACTGTTTGTACCAGGCGAAATCAAGCTGGTATATAGCCACATCGATCGTATTATCACAGGAAGTGCAACACCGGCAGAGAGTGCACTTGAGCTGACCGCAGGAGATGAGCTTCGTGCAAAGTACTTCTGTGAGAGAAGAGAGCTTGGTGTAATTAACATCGGCGGCAAGGGAACTATCACTGTTGATGGAAAGGTATATACCGTTGACTATAAGGAAGGTATGTACATCGGAATGGGAACACAGAAGATCGTATTCGAGAGTGCTGATGCTTCTAATCCGGCAAAATTCTATTTAAACAGTGCTCCGGCACATCGTACTTGCCCAACTGTTTTAATCAAGCCAGAGGGTACACCAGAGGAAGGTGTTGTAATCGTTAAGGATGAGAACAAGGTAGAGCTTGGTTCACTTGAGCTTTCAAATCATCGTACAATCTGCAAGTATATCCTTCCAGGTCAGGTAGAGAGCTGTCAGCTTGAAATGGGTATGACAAAGCTTGAGCCAGGCAGCGTATGGAACACAATGCCATGTCATACACATGACAGACGTATGGAGGTTTATCTGTACTTTGATATTCCAGAAGATGCGTTTGTTATGCATTACATGGGAGAACCGCAGGAGACTCGTCATATCGTTATGAGAAACGAGGAAGCTGTTATTTCTCCAAGTTGGTCTATTCACAGTGGTTCAGGTTCTCAGGCATACACATTTATCTGGGGTATGGTTGGCGAGAATCAGGATTTCGATGATATGGACGGTATTGCAAATCAGGATATCATGTAATCAAGACATTATTTTCCGCTCTGGCATTTGCCAGGGCGGTTTTTTTTGTTCATGCAGTTTTGTTCACATCTTTGCCATATTTATTTGATAAAATGTTTACAAACGCGAATTATGCTGACAAAGAAAGGATGGAATACGCAATGGAAAAGATAAAAGTATTGGTAGTAGATGATGAGAGCAGAATGAGAAAGCTTGTAAGTGACTTTTTGACAAGAGACGGCTATGAAGTCATCGAGGCTGGAGATGGAGAGGAAGCAGTAGAGATTTTTTTCCAGAATAAGGATATTGCAGTAATCCTTCTTGATGTTATGATGCCAAAGATGAATGGTTGGCAGGTGTTAAAGACAATCCGCGAATATTCGCAGGTACCTGTTATTATGCTGACTGCAAAGGGTGAGGAACAGGATGAGCTGCATGGCTTTGATCTTGGTGTAGATGAGTATATAAGCAAGCCATTCAGTCCTAAGATTTTAGTAGCAAGAGTCGGAGCTGTATTAAAGAGAAGCAATCAGGTAAAATCAAGCAAGTTAGAGTGCGGCGGAATAGTGATAGATAAAGCAGCACATCAGGTAACAATAGATGGCAAGGAAATTGAGCTTAGTTTCAAAGAATTTGAACTTTTGACGTATTTTATGGAAAACAGAGGATTAGCACTGTCAAGAGAAAAAATTTTAAATAATGTTTGGAATTATGATTATTTTGGCGATGCCAGAACAATTGATACTCACGTAAAGAAATTAAGAAGCAAGATGGGTGAGAAGGGCGAATATATTCATACCATCTGGGGCATGGGCTACAAATTTGAGGTAGAATGATGAAATCATCCATAAGAACACAGATTATGACTGCCTTTGTTGCAATTCTTACATTGACAATGGTGTTGTGTATAGGGTTAAATAACGGACTGCTGAAGGATTTTTATTATCAGAAGAAGCAGGAAAAGGTTGTTCATTATTATCAAAAGCTTGATCAGTTGACTAATAATAAAAGTGAAAATGATAGTAAAGTCAGCGCAGTTTTGATTAGCATGCGTGATGCAGATAATATTTCTTTTATTCAGACAACATCAGACTGGTCACTAGATGAAGTGAGTGCAAACTGTGTATCTAACATGCAGGCGAGCGAACTTCGTCATCGTCTTATGCAGTATATTTTGGTATGGGACCGCATGGACACAGTCACAACATTAAAGCAAGGGGAACGATATAAAATTTTAAAATATTATGATCCTATTGAAGGAACCTCATATATGGACTGTTATGGTTCTTTAAGCAATGGAACCTTCTTTTTAATGTCTACGCCGTTAGAAGCTGTGCAGGACAGTGCACAGATTTCCAATCAATTTTTCATGTTCACCTGCTTAGGAGGAATGCTGCTTGCACTTATTGTCATCAGTGTGATATCTAATCGTCTGACAAGACCGCTTCTGCAGCTTGCTGAGATTGCAGATCATATGGCAAATCTTGATTTTACGAGCAAATATACGGGCGATCTGAATAATGAAATTGGTCTTTTGGGAAACAGCATGAACTCAATGTCAGAGCAGTTAGAGAGTACAATTAATCAGCTGCAGACAGCAAATGAACAGTTGAAAAAGGATATTGATGAAAAAATCCAGATTGACGAAGTGCGAAAAGAATTTTTGTCAAATGTTTCGCATGAGTTAAAGACGCCAATTGCATTGATCCAGGGTTATGCGGAAGGTCTTCAGGAAGGAATCAGTGACGATCCAGAAAGCCGTGCTTTTTATTGTGATGTAATTGTCGATGAAGCAAAAAAAATGAACCGCATGGTACGAAAGCTTCTTACACTCAATCATCTTGAATTTGGACAGGATGCACTCACAGAAGAACCATTTGATATTTGTGAGATGCTTACAACACTTCTCAATTCAAGTGCACTGGAAATGCAAAAGAAGGAAATTAAGGTGATAAAACAGTATCCTGCTTCCTGTATGGTGATTGGTGATGAATTTAAAATTGAGGAAGTTTGTACTAATTATATAAGCAATGCAATGAACCATGTAAATGGAGACATGCGTATTTGTGTGACGCTAGAGGAACAAGAGGATACTGTAAAGATAACGGTAGCCAATACGGGCGATCCTATTCCAGAAGATTCCCTTGATAAAGTATGGATCAAGTTTTATAAGGTCGATAAAGCAAGAACAAGAGAATATGGAGGAAGCGGTATCGGTCTTTCTATTGTAAAAGCCATTATGGATGCTCATAAGCAGCCGTTTGGTGTATATAATACAGCAGAAGGCGTTGCATTCTGGTTTTGCTTAAAAAAAGCGCCAAAAGAAGAAACAGATGTACAGGAGAATGAGAATGACACAGGAAGTATGGAATAAGATAATAAACAGTGAAATGCTGTTAATCGGAATCGGCACGCAGCTGTCAGTGAAAGAGGATAATGAAAAACAAATTGATGAGGTATATGATACGCTGGCAAAGCTGGCAAAAGGAAGAAATTGTTTTGTAATTACCTCAAATACGGATCAAAAGCTGTTAGATGGGCGAATTTCTAAGTTTTTGACGGCAGCACCGAAGGTGGAAGGACAAGAAAAGCAGTGGGAAGCCTATATGAACTGGCTTAGCTGCTCATTGACGCATGAACTTACGATTTTAGAGCTTGGTGAGGGCTTTGCTGATCCGATGGTTATGCGCTGGCCATTTGAGAAAGTGCTGTCCATGCATCAGAAGGCAACGCTGATTCGTGTACATCCGATGCTGTATCAGGTGCCGGCCGATTTAAATGGCAGAGGTATTGGTGTGAAGGAAAATTGCATCCAATTTGTAAAAGAAATAGCAGAACAGTTGTCACATG
>OGQZ01002985.1_pt1 | contig 11157 bp, 9 predicted proteins | sample 1553321 | NCBI WGS metagenome assembly OGQZ01 (sample SAMEA2579958, study PRJEB22360) | human gut metagenome | reverse complement strand
CTAACTTCAGTTCTAAAAATAAAACTCTCTGCCGGTGCTTTCACAGCAATACGGATATGCTTCTCCGTAGGGGCTGAAGCGCGAAAAGCATATCCGTTCTGCTTCACAACTTTTTCAACCTTTTTCAGTCTTTATGCAGAATGCCCGCAAACAGTCCGCGCCTGCCTTCAATGATTTTTGTCGAGGCGGAGATGAATTCATAACCTGTCTCTTCAATTGCACGCTTAAGCGCAGCTGCATCGGGTTCTGTTTCGGACTCGATCACCGTTTCACCTTTTGAGTGCGATGATTTCACTTTCTTAACGTTAAAATTCCTTCTTATTGCATCATTGATATGCGCTTCGCACATTCCGCACATCATACCGTCTACTTTTACAGTTGTTTTAATCATATTGTTGTCCTCCATTTTTACGTTATAAGTTAGAAATAGCCAGAGCATATGATTTTTTCTCTTACAATAATTTTATGCCAATGCCTGGGCAAGAGCTTTCTGAATTGCTCCAAGGATTCCTTCTGAGGAATAAGTGGCACCGCTTGCAGCATCAATTCCGTCTGCTGACTGATTTCCCATAATCTGAGGATAAATAGTTTCCCATGCATAATCAAAGTACTCAGGTGAATCACTGTTACTCTGTTCAATAGATGCAATCTGACCGCCCTGAATCGTTACGGTTACATTTACTCTTCCACTGTATCCGTAGCTTGAGCCTGTATAAGTTCCATCAATATATGGTCCTGTAGGTTCCGGCGTAGGCTCCGGAGTCTCTTCCGGTGTTGGTGTGGGAGCTGGTGTTTCCTCTGGCGTTGGAGTAACTTCCGGAGTCGGAGTTTCTTCCGGTGTCGGGGTTGGGGTTGCCTCAGGAATTGGCGTAACTGTTACTTCTGGTGTTGGAGTTGGTGTCACTTTTGTGGTGTCTTTTTCTGCCTGTTTCAGAATATCTTTCATTGCGTTTATGATACCCTTTGAAGAGTAGGTTGCACCACTGACAGTATCAATGCCATCGACAGACTGATTCTGAATGATCTCATTTTCCAGGATATCCCATGCTTTCTTAAAGAACATAGGCGTATCTGTATGCTCTGCTTCCAGAGACTTGATCACACCTTTTTTAATCTTAGCTGTCAACGTAATTGTCCCACTGTATCCTTTACCGGTTCCTGTATAGGTTCCGTCTTTGTAAATCTGTTCGTCTCCCGGCTTCGGTATTGGAGAAGGTTTCTTTGTCGGTTTCGGTGATGGAGTGGGAGTTGGCGTAACAACTGCCTGATTTCCTGATGGAATTGCCTGTGACAATGCATTCTGAACTGCAGTAATAATTCCGTTTGAAGAATAAGTGGCACCACTGACTGCATCTACGTTCGGAGACTGGCTTGCAAGAATTTTGCTGATCACACCCTGTGCATTTGCAAAATAGGAGGCTGTTTCATTTGATGCATCTACAATATTGATAGCTGCAATTTTATGGTCAGTGACAGTTACCTGAACAGTGATCGTTCCTCCGAAACCGGTTCCGGAGCCTGTATAGGTACCATCTGCATATCCACCGGCAGGAACTTCTGTAGTTGGTGTGACTGTGCTTCCTGCACCACCCCCTGCTGTACCTCCATTTGCAGTGGCACCTGTAGATGAATTTTTCTTTGTTCCTGTTTTAATCTTACTTGTTTTTTTTGTCTTTTTTGATGTTTTTGAAATTGAGGTTCCATTGGTTTCAGAAGAGTCTTCTGAATCAAAATCCTTACCTGCAGTTCCTTGTGAAATCAATTCTTTAATCTCATCAGTAGACATAACATTATTATCGGAAACTGATGTAGTCTCCACAGGACTTTTATCTGCCTGATAACAGGTTACACAGACTGCTGCAAAAACTGCTGCCGCAGGAATAAGCTTTAACCATGGACGGAAACTGTCCTGTTTGGGTTTCATTTCCGGAGTCTTATTATTTTTCTGCTCATTATTTTTGTCCATAAATTTCTCCTCCTTCAATAGTTCCAGGAAATCATATTCAAATGATTTCTTTTCAACTGTATAAAGTTTTACAGTTGAAAAGAAATCCTGCCCTTTCTGTGGGATACAGGATTTCTTTTCTCTTGTCTGCGAATCCGATTGCAAATGTCCACCTGACTTCAGTCCGGTCAGATTATTTTACAGTTACTTTAACTGTTTTGGTTACACCATTGCATGTTACTGTGATTTTGGCAGTACCCTTTTTAATACCCTTAATTGTACCATTGGATGATACTGTAGCAATTTTCTTGTTGCCGGATTTGTATGTAACTTTTCCTGACGGAGCTGCTTTTGCTGTGATCTTAGTTGTTTTGCCGACTTTTACAGATGCAGATGTTTTGTTCAGTGTAAGAGTTGGGTTTTTAACTGTTACTTTGCAGGTTACCTTTACATCTCCGCATTTAGCTGTGATGACTGCACTACCTTTTGCTTTTGCAGTAACTTTACCGGTTGTTTTGTTTACGGCTGCAACTTTTGGGTTACTGGAAGTAAATGTAACTTTTGGTGCATCTGCTCCTGTTACAGTTGCCTTCAGTGTAGTTGTTTTTCCTTTGTAAACAGTGGCTGTTTTCTTGTTGAGAGTTACTGTTACCTTCGTATCTGCTTTAACAAGAGCCTCTACTGCTGCGTTCAGATGAGTTGTAGCTTCATCAACCTCTGCCTGAGTTGGTTTCTCTTTTGCAAGAAGATCCTTTGCTTCCTGAAGCTCTAACTGCATTGCCTTCCAGGAATCTGCTGTGTAATCTGCTTCTTTTAAGGCTTCTGCTTTTTCTACTGCTGCTTTTAATGCTGTTGTATCTGCTTCTCCTGCTTCCGGTTTTACGATGTTTGCATCTGTTGCATTAACTTCAAATACAGTATCTGCATATCCCATTGCATATACGGTGATTTTCCATTTGCCGGTTCCATCTGTTCCTTTTGGAAGCTGGCAGCGGTAGGAATCTGTCAGACCAAGCTGGATTCCCATTGCCTTGTGCATCCAGTTATCTGCTGCAAATTTTGTTCCGTAAGATGCCAGAACTTTATTACCATTTCCGTAGTAATCCCATTTTACAGCATACATTTTAGCACCAAGAGCACCATATCCGTCACCTGTAATATCTACTCTTAAGAATTCACCGTAGCTTCCGCTGGCTTCTTTTACTGTTGCGGTAACATTGGATGCTGTCTGGAGTGCCTGATCTTTAAGTCCGGAACCTGTACCGTTTGTTCTGGCCTTGAATGTGAATGTTCCATCAGAACCTTTTACAGCTTCTTTTAAGCCGTTTGTTTCAGCGGTAACATCCGCAACTGCACTATAGGACTGCAAATTGTTTTCTCCAAATCCTCCGGCAACTGTGCTTCCATCTTCCACAACCTTGAACTGGGATTTGAAGGCTTCATAATCTTCTGCTTTTACTGCGACAGGCACATATTTCAGACCTACTACGCTGTAATGATCGAATTCAGCAACACTTCCGTCAGCTTTTGTGATCTGTCCTCGCTCAGGCTGATTCAGCTTTACAGTTGTTCCGTCCGTAAGAACTGCATCATTAGCTGAGGTCCAGTAGGAAATCTCATAAGAACCGCCGTTTTTGTCATACATGATTGCTTCACACTGGTAGCTTCCTCTGTGCAGGCCATGGTTTACAGTAGCTCTGGTTACTGTGTCGAAACCGCCTTTGTCAAGTTCATCATGGCTGTCTTTTGTTCCATTGGAAGCTGTGTTTGCAGCATTATAAACTCCCTCAGATGCCCAGTACTGTGCCCATGTCAGACCTGCATAGACATATTTGTAGCCTGTTTCTGCTGTTGCAGCGAATTCATCTTCTGCTGCTGCCTGATCGTCAACAAAAGGTGTTTCCTCATCGCCTGCAAAAGCATCAGCGGTGTCATCTGCTGCATCAAACTCATCTGTCTGTGCCTCAGTCTCCACAGCAGTATCAGATGTAAAATCCGCAGCCATAACCGGTAATCCTGAAACCATCATTGCTGCACTTAAAATTGCAGGAGCTGCCATTTTGATTAAATTTCCCTTGCGCATACCTTTAAATCCTCCTGAATATGAGTTAATAAATATATTTCCAAACTGTCCGGAAAACTGAAATTTTTGACAGTTCAGAGATCTTTATATAAGATAAACCTATTCACCGATGGAATAAGTATCTTTCAGTAATTGAAATCTTTCTTTCATGCCTTCCGTCATCCAGACATGATCAGAATCATCTACGAACAGTCCGTCTGCATTGTATTTCTTCAAAAGTTCTTCTGCCTTTTCTTTTCCCAGTACAAAGCATGCAGTGGAAAGTCCGTCTGCGTTCAGGCCGTCATCACACACAACCGTCACAGATGTGAGACCGCTTCTTGCAGGATATCCTGTAGCAGGATCCAGTATATGATGATATCGAACACCATCTTCTATAAAGTATTTTTCGTAATCTCCGGAAGTAGATAAAAATTCAGTACCATTCAGAGTAACTACTCCCAGGTAATCACCTTCTGTATCCCGCGGATCAGTGACAGCTACCTGCCAGGCAGAGCCGTCGGGTTTGCTTCCATAGCTCATAACACTGCTGCCGCCCAGATTCAGGATCATGCCTGATACATTCTTATCTGTATCAAGAACTTTCTTTGCTGCATCACAGCCAATTCCCTTACCTGCAGCCCCCAGATCAAGAGTTACTCCCTCCGGCATGGTAACTTTATTTCCATCCAGAGTCACCTTGTCATATCCTACATTTTCAAGCAGGGAATTCAAGTCATCATCTGAAGGAATATGCGGATCTTCTCCGTCAATATCCCACAGGCGGATCACTCTTCCCATGGTAGGATCCATGGCTCCGTCAGAAGCTTTCGACAAATCCAGTACCTGTTTTAAACAGGTGGCAGTTTCATCAGATACCGTTGTTGTATTTCCGGCATTTTGATTGATCTGATATATCTGAGAACTTTCTTTTGTCCAGGAGATCCAGTTTTCTTCCACATCTTTTAATGCAGAGATTACGTCTGCTGTGATATCTTCACCTGTTGTGTAAAGAGTCTCTGATACTACAGTGTCCATAGCAAAGTCTGTTTTGGTGTATGTGTTTATTTCAGAGTTTCCCCATACAGTCCGGGATGTGCATAAAAGAGAGGCTGTAATAAAAAGTCCCAGTACAAAAGAGCGTCTGTTTGTCATATATTTTCTGATTCCTTATCCTCTTATTGTTGTTGCGAACTAACTCTATAGACTATATCACTGTACGGAGTGTATGTCTACCAATATAGTTAGTTCTTACTAATCAAATTTTCTCAATAAGTTAGCAGTTGCTAATTTTTATCAATAACAGTGCCTGTATGAATATTTTTCCTTGGGCAGACTGCAGTGCAGGCGTGACAGCAGATGCATTCCCCTGAATGTGCAGTATCGCCGTCAATATCCAGATGTGCCGGACATCTCTTTTTACAGAGAGTGCACTTTGGTGCACAGTTTTGACGGTTTCGTTTGAAAAGTGCTCCCGGAATAACCGGCATGATTGCAAATACTGCTCCCATAGGACAGAGGAACTGGCAGAAGAAACGCTCCTGTGTACACATTCCGACCATAATCAGGATCAGCAGAACTGTTCCCACAATGTAGGTAGATTTCGGCAGTCTGCCTGTTGTAAGCATGGAGAATACATCCCATGGACTCATTCCCTGTAATTTAGAATAGAATCCTGTCATGCAGGAAAGAAGCAGGAACGCAAGGAGTACATATTTTACTTTCTGCAATCTGTGTACCCATTCCTCCGGATATCCATGTTTTTTCTTTTTTCCAAAGCATTTCGTACGGATAAATGCGGTAAGCTCATACAGAGCATCTCCCAGCGAGCCAAACGCACAGGCATAACCGCAGAAATGGCGTCCGAACAGAATGGTAATGATCAACAGTAATGCCGTGATATCCAGAAAAGAGTTCCAGGTTACACTCTGCTGTCCTCCGATTGCAAGAAAGATGGATTTGATTCCTGCAAATGCCGTAGAAAAAAGGGAGGGCGCTGCTATAAAAAATATAAGCTGTATGGCGGTACGGATCAGCCGTACCTTTCGTTGTTTCTTTTTCATGCGTTTTCCGCCTTTGATAATGCGTCATTTACTGCTTCTAAGATACCGGTAGAACTGAAAGTTGCTCCGGAAATGGTGTCAACATCTGTGCTCTGCTCGCTGATGATGCTGTTTATGACATTCTCGCCCTGTGACAGATAAGCACTGTCCTCACCCGGTGCACTGACTACACTGACTGCTGTAATGGTATCATCTTCCAGAGTCACCTGAACAGTGATCGTTCCACCGTATCCGGTTCCTGAACCTTCGAAGGTGCCATTTTTATATACATTGTCAGAATCATCGGTTTCTTCAGAATCTGCCTGATCTGTATTTTCTTTATCCTCTGCAGAATCCTTTTCAGATTTATTATCAGCTTCTGAAGATACATCAGAAGAAGCATTACTTTCTGCTGCTGTTTTCTGTTCCTCATAAGTTTCCTTTAATGCTGTAAGGATCTGGTCCTGCTGTTTCTCCAGGCCCTCTGTTTTTGCAGTCAGGTCTGCAATATCCTGGGCCTGTTCCTTATCTTTTACTGTTCCGTTATAGAAAAATACCGCCATGATGATCAGCAAAAGTGCGATCAGACGCAGATAAAAGTTTTGATTATTCACGTTGTCTCCTCTCCTTCATTTTTTTATTTTGCCGGATATGATATCTGTTTTTGGATGAAGCAAAACTTAACCATAACTAACTTTAAAAGTGTATCATTTTCGTATACAAAAATCTATATATAACAGATTCTGCTAATGTTGTTTTTTTTTCATTAAGATGACCCCGGAACAAAATCCGAGGTCATTTATTGTGTGAATTATTTACCTGTTATCGTTTATTTTACTTTTACTGTAAATACTTTCTTAACACCATTGCAGGTTACTGTGATTTTGGCAGTACCTTTTTTCTTTCCTTTTACAACGCCTTTGGAGCTTACTGTTGCAATCTTGCTGTTGCTTGACTTGTAAGTAACCTTTCCTGATGGAGTTGCCTTTGCAGAAATTTTTGTTGTTTTTCCAACTTTTACAGTTGCTGAAGATTTGCTAAGTTTCAGGGATGGATTTTTAACTGTTATCTTGCAGGTTACTTTATATTCTCCACAGGATGCTGTGATCACTGCTGTTCCTTTTGCTTTAGCAGTTACAACACCTTTGCTGTTTACTGTAGCCACTTTTTTGTTGCTGGATTTCCATGTGATTTTATCGGTAAGGTTTGTTGTAACTTTGAGAGTGGTTTTTGTGCTGCCTTTTGTATAAAGAGTCTTGGAAGAAGTATTTAATTCAAATGTATTTTCTGCTTCTTTGTAAGTAAAAGTAAGATTATTCTTATATCCTACAGCAGTTATTTCGAAAACAGTTGTGTCTGTTACCTGAAGATCTGTGAGATCAAGAGTTCCATCTTCTTTTACAATGACCTTGCTTCCTCTTCCTGTTGCGGCATATTCTGTATCATCAACTTTTACTTTGCTGATGCTCTTAATGTATGTAGAGAATTCTTCTGCTGTAATGCCTTTTGCTGCAACCAGTTTTGTCTCGTTACTGTCATAAGAAGCCGGCATTTTGTCTGTATTTACTGTAAATTCAGTTACAATGGCTGCATATTTTCCGCTGGCATCTGCAATTTCAACCTTATGTGTTCCCAATGCAAGAGCTCCAACTGCAAGTTTTCCGTCTGTGCAGGAAACCGCTGTTCCGTCTACTGTATACTGTGCCTTGAAGTCTGCCGGCAGAGCCTGGTCAAAGGTAACTGCTGCAGATGAGTCTGTATTCATAATATCTGCTACTGTTGCCTTGATTCCTGTAGTTGTCTGCACCTTTACATCCGGAACATCAAAAGTGATCATGCCTTTATCTGTGTAATAAGTAACGCTGTCAATTGTTTTTCCCATGATTGATTTATAATGTGCAGAAGAAACAGGGCATCCGTGAACTTCTGTTGTATATCCGGTTCCCCAGGCAAGCATACTTCCACGCCAGATATTCTCCAGATGACGCAGGCCATAGTTGGTTCCGTCTGTAGTATTTACGGTTACACCATAGATTTTATCTGTATTTGTATCAATTACTGCTGCAAAAGCCTCATTGTTAAGATCAAGCTCATAATCACCGTAATTTGTTTCTGTTTTTAATGTAGCATCAATAGTAACGTTCTTTGTCTGGGCACCTTTCATTGCTGAGAAAGAATAGCTACCATCTGCATTTACAGTAAGTTCTTTGTAATAAGACGGTGTTTCACTTAAAATGTAATAAGAGTAAGAGGCATTTTCAATCAGGGAATCTTTTCCTGTATAGGTGTTGCTGCTTGTCTGTCCTCTGTTTGTCACTGTGATCGTTACAGAGTCGGAATCTGTGACCTGCTTCTGGTCTTTCAGAAGGGAAAGATCACTGACCTTTACAGGGAAAGTAACACCTGTTACATCGGTTCCATTGGGGTCTACGTGATAAGCGGAATTTCCGTTCATCATACCTGCGGTTCTTGATTTATTAAGAGTTGCAGATGTAAAGGCATCAACTTTTACATCATTATTTTTCAGTTCTGCCTTGTAGAAATCATCGTATGGAATATTCATAAGCACATAAGCTTCGCCCTGCTGTGCTTCTGCAGCAAAAGCATCCTGGACATCTTCGGTGGTAAATTCTTCCTGCGCATCCTCAGCGGCAAACTCTTCGGAAACAGAGAAATCTGTGCTGTCTGTAAGTACCTCACTGTCTGTAAAATCAGATGCCAGAACTGCATATGGCATGCTGGTCATAGCAACTGCGGCACTCATTACAACAGGTGCTATTTTTTTCATAAGCTTTTTGTTTGTCATGGTTTTCTCCTCTTCTAAAATTTTTCTTTTTGCGGAATCACTCTTACCAGAGGGTTAATCAACTTATTAACCAAAGGGATTTTACTTTTACCAAAAGGGAGTGACTTCTGCCAAAGATATTCATATAGGATTGCTATAGGTATGCTGTCAGCAGTAATTATATAAATTAGTTACTACTAACTTATGAAATAGTAACATGTCTGTCTGAAAAAATCCACACTTTTTTATCTGGGATATTCGTCATTTTTTCTCAATAAATACTTCAGTAAAAATCAGTATTAGTTACATCTAACTTGTGGTTGCGGGAATATTTTTTCTGTGTTAAAATGTCTGAAGAATTCTGATAATTCCATTTTGGATTTTTTGAGAGGAGAAAATAGATTTATGAAGCAAAAAACAGCCTGCCTTGGGCTTTTTTCAGCTGTGGCGATCATTCTGGGATATGTGGAATCACTGGTGCCGGTTTTTGCGGGGATTCCGGGGATTAAACTTGGACTTGCCAATCTGGGAGTACTTTTTATTTTGAAGAAATATTCATTTAGGGAGGCTGCCCTGGTTTCTGTTGTCCGCATTCTGGTGATCGGATTTATGTTCGGAAATCTGTTCAGTATCCTGTACAGCCTGGCAGGCGCTGCGCTTAGTATGACAGTTATGACACTTATGCTGAAAAAAACCTCCTTCAGTCTGATCGGTGTCAGCGTTGCAGGAGGTGTTTCCCATAATATCGGTCAGTTGATCATTGCCATGCTGATCGTACAAAATGCAAGTGTGTTTGTATACGCACCGGCACTTCTGGTGGCAGGTGTTGCTGCCGGGGTGGTAATCGGCGGACTTACTAACGAGATTTTGAAAAGAGTTCATCTATAACTTTAAAAGCATCAGTTATCTGAATTTATAATCTTTCAGATAACTGATGCTTTTTTCAATCTTCTTCTATATGTTCCCGTCCCTGGTTGATGATCGTGCGGACATGATCATCTGCCAGAGAATAGAAAATAGATTTTCCCTCTCTGCGGCTCTTTACCAGTTTATTCTGTTTCAGAATACGAAGCTGATGAGAAATCGCAGACTGAGTCATATTCAATGCTTTAGCGAGATCGCAGACACATACCTCTGCCTCAAACAAAACAAACAAAATGCGTATTCTGGTAGAGTCTCCGAAAACCTTGAATAATTCGGCCAGATCATAAAGCTCTGTTTCTTCCGGCAGGGTTTCATCTACAATTTTAAGCAGATCTTCATGTATTTCATTACTCTCACATAATTCTTCTTTGCATACTTCCATTTTCTTACCTGTTACCTTTCCGGCTTATCACAAAAGGTTTCTGCTGATTTGCCTGTTTCTTATAAATTCTTTACAAATAATGTACGGATCGCGTTTAATACTGCGATGATCATAACACCTACATCCGCAAAAATGGCCATCCACATGTTTGCAATACCTAAAGCTCCAAGGATCAGGCAGAGAACCTTGATACCGATAGCAAAATAGATATTTTCATATACAATACGGATACATTTACGTGCAATTTTGATCGCTTTGGAAATCTTCAGAGGATCATCATCCATCAGAACGATATCTGCTGCTTCGATTGCTGCATCTGAACCAAGCGCTCCCATCGCAATACCAATATCGGCTCTGGATAATACAGGGGCATCATTGATACCGTCACCTACAAATGCCAGTTTTTCTTTGGCTGTTTTCTTATCCAGAAGCTCTTCCACCTTTGTTACCTTATCAGCAGGAAGAAGTTCACTGTAGACTTCATCAATTCCCAGATCCACAGCCACTTTGTCCGCCACACGCTTCGCATCGCCAGTCAGCATGACCGTCTTCCTGATACCGGCCGCTTTCAAGGCTCTGATGGCTTCCTCTGCATGCGGTTTCAGTAAATCCGCAATCAGAATATGACCGACATATTCCCCGTCTACTGCCAGATGGACAATTGTACCGACACTGTGACACTCCTGATAAGGAATACCTTCCAGTTCCATCAACTTGGCATTGCCTGCAGCAACGGTTCTGCCGTCTACCTTTGCGATGACACCTTTACCGCTGACTTCCTGCACCTCCGTTACCCTGCTCTGATCAATGGCCTTGCCATACGCTTTCTGAAGGCTGCGGCTGATCGGATGGGATGAAAAGCTCTCTGCCAATGCGGCATACTCAAGGATTTCATTCATCGGCAATGTATTGTGATGCACACCTGTTACTTCAAATACCCCCTGTGTCATTGTACCTGTCTTGTCAAATACAACATATTTCGTTCCGGCCAGTGTCTCCAGATAATTAGAACACTTT
>OGQZ01002974.1_pt1 | contig 11183 bp, 5 predicted proteins | sample 1553321 | NCBI WGS metagenome assembly OGQZ01 (sample SAMEA2579958, study PRJEB22360) | human gut metagenome | reverse complement strand
AATCTTATATTATAATATTAATTATTCAGCTGCTGCTTCGGATTCTGCAGCTCCACCATCTTTTTGCTCTGCGATCTGTTTGATTACGCGGGCAAAGTTTGTAATTGGGGACTGAATGCTTCCCATGAATTTTGCGATAAGTTCGTCTCTTGATGGGATAGTTGCGATTGTTGCAATACCTGCTGCATCGTAGTAAGTACCTTCTACAACACCGCTCTTTAACTCACAGCATTTTGCTTTCTTAATAAAGTTAGCAACGATTCTTGCTGGAGCTGTTGCATCATCTTTGGAAATTGCAAATGCGTTTGTTCCTTCCAAATCTTTTACAACGCCTTCGAATTCTGTACCTTCTACAGCACGTTTTACCATAGTGTTCTTATAAACTTTATAAACAACACCTGCTTCACGACACTGTTTACGAAGTTCTGTTACATCAGCTACGGAAATTCCACGGTAATCTACAACTACCATAGATTTAGCTCCGTCAAGCTGAGCCTTAATCTCGTCAACAATAGGCTGTTTTAATTCTACTTTAGCCATCTTCCTGGTGCACCTCCTTAAATATTTGTGTGTACCGCCGTCAGTTCATCTTTCGATGAAATAAAAAAACTCTCTGTCCAAAGACAAAGAGCAGAAATATTCTAAGAATAAAATTATCTGAATATAACTTCCTCGGCAGGGGTTCTCACTTTATGCCTTACGGCGCCTGCTGTCTTCGGCGTTCATACTTTGGTATGATATCATGGGTATGAAGAGATGTCAAGTGTTTTTTTAAAAAACAGACGAAAAACTTTATACAATATTATATAAAATGCTTCGTATCACTGCACTCTTAATGCTCAATCGCATTAAGAGCTTGTTCTAAGGCACATTTTTATATAATATTGTATAAAGTTTTTCTGTCTTTGGCCGTTGCAAAAATGCACTGACCATGGTTATGCTATCACCTGCTATCAAGGGAGGGATTTGTAGATTGCTGTTTTGGACTATGATTAAATTCAATTCATCTAAAAATCATCCAAAGACAGCTTCCGAATTAAATGGTAAATTAATAGTTATTTCCGAAGAAATATTCATATGGATTTATATATCCATTGCCATTGTCATTTCCAAAATTTCCATTGCCATAACCATAGTCTCCGGAATTTCCATTGCTATTACCAGAGTTGCCATTGCTGTTTCCATTATTATTTCCATTATTGGAGTTATTATTGGAATCATTGCTGGAATCGCTGGAGTTATCTGTTGTTACATCACTGAAATCACTCTTTTTACCAAGAGTTACTGTAACGGTCTTTTCCTCGTATGTTCCGCTCTGGTTTGCTCTCTTAAATGTGATTTTTACTTTTGTATTAGCTTTTTTCAGTGCCAGTTTTTCTTTTAAGCCGGACATTGTAGATACGTTGTTACCCTCAAACTTGGTAATGACATCGCCTGCAGAGATTCCTGCTTTTTCTGCTGGTGATCCGCTGACTACCTGTGATACATAGATTCCGCTAGGGATTCCAAGTGCGCTGGAATAAGATTCATTAATGTCACGGCCTACGACTCCAAGGAATGCAGCATCTTTTGTGCTTACGCTGTTGGCATTCATTAAATCTGTTAAGATAGTTTTAGCTGTAGTGATAGGAATCGCATATCCCATACCTTCTACGGATGTATCTTCTAACTTCGCATTGTTGATACCTACAACCTGACCATCCATATTAATAAGTACACCACCACTGTTACCAGGGTTGATTGCGGCATCTGTCTGAAGAAGATTCATTGTTCCATCTGTTAAAGATACTTCTCTGTTCTTTGCACTGACTACACCTGTTGTAACGGACTGTCCATATCCCAATGCATTACCGATTGCTACTACTTCTTCTCCTACTTTTAAATCATCAGAACTTCCAAGTGTTGCAACTTTAATCTTTGATGCTGTAGAGTCTTTGATATCCTTTATCTTTACAGAAATAACTGCAAGGTCTGCACTGGAATCTGTTCCTACAACTGTAGCTTTTGCTGTTGTATCATCTACAAATCCTACGGTGAGGGAAGTGGCATCGGATACTACATGATTATTTGTTGCGATCATAAGATTATCTTTTGTCTTTGCAACGATAAATCCTGAACCTGCTCCTTCTGATTCCTGTGTACCAAAGCCATAATAATTGGAAGACTGAATTGTGCTTGTAATAGATACAACAGATGGCATCACTTCATTAACTACACTTGCTACATTACTGCTGGAGCTGCTTGATGATGTCTCGCTCTTTGCACTTGTTGTTCCCGATGTTGTTTCAATTCGATCTGCTGTAGAAGGATATAATTTATCTTTTGCTACGGACACTCCTACAAAGCAGGCTCCCGCTACAAGACCAAATACTGCTGCAGATGCAACTAACTTGGCGGCTTTCTTACCCATTCCGTTCTTATTATTTTTACTGCCATTCTTTCTCTGTCTGCGTCTCTTATCAGGTTCCGGCGGGATATTCCCATAATAATTTTCATTATTATAAGTACTCTCATCTCTCCATCCGTGGCTGCTATAAGAATTATTATAAGTATCGTTGCAATTATTTCCATTGTCATACTGATAGGAACTGCCACCTGTACCTTGTTCTCTGTAAGAATATCTATGACTCTCTGTATTCTCCTGTGTTACCGATTCCTCAATCGGTGTTACATCTATAGCTACTTGCTGACTATTGTTTTCCTGGTTATTTATCCTGTTGTTCTCTAAATTCTCATTATGGAATCCATTTTCAAATTCGTTCATAATGTTATCCCCTTTCCTAAGTTTGTAACCTTATCTTAGCAACGATGTGTGATAAATTTGTGTTGTATTTATGGCAAATTTATGGATTTCTACTGATTTTGCAGCTTTTTCACACTTTTTTCGTAAAAGCAGGAAAAGAAATAACCTTGTGGAATGCCCTATTCTATTGTATAATAAGTTAGAAAATTATCCCAGTAAGAGGTATATTACGCCCTTTTTTCCATATATATATCCCTTTTGGGTGATGGAGGTACACTTTTATGATTAAAGAGAATCAAAAATATCTTAACCGGTTCCACGTCGTTCTTGATGCACTGGTTATTTATTGTTCCTTTTGTCTTAGTTACTATATTCGATATATATGCCCTCTTTTTAAAGACATTTTTCCTCGTTTTGGTTACTGGCGGCAGTTGTGGCAATATCAGGGTATACTTCTTGTTCTGATTCCTGTATACCTTATTTTATATGCAAAGTTTAATTTATATAAACCAAAAAGATTTCAAAATAGGACTTCAGAGTATGCGAATCTCATTAAGGCGAATTCCATTGGAATGGTTTTCTTCTTTATATATATAATCTTTATGAAGATTCCCCATGTTTCACGAAGTCTTCAGTTAATGTTCTATGTTCTTTCCATGCTTCTTACCATTGCTGAAAGGGCGGCAATCCGTTATGCATTAGAAAGAACTCGCAGAAAGGGATTTAATCTTAAACATGTTGTTGTTATTGGTTTCAGTGCAGCAGCCGAAGCCTACATCGACCGTATTAAGTCAAACCCACAGTGGGGCTACACCATTCACGGTATTTTCGATGATAATCTCAAGGCTGACTTTTCTTACCGCAATACTTTTTGCATTGGTAAGTTAAAGGATGTAGAAAAGTTTCTTCAGAACACTTCTATGGATGAGGTGGCAATCGCACTCAGCTTGAAAGAGTATTATAAACTGGGAGATATGGTTGCTATCTGCGAAAAGTCTGGTGTGCATACAAAGTTTGTTCCAGATTATTATAAATTTATTTCTACTAACCCAGTTACTGAGGATTTGAACGGACTTCCGGTTATCAACATCCGTAATGTTCCGCTTACAAATACTGTAAACAAATGTATCAAACGTCTTGTGGACATTATTGGTTCTATCGTTTGTATCATTCTCTTTTCACCGATTATGGCTGTTGTTGCTGTTCTCGTTAAAAAGAGTTCCCCAGGACCAATTATTTTCTGTCAGGAACGAGTCGGTCTTCATAATAAACCTTTTAAAATGTACAAGTTCCGATCGATGGGAGTACAGTCTGCCTCTAAGGAACAAAAGGCCTGGACAGTACACAACGATCCCCGGGTCACTCCCGTGGGAAGAATTATCCGTAAGACCAGTCTTGACGAACTGCCACAGTTATTTAATGTATTAAAGGGTGATATGAGTCTCATTGGTCCACGGCCAGAACGACCTCTTTTCGTTGAGAAATTTAAAGAGGAGATTCCTCGTTATATGATAAAGCATCAGGTACGTCCCGGTATGACAGGATGGGCACAAGTTTGCGGCTTCCGTGGAGACACATCCATTGAGGGACGAATTGAACATGACATTTTTTATATTGAAAACTGGACATTATCTTTTGATATTAAGATTCTATTTCTTACTGTATTTAAAGGATTTGTCAATAAAAATGCTTACTAACACAGATTTTTTAACTAATGAATGTACTCTCCGAAACATTCCATAAACCTATTAAATTTCCAGAAGTACCTATGACAGAATGGAGGCATATTTTATGAAATATGGTTCAATATATAGTAAAGATAACATTGAAAACAAATATAACTATTCCAGCACAGGCGGCAGACGAAGTTCTCAGAATAATTTCGAAACTTCTCACGACCATCATACACATTCCACATTGAATACTGATGGCCTGCTTCGAAGTTCTTCCGGTACAGGATATCATTCCTCTGGTTCTTCTATAAAAAATTCTGGCAAACCATCAACAAAGAAGTCCTCTTCCCAGAACAAGCCTGATACAAAGTCTCAAAAGCGGCAGACTTCTGGCGGACGAGCTTTAACTTATCATGAACGTAAAAAAAAGAAAAAACGGGGATGTTTTCCCTTCCTTCTTTTAATCATTCTTTTAATTGCCGGGGCGGTTTTTGCATTCCGTTTCTCATTAAAAGGTGCATTCTCCAAAATAGAAAAATATCCTTTAGATAAAACAAGTGTAACTGTAAATGATACGGATGCTAATATAAAAGATTATCAAAATATTGCTCTTTTTGGCGTTGATAGTCAGGATAATAAAATTAAAGATAAAGGTTCCCGTACCGACTGTATCATCATTGCCAGCATCAATAAATCAACCAAAAAGGTAAAATTGATGTCTATTTACCGTGATACTTATGTAAGTATTGATGGCGAATACGATAAGATTAATGCAGCATATTCTTATGGCGGACCAGAACTTGCTCTTCGCACAATTAACCGTAATCTGGATTTAAATATCACAGATTTCGCCACGGTTAACTTTAAAGCATTAGCCGATGCTGTTGATGTGCTTGGAGGTATTCCATTGACCATTAATTCTGAAAAAGAATTACAGAATTTAAATGATTATATTGGTAATATGAATCATATTAATGGTGGAAATTCTCCGAAGTTTGAAAAAACCGGAACTTATACCTTCGATGGTAATCAGGCTGTTGCCTACTCTCGTATCCGCTACATGGAAGGCGGAGATCACGCAAGAGCTAACCATCAGCGACTTGTTCTTGAAGGTATTATGAATACAGCTAAAAAACAGCCGCTAAAACATGGAAAGCTAATCAGTACTGTTCTTCCACAGTGTAAAACAAGCCTCTCTAATGACGATCTCACAAAGCTGACTCTTTCCATGGCACGTTGTAAGATAGAAGATTCGCAGGCTTATCCTTTTAAATCTGAAGATGAACGATATAACGGCATCTATTACGGTTTTCCAATTACAGCCCAGACAAATGTAAAAAAAGCACACGAATATCTCTTTGGTACGAAAGATTATAAACCAACAGAAGAGCTTCAGAAGATCAGTGCGAAGATTAAGGTTGTAACGGATTATATTGGGATTACGGAATAGCGCCATATAATACCCTATATCTGTGGCCTCGGAGCAAGGTTTGGATGCAAGCGCATAAGCGAGCATTCAAACCGCCGCGACTAAAGTCACAGATATAGGATATCTTCTCTTTGGTGTTTCGTCTATTTGCTTACGGCAAATCACTATTCTTCGTAATAATTAAACTTCGGTGTTGCCTGTATCTGACAGGATGCTTTCATTGTTCTTCTATTTTTATGAAGTTGTACGTTAATAAGAAGCATTTCACCGTTTTCTACCATTTCCTGAATATCATCTTCTGTTAATTCTTCATAATCCTCTGTTATCATATCTGCATATTTGAGTTCAAGATATACATCACACATATTTCCTAATGATTTGTGATATTCGATTTCATCTGGGTCAAGCTCATTTTCACTTTCTGCTGGTGCATATCCGTAGGACATAATAATCGGAATTCCCAGTTCTTTTGCAAGTTTACGGATTCCATCCATGAGCGGTTTCATATCCTCAGAATCTTCTACTGAGAGTATATTTTCAATATTATCAATAAATACCACTGGCTTATGTGCTCCCTCTGTTACGATGGAACGAATAAGTTCTGCTAATATATCTCCTGCGGAGGCATCTTCCATATTTTCTACATATTCAGACACTGCTTCCTGATCAAGTACAAAAAGATGTTCACTGATTCGTCCTCTGTACCAATTCAATTCATCTTTTAAAGAACGAATATCTGCGCCTTTTTCTCCTGTCATGATTGCCATAGAGGATACTGCTTTTTCTTCATCTTTTTTATTCATTTCATAGCTGAGACGAGAGATAGTATCTACCATAAGGTCATAGCGGGTAAGCTCTGTTGAAATATAAAGTACATCTACACCGCTTTCTGCTGCCCGGTCGGCTATCTGCTGCATAAATCCGTTCTTTAAATACTGAGGTGTAGCATCTACAAAGTAACTTCCTTTATGAAGGCCATAGCGGAGCATTGCATCTAAACGTTTGAATCCTGTGCTTAACTTTCTGTTTTCCTGTGTATCTACAATATACTCTTCAAATTTATCCATAAAGCTTGCAGAGTTTTTGAGAACAAATGGATTGCGGACACTTACCTGGAATTCTTTTTCTTCGACATTCTTTCCTGTTAGAACTACTGCGCTAAATTCTCTTTCTTCTTTTTCTGGAGCTGTTTTTTCCTTACGTTTTACAATATTCTTGTGTTTTCTGGAATGTGATGTTCTCTCACTGTGTGCAGGCTTCTTCGTCTGTGAAGATGTCCTCTCTGCCTTTTCCGGTCTTGTTTTTTCTACCTGAATTGTGTCTTCTGATTCAGAAATGTATTCTGCTTCCTTGTATTCTGCTTCTTTCTCTGTTTTCTTAGAAACGCCCTTATTTGCTATCTCTTTTTCCTCTGTCTCAGAGCACTCCCTATTTGCTGTCTCTTTCTCTTCTGTCTCAGAGTACTCTCTATTTGCTGCCTCTTCTTCTGTCTCAGAGAACTCCTTATTTGCTGCTTCTTCCTGAGCTGCCTCTGAGGTCTCTCCCTCTTCTTCCTCAGAGTTTTCCTCTTCACTGCTTATTTCTTCCTCAGAAGCTTCTTTTAAAATACTTTCTGGCTGTTCTGATACATCTTCGGCACCTTCCGTCTTATCAGATTCGTCCTCCGTTTTTTCTACAGAGTTTTCTTCTAAATTCTCCTCAGAAACTGCCTCTTTTTCTGTTTCTTCAGATTTGTCCTGACTGCTTTCTTCTAAAGTTTCTTCATTTGCAGGTTCTTCTAAATCTTCCTCAATAAAGTCTTCATCCATAGCAAGTTCTAATTCTCGCTCGAGGTCATCTTCATCTAAATCTTCTAAATCTTCAAGAGCATCTTCTTCTGTATCTAACGCGGATACCGCTGCCTTTTTCTTCTTGCCATTTTCCTGTTCTTCAAGCCATGCATCAAGTGCTACTTCTGAACCAGCAAGTTCCAGTAAGAGCATTCTTTTTGCACGCTCATAGACTTCACCCTCCAGGCCAAGAGATGCCAGATTATCCAAAGCTTCATCTATCTCTGCCTGTGTGTGGTCTCCAAGAACTAATTCGCCCGGATCAACATATTCAAATTCTTCCGCTTCTTTTTCTGAAACTTCAGAATACTCAGGCTGTTCTTGTACTTCTTCTGCTGTCGGCGCAGGGGTTATCTCAGAACTTTCTTCTGTTGCTGTCTGTTCCCCGGCTGTTGATGCACTCTCTTCCATCGGCTGTTCTGTTGCTTCTTCCACTTTCGGAATTTCTTCTGATTTCTTCTCTTCCTCTGCTTTCCCGGCTTTCTGTGCCGCTTTTAACTGCTCTGCTGCCAATGCTTCTTCTGCTGCCTTAAGCTGTGCCTTTAATTCTTCAATGGAAGGACTTTGACTTTCTTCGGACTCCTCTTCTAAATCTAATTCATCAAAGTTTAAATCATCCTCGCTCAGTTCTTCCTCTGTCTCCGATATTGGTTCAGCCTTCTTCTGTACTGCGTTTTCTTGTGCCTCTTTTGCAAGTTCTACTGCTGACTTTGTTTCTCTGGCTTCCTGTGGCTCTGGCTTAGCTGCCTGCTGTGCTGCCCTGGCAAGTTCTACCGCTGACATTGGCTGGCTCTGTGATTCTGACTGTGAACTTTCCACTGCTGGTTCCCTCGTTCCTGCCATTCCACTTCCAACAGCACTGCCTGCACTTTCGCCTTCAAATGCCATCGGTGCCGTTTCAGCTGTAGTACCTGTTTCCGTCTGCGCCAAAGTTTCTTGTTTTTCTTCTGAGTCAGAAGACGTATTTCTGGAAATAACTTCTCCGATCAAAGATTCCATATCTTCCTGCGTCACAGCTCCGCCAGTCTGACTCATTAGATTTTTCAAGTTTTCGAAAATCGTCTCGTTAATTAATCCTAAGTCTGCATTGGCATCTTCAGCCAGAATCATCTCTGCATTTTCCTGTACTACTTCCTGACTAATCATACGAAGCATATCATCTGAAAATGTCGGCATTCCCTGTGATTGGCTGGTTTGCTGTGCTGTTGTTCCATCTCCCTGTCCGGCAGACTCCTGACTATTCTGCTCTCCTGCTGTCTGATCTGGTGCGATTCCAGACTGTTCCAGAATCTCATCTGGTAACTCATCACTGATATCTTCTGGAGCCACTCCCGCTTCAATCTGTTTTTCCCGATAAAGTTCTTTCTCTATCTCTAATTTTTCCTCTGGTGATAAATCTTCATAATCTTCAAAAGAAACGAGTTCATCACTGTTCTTTTCCATATAATTTAAAATTTCCTGCTGATGAAGTGCAAATTCCATCGGATCTTTTCCGCGCTTTCTTGCCTCTTCCATAAGACGTTCTGCTCTCTTTTCTGCCTCAAGCTTCATCTGATCCTCTTCTTTGGCCTTCGCGATTGCTTCTGCGGCTAACTGAGAAGCTGATTTGGTTTCTGGCATCTTCATCTCTTTAGGTTCATATTCCTCTTTCTGATGTGCTTCCTCATCCTTATCCACAGCTGACTGTGCAAGTTCCCAGGCTGAAACTGGCCTTCTTCTCTGCTCTTCTAATGCTCTCTCTTCTGCCTTGTTGGCCTCATCTTCTGCAAGCATTTCCGTCGCTGTCTTTTCCCTTCCATATCGAATCTGAGAACGGTCAAATGGATATTCTACCTTAGGATCATTTAATCCCATCATCTGCATAAAATTATTATAGATCAAATCATTAAGATTCGCCGCTTCCTGATGATTTACATCGTCTTGTCCAAACATATCGTAAGAACTGCCATTACCATAATCTTCGGACGCACCACTGTCTGTGGATGCCATATTTCCATATCCATCTGCAGTTTCTGACTGTTGCTGAATATTCGCATTTTCATTCTCCATTACCTGTGCAAAAGGATTCTCCTCATGTGACTCACTCTGCATCTGTGAACTATTCTGCTGTGGAGTCATTTCCTGTTGTGACTGTGGGGCTGCTGTCTCTCTTCTTCTGCCACCATTTCTTAACCGTTCCTCTATCATATTCACTGCAGAAGCTGCCTGCTCGGAATCATCCATCTCCTCAAATGTCTTCGGTGGGAAAATATCTGGTGCCAGAGATTCTGCCAGCTTCTGAATCGTATCAGAAAGTTCCTGCTGTTCCTCTGGTTCTTCTGGTCTCCCGGTAATATTCAGCGCCATATCAATAATATCATTAATATCAAATGGTCTTTCTTCGCTTCCTTCTGTTGCAGTGTGCTGTGCTCTCACCACATCCAACAACGCTTTCATCATATCTTCCATTATAGATTAACCTCCGTTACATGTTCTGTCTGCCTGTTTAGCTTCTCATTTTCAATAAAGATATTCTAACACCTTTATGCAATTATTACAAACAAGTATTGCATTATTACACATTTTCCATCACTTTCTTTCAATTCATATAAATAATTGTCATAGACATTGATTTTTTTAACTAATTCTGCGATACTAGATATAGAATATTATAGATACTTGATTGATTATTGCATGAAAGGAGTACATTTTGAAAACTTATATTGATTTACATATTCATTCTACTGCTTCTGATGGTACATTTTCCCCAACAGAAATTATAAATGATGCCCTAAAACTTGCTGGTGATAAAAATCCTGTTGTAATTGCTCTTACCGATCACGATACAGTTGCTGGCACAGAAGAATTTCAGAAAGCTGCTGCCAAACATAAAGAACGACTTACTGCCATCTCTGGTGTAGAGATTTCTACAGACTATCACGGAGTAGAAATTCATGTTCTTGGCTATAACATCGACACAAAAAATAAGGCTCTTTTAGAACGCCTTGCCGTTTGTCGTGAAAGCCGTGACGGACGTAATGCAAAAATTATTGAGAAACTTCAGGAACAGGGCTTTAAGATTTCCATGGACGAAATCAAACCAGATAAGCCAGGCGAAACAATCGCCCGCCCACATATCGCAAAGCTTCTTATGAAAAAGAAATATGTTTCTTCTGTTCAAGAAGCATTTGATAAATATCTTGCAGAGGGAAGATGCTGCTATGTGGAACGTATCATGCCTACTCCGCAGGAAGCAATCGAACTAATCAAAAACAGTGGAGGTGTCCCTGTTCTTGCACACCTTATGTTCTATAAAAAGTTAGATTCCGCCCAAAAAGAAACTCTGGTCCGCGAATTAAAAGAAGCCGGCCTTGTTGGAATTGAAGCTTACTATAACACTTACACTCTTGTTGAACAGGAATATGTTGCTGGTCTTGCCAAACAGTGGGGTCTTCTTAAAACAGGCGGAACAGACTTCCACGGTCAGAACAAACCACATATTTCCTTATTTAAAGGACAGGGAGAAATGG
>OGQZ01002969.1_pt1 | contig 11200 bp, 12 predicted proteins | sample 1553321 | NCBI WGS metagenome assembly OGQZ01 (sample SAMEA2579958, study PRJEB22360) | human gut metagenome | reverse complement strand
AGACAGATTTATATGCTGGGCGGAGAAATCTGTGCAGCCCACGCAAATGAGCGTGTCAAAAAAATATTAACCATGTCCGGTGTGACAAAAATAATGGAAATCATAGAGGAGGATCAGTAAATGGATCACACGAATGAAATGCAACTTATCTTCGACAGTCGTTCCAGCAACGAATCATTTGCCAGGGTGACGGTAGCAGCATTTATGACATCGCTTAATCCGACAGTAGAGGAAGTATCTGATGTAAAAACAGCAGTGTCGGAAGCTGTGACAAATGCAATCATACATGGATATGAAGGAGAAGTACATAATATCTGTATCCGGTGCAGAACGAAAGAACAGACGCTTTTTGTGGAAATTGAAGATTTTGGAAAAGGTATCGAAGATGTTGAAAAGGCAATGGAACCACTTTTTACAACAAAAGCGGAAGCGGAACGATCCGGAATGGGATTTTCCTTTATGGAAGCATTTATGGATAGTCTGGAAGTGGAATCAACGCCGGGCAAAGGGACACTTGTAAAAATGTCGAAAATCATCGGAAAAGGAAGGAAAATATGGACCACACAATCGCTCTGATTCAGAGATCTCACGAAGGAGATGAAGAAGCAAGAGCACGATTGGTGGAGGAAAATGCAGGACTTGTCTGGTGTATAGTGAAACGTTTCCATAACCGGGGTGTGGAAACGGAAGATTTATTTCAGATTGGCAGTATCGGCCTTCTCAAAGCCGTGGATAAATTTGATCCGGCATTTGATGTAAAGTTTTCAACGTATGCGATTCCAATGATCATTGGAGAGATGAAACGCTTCTTCCGGGATGACGGGATGATAAAGGTAAGCCGGTCGTTAAAAGAACTGTCTTATAAAGGATATCAGGCCCAGGAAGTACTCGGTAGAAAGCTTGGAAGGGAGCCGTCGGTCACAGAACTTGCAGAGTATCTTGATGTGTCACCGGAAGAACTTACGATGGCGATGGATGCATGTACGGATGTAGAATCACTACACCGGCCGGTATACAAAAAAGAAGGACAGGAGATTTCACTGATGGAAAAAGTAGGAAAGGAGGACGGTGCGGAAGAAAGAGTACTGGATCATCTGCTGTTAAAAGAGCTTCTGACAAGTCTGGATAAAGAAGAAAGAAAACTGATCTATCTGCGATATTTTGCCGAAAAGACACAGACTCAGGTAGGAAAGGAAATGGGAATTTCCCAGGTTCAGGTTTCCAGAATGGAAAAGAAAATATTAAAAAATCTAAGAGAACGTATCTGACAGGCACATCATGAATATATTCTGGAAAATCAGCCATACTAACTCATGAAACTTGGATGGAAAGGGTGAGTAAGATGGAGGATGCCAGAAGAAAGATCAGGATGTGCCTGATCTTTGTTGTGACATTGGCAGTGATCATCGGGCTGATTTATTACTTCCATGATGTAAGAGGCAATCACGGAGTCAATGAAGGAACACTGATAAAAAGAATGGAAATAACTGCAAAAAATGATGAGATAAACAGGAGGTGAAGAAGATGACCGCGAATTCTGATGATATATATATAAAAGCAGACCGGAATATAGAGGTCTCAAAAAAGTCGGTAACGCTTGGAGATGTATTGAAGATTGAATGCGTCAATCCTGCAATGCTGGCCAGAATCAGAAGTACGCATCTTCTGACATTTCATCACCCGGATAATAAAAGGGAAAGACGAGTGGTCATGTCGGTCTTAAAAGTGATACAGAAGATCCATGAAATCTATCCGGAGGCTTCTGTGGAAAATATCGGGGAGACGGATTTCATCGTGACATATGAAGAACAGGATGGGAAAGGCGGAGTTATTCACGTGGCGAAGATTGTCATGGTGGTGATGATCAGTTTTTTCGGAGCGGCATTTTCAACAATGGCATTCAATAATGATGTAGGCGTGACAAAAATGTTCGGACAGATATACGAACTTCTGACCGGAACAAAGTCGAATGGATTTACGATTCTGGAATTTATGTATTGTATTGGTATTATCATCGGAATTCTGACATTCTTTAATCATTTCGGTAAAAAACGGCTGTCGGTAGATCCGACACCAATGGAGGTAGAGATGCGACTGTATGAAAATGATATACAGACGACACTTGTGGAAACGTACTCCAGAAAGGAGAAAGAATTGGATGTGGATGAAAAACATATTCCTGGCAATTCTGGGACTTAGTGCCGGAATTACGGCGGCCGGAGGTTTATTTTCTTTTATTATCGGACTGGGGGTGGTGTCGGATTTTGCGGACAGGACACATACAGGTGAGCATGTTATGCTCTATGAAGATGCCATTGCAGTGGGCGGCAGTATCGGAGCAATCATCTCTGTCTATCATCCCACGATACCATACGGAAGCTGGCTGGTTCCGCTGGCGGGACTTTTCGGTGGAATCTTTGTAGGATGCTGGGCGATGGCTCTTACTGAGATGCTGGATCTCTTTCCGATCTTCATCAGGAGAATCCGGCTTGTGAGAGGGATTGGAGCGATCATTATAGGAATCGCTTTTGGAAAAGGATTAGGAGCATTACTGTTTTTTTGGAAAAGGTGGTAAAAAATGGATAAAAAAAGACAGCAGCAGGCTTATGAAAATTATGTAAAGCAAAAAACACCGGTGCATAATCTGCCTGCTAATATGACAAAAGCATTCGTAACGGGAGGCGCAATCTGCGTGCTGGGACAGGGGATTTTGAATATCTGTGAGAAGGCAGGATTAGATAAAGATATAAGTGGCGGCTGGTGTTCTATGCTTCTGGTATTTCTGAGTGCAGTACTGACGGGATTCAATGTCTATCCAAGGATTGCAAAATGGGGCGGAGCCGGAGCGCTGGTTCCGATCACCGGATTTGCCAATTCGGTGGCAGCACCGGCAATCGAATACAAAAAAGAAGGACAGGTTATGGGAATCGGCTGTAAGATATTTACGATTGCAGGTCCGGTGATTCTGTATGGAATCTTTACAAGCTGGGTTCTGGGACTGTTCTACTGGCTGTTAAGAATTGTCGGAGTATTATGACGGCAGAGGATCTCAGATATGTAAATATGTCGGGAAAGGATAAGATGAATGATAAAGGGAAAGCAAAGTATAGCCTTTGAGGTATCTCCGTACCTTGAAGAGAGTGCTTCGGTTGTTGGGAAAAAAGAAGGAGAGGGACCTTTGGGCGGTATGTTCGATATGGTGGCAGAGGAAGATCTTTTCGGGGAGAATACCTGGGAAGAAGCAGAAAGCACCATGCAGAAGGAAGCATGTCTTCTGGCTCTTGGTAAAGCACATTTGGCACCGGAGAGTATCCGTTATCTGTTCGGTGGAGATCTGTTAAGGCAGGGAGGGGCAACTTCAATGGGAGTAGAGACCCTTCAGATCCCGATGTTCGGATTATATGGAGCATGTTCAACTTCCGGAGAAGCACTTGCCCTGGCTTCGATGAGTGTAGCTGCGGGATATGGAGAACGGATGCTGGCGGTAACATCCAGTCATTTCGGAAGTGCTGAGAAAGAATTCCGTTTTCCTCTCGGATATGCGAATCAGAGACCATTATCGGCACACTGGACAGTGACCGGAAGCGGAGCATTTATCGTGGGGAAAAATAGAAGTCATGTGAGGATAACCGGGGTGACAGTAGGAAAAATTGTGGATTACGGTCTGAAAGACTCACAGAATATGGGAGCATGTATGGCTCCGGCCGCATGTGATACGATCATTCAGAATCTGGAGGATTTTGAAAGAAAAGAGACAGATTACGACAGGATCATTACCGGAGATCTTGGCTATGTGGGGCAGAGTATTTTATTCGACCTTATGAGGGGAAAAGAACATGATATCAAGATAAATCATATGGATTGCGGAATGACAATCTTTGATCAGAATCTGCAGGATACACATGCCGGAGGAAGTGGCTGTGGTTGTGCGGCCGCAACATTATCCGCTTATATCCTGCCAAAGATATCAAGAGGAGAGTGGAAACGTGTACTCTTTGTACCGACGGGAGCGCTTATGTCAACCGTCAGTTATAATGAAGGAGCCAGTGTACCGGGGATCGCACATGGAATTGTCTTAGAACATTGCTAGGAGGAAAAGATTATGGATTATATCAATGCATTCTGGGTAGGGGGACTGATCTGTGCTCTGACGCAGATACTGCTGGACAGGACGAAGCTGATGCCCGGAAGAATCATGGTGCTTCTGGTCTGCAGCGGTTCTGTACTGGGAGCATTTAAGATATATCCGGTTATTCAGGATTTTGCCGGAGCAGGAGCCAGTGTACCGTTACTGGGGTTTGGAAATCTTCTGTGGAAAGGTGTAAAAGAAGCCGTAGAAAAAGAAGGATTTATCGGAATCTTTATGGGAGGATTTAAAGCCAGTGCAGTAGGTATATCAGCGGCTCTCATCTTTGGCTATCTGGCGTCCCTGATCTTTGAGCCAAAGATGAAGAAATAGCTGTGAACCCGGATTAAGAGATCATTAAGATTCGTTCATACCGGAAAGTACTGCCATCGGCTGTTTGAAGAAATGATTAAATGCGGCGATAGCACGTCCGACCCCGATCACGGCAAGGACCGTTCCGATTCCGATGCCTACCAGGTGATGCGCAAAGATAAGACCAACAGAGATTGTCAGACAGATATTAAAAAGGTCGAAACAATTTTTGGTAAATCCTACGCTTTTGTGGATGAAATCGGAGATTGCCTGAACAATTCCATCTCCGGGATTGGGGATGATACGCATGTTCAAAGACATGGCGGCACCGACGCCTGTCAGAATGATGGCAATGATCAGAAAGAGGATCCTTCCGGGAAAACTTCCGGCAAAAGAATCCGGATAAGTTGTCCAAAGATCAGGGATCATACCGGAAAATATATTCAGGAACCGGGTGAAAATCAGGCTTAGCGGGAATTGTAAAATGTCCATAAAAAGGACCAGTTTCAGGTTCATGTGATTAGCGTGTTCCAGAGGAAGACCTTCCAATTGTCTGGCATGGAGACTTCGGATCGTATGTAGGATCATCTCTACGACAACAAAAAGAGCATAAAGAACCAGTGTAGTATTTCCAAAATTAAAATGCCAGATCGTAGAGATACTGAATGACACTGAGATGATAGGAGATACACCGAGGCCGGTTTTTGTGTTCAGCGTGATTCCCAGAGCGAGAATAAGAAGTCCCATGAGATAGAAAAGTCCACGGTAAAAATATGTTTTTTGCATATATAAAGCCACTTCTTTCTATAGAATTTTGTATAAAAATGTAAAAACTGTCATCGGCAGATCCTGTAGATATCCAAATATACAAGAGACGTTGTCGATGGCAAGTTCTGTAAATATAATAAAACTCCCGTCAGAAACTGTCAATGAGACAGTTGCCGACGGGAGTATGTATCGCTACCTAATCAGATATCTGAGAGAATCGCAAGGAGTTTGATTCTCTGGATACAGGAAAATTAAGCAAGTTCTTCGCCTGTGATCATCTTGTAGCACTGAAGATATTTGTCGATTGTTTTCTGAACTACGTCATCAGGAAGAGTCCAGTCGTTATCCGGGTGAGAAGTCAGCCAGTCACGTGCAAACTGTTTGTCGAATGATGGCTGTCCATGTCCCGGTTCATAACCTTCTACTGGCCAGAAACGAGAACTGTCAGGTGTAAGCATCTCATCACCGATCACCATGTTACCATTCTCATCAAGGCCGAATTCGAATTTTGTATCGGCGATGATAATACCACGGCTTAATGCGTAGTCTGCACATTTTTTATAGAGAGCGATTGTACAGTCACGAAGTTTGGCTGCGTATTCTTCGCCTTTGCCAGGGAAATATTTCTCAAGGTGGGCAATACTCTGCTCATAAGAAATATTTTCGTCATGATCTCCGATCTCAGCTTTTGTGGATGGTGTGTAGATTGGCTCTGGAAGCTTGTCGGATTCTTTTAATCCTTCCGGAAGTTTGATACCGCATACAGTACCATTTTCTTTATAGCTCTTCCATCCGCTTCCTGTAATGTAACCACGTACGATACATTCGATTGGAAGCATCTCGAGTTTTTTGCACATCATGCTGTTTCCGTCATATTCTGGTTTCTGGAAGAATTCAGGCATATCTTTCACATCAGTAGAGATCATGTGGTTTGGAAGAATGTCTTTTGTCAGGTCGAACCAGAATTTAGACATCTGTGTCAGAACGGTTCCTTTCTTGGAAACAACGTTCTTAAGAATTACGTCAAAACAACTGATACGATCAGTGGCAACCATAATCAGGCTGTCTCCGTTATCATAAATTTCACGGACTTTACCTTCTTTTATTGGTTTCATAACAATACCTCGCTTATTTATTATTTTTTTTAATATGTCTTCACTAATAGTCAAACAGATTTTGCGGAAAAAAACAATAGTAAATTGCAAAATTTCGAAAAAAAGTACAAAATATAAATTATGTTGTATAATAACAATATCGTAAAAAAGAATACTGATAAGTAATGGTAATAGTGACTGATAACGACAGATAATAAGCGGAAAATCGGTGAAAATATGAAGCAGAGAAAAGACAAAAGAAAGAAAAAATAAAAGACAGTAAGGAACGAAATTATGAGACATATTACAATTGGAATTCTGGCGCATGTGGATGCTGGGAAAACGACATTATCGGAATGCATGCTCTACTTAAGCGGGCAGATTAGAAAGCTTGGAAGAGTCGACCATAAAGATGCATTCTTAGATACATACGAACTGGAACGGGAAAGAGGAATCACGATCTTTTCCAAACAGGCAGAATTAAAAATGGACAATCTGGGGATAACGCTTCTGGATACACCGGGGCATGTGGATTTCTCCGCAGAAATGGAGCGTACCTTGCAGGTACTGGATTATGCGATCCTGGTGATCAACGGAGCTGACGGGGTGCAGGGACATACACGCACGCTCTGGAGCCTGCTGAAAAGATATCAGATACCGACGTTCATATTCATCAATAAGATGGATCAGGTGGGAACAGATAAGGCAAAGGTACTGGCAGATCTGCAGAACAGACTGGATGAAGGATGCATTGATTTTTCGGAAATGTCGGAAGAAACATATGACAGCATTGCCATGTGTGATGAGAAAGCGATGGAAGAGTATCTGGAATCGGAGAAAGTGGAAGAAAATACGATTGCGGAGATGATCGGAAGCAGAAAGGTGTATCCGTGTTATTTCGGTTCGGCGCTAAAGATTGAAGGTGTGCAGGAATTTATGGACGGGATGTCTGCTTATATAGGACGAAATGAGCAGATAAATAATACAGACACTGGTACATGTGATTTTGGTGCAAAAGTTTTCAAGATATCGAGAGACCCATCCGGCAGCCGACTGACGCATCTGAAAGTGACATCCGGAACTCTGAAGGTAAAAGATACATTGACGGGAACGACAGGAAGGCAGCAGAGCAAGAACGAATCTGACCGTACACAAGATACATCCGAGACAGCTATGAACGGCTGGGAAGAAAAGGTCAACCAGATCCGGATCTATTCTGGAGAAAAATACGAGATGGTACAGGAAGCAGGATCCGGCAGGATCTGTGCGGTAACCGGACTGAATTACACTTATCCGGGGGAAGGCCTCGGCATAGAATGCGATTCCGAAGCACCGGCACTGGAACCTGTCTTAAGTTACAAAATCGAACTCCCGGAAGGCTGTGACGTTCACAAAATGCTTGGAAACTTACGGATACTCGAAGAAGAAGATCCGATGCTTAAGATCGTGTGGAATGAAGAACTGGGAGAGATTCATGCAAAACTCATGGGAGCAGTCCAGATTGAGATATTAAAAAGCCTGATCAAAGACAGGTTCGGCGTAGAAGTAGAATTTGACACCGGTAATATCGTATATAAAGAGACTATACAGAATACCGTGGAAGGTGTGGGACATTTTGAGCCGCTCCGGCATTATGCGGAAGTACATCTGAAGATGGAACCGGGAGAAAGAGGCAGCGGTATTGTGATTGGAACAGACTGCAGTGAAGATATGCTAGATAAGAACTGGCAGCGTCTGATCCTTACCCATCTTCTGGAGAAAGAACATAGAGGTGTGCTGACCGGTTCTGTGATCACAGATATGAAGATTACATTGACGGCAGGAAGGGCGCATCTGAAACATACCGAGGGAGGAGATTTCCGGCAGGCAACTTACCGTGCGGTGCGTCAGGGACTGATGCAGGCAGAGAGTGTACTGTTGGAACCGTATTATGATTTCCAGCTGGAGGTCCCGTCAGGAATGATCGGACGGGCACTTACAGATATCCAGCGGATGAATGGGGAGGCCGGTACGCCGCAGACAGAAGGAGAGATGACGACGATCGAAGGCTATGCACCGGTTGCAGATATGCGGGATTATCAGATGGAAGTGAATTCCTACACAAGAGGACAGGGACATCTGACCTGTACATTCCGCGGTTATGAACCTTGCCAGAATGCAGAAGCAGTGATCGAAGAGAGTGGTTATGATCCGGAACGCGACATTGAGAACCCGACCGGTTCCGTATTCTGTTCCCATGGTGCAGGATTTAACGTTTCATGGGACAAGGTACCGGAATATATGCATCTGGAGAATCAGTTAGAAAAGGAACGTGCATTAGAAGAAGCAAAGAGACAGTCGGAGCAGGCAGCCCGTCAGATGCCAAGAGCAGCAAGAACTCCGAAAGTCTATTCCAAAGCGGAAGAAAAAGAGCTGGAAGAGATATTTATCCGGACATATGGAAAAGTAGAAAGAAAAGGCGGACTGACACCGAAAACTTATGAAAGTGAGTATGCCAAAAAGCAACTTAAAAAAGAAGAAGCCATGCAGGAATATCTGCTGGTTGACGGATACAATGTCATTTTCGCATGGGAAGAGCTGAAAGAACTGGCGAAAGTCAGTATTGAGGCGGCACGGGATAAGCTGATGGACATCCTGTGTAATTATCAGGGATATAAGAAATGCGTTCTGATTCTTGTGTTCGATGCATACAAGGTAGAGGGTTATGCGCTTGAGATCCAGAAATACCACAATATCCATGTTGTATATACAAAAGAAGCAGAGACAGCCGATCAGTACATCGAAAAGGTTGTTCATCATATAGGAAGAAAGTATCATGTAACAGTTGTGACGTCTGACGGAGTAGAGCAGGTGATCACGATGGGACAGGGTGGAACCCGTATTTCTTCCAGAGATTTTCTCGAGGAGATTGAATATACCAGAAAGCTGATCGAAGAGGATAATGAAAAGCAACGAGTGAGTGACAGGAATTATCTGTTTGACCATGCGGATGAGGAATTCGTGAGAAAAATGGAAAAAATCAGACTTGGAAAGAATCCGGAAGAATGATAAACTAATATAGTATGCATGGAATATACAAGAAATATGTAAGAATATGCAAGAACATAAAAATACAGAATGATATTAAAGAAAGTAAAGATACAAAAAGGAGAAACCAATGCCAGTTTTTGATTTTAATTCAACACCAGATGAAAAGAAACCAGCGGAATGTACATATACAGTCATCCGTTCGAATGAAAATGAAGCAACAGCCGAGAAACCAATGATGGTTCTCGATAATAAGATCTGCCAGTGGGATCATCATTCCTGCGGTGTATTTACGAACCCGATTAAGAGAACCTCTTTCGAATTCCAGCAGGAAGACGGAACCGTAAGTGCAGACATCTTAAAAATCGATGCAAGATTTGTAAGCCTGTTAAAATGGCTTGGAGAGAATCATATTAATGTACGTCTCTCTGGGGAGAATACAGAAGAAGGATATGCGGTATATAAGATCCGCGAGATCGCATTTGGCGGCGGTACGAAATTATCTGCAGAAGACGGATTCCTTCAGTTTATGATCGAGCGTCTGCTTGCAAGCAATGCACCGGCAGAAGAGGTGGACGACGAAGATGAAGACGAGGCAGGAGATGACATGAAGCTGACCAGTCTTCAGAGCATCACGGACTTCATGAACTGTGCGGGAAGAACACTTCCGGATAATATCCGTCTGTGGGCAAGACGTAACCTTGCGGTGGCACGTTCGCACGAAGTATCACCGGAGGAAAGACGCCATGCACAGAGAGCACTTTCCATTATGATGAATGTACAGTGGAAGAGCAATTATTTTGAAGCAATCGATCCTCAGGAAGCCCGCAGGATCCTTGATGAGGAACTCTACGGAATGGAATCTGTAAAGCAGCGTATCATTGAAACAATCATACAGATCAACCGTACCCATACACTTCCTGCATACGGACTTCTCCTTGTAGGTCCTGCAGGTACAGGCAAATCTCAGATTGCCTATGCAGTTGCCCGTATTCTGAAACTGCCTTGGACAACTCTGGACATGAGTTCCATCAATGATCCGGAACAGCTTACAGGAAGTTCCAGAATCTATGCAAACGCAAAGCCCGGAATCATCATGGAAGCTTTCTCGGCAGCAGGAGAATCCAACCTTGTATTTATTATCAACGAGCTTGATAAAGCAGCGTCAGGTAAGGGCAACGGAAATCCTGCAGACGTACTTCTTACTCTGCTTGACAACCTTGGATTTACAGATAACTATATGGAATGTATGGTGCCCACAGTGGGCGTTTATCCTATTGCTACGGCAAACGATAAATCCCAGATCAGCGCACCTCTGATGTCCCGTTTCGCGGTGATCGATATCCCGGATTATACATCAGAAGAGAAGAAGATCATCTTCTCCAAATACGTTCTTCCGAAAGTTCTGAAACGCATGAGCCTGAAAGCAGAAGAATGTGTAGTAACAGAAGACGGTCTGGATGCCATCGTTGAATTGCATAAAAATACAAGCGGTATTCGTGATCTGGAACAGGCAGCAGAGCATATCGCAGCCAATGCCCTGTATCAGATTGAAGTAGATCACCTGACAGGTGTGACATTCAATGCAGAGATGGTAAGAGAATTACTTTCCTGAAAAACTGAAATTATATGTCTGAAAAAATCTTGACATAAATAAAAGTTAAGAGTATACTTTCAGATATCAGCAGGATAAAATTTAGAAATTGCTGATAAAAATAAAATAAGATCTTCAGGGCAGGGTGCAATTCCCTACCGGTGGTAAAGCCCACGAGCCGTAAGGCATGATTCGGTGTAATTCCGAAGCCGACAGTACAGTCTGGATGAAAGAAGATAACAGTAGAGATACAGAAGAATTAACTGATCTGTGAAAGCG
>OGQZ01002957.1_pt1 | contig 11229 bp, 8 predicted proteins | sample 1553321 | NCBI WGS metagenome assembly OGQZ01 (sample SAMEA2579958, study PRJEB22360) | human gut metagenome | reverse complement strand
GAACGAAAACGGAGACCTGGTCATAGTCCCTAAAGAGGCAGAAATTGTCCGGCTGGTTTTCCGGCTTTATCTGGAGGGATACAGTACAGGAAAGATAGCAAAATATCTGGAAGAGCAGAAGATAAAAACGGCAACCGGATTGGAAAAATGGCATGATACGGTTGTGTTAAAAATGCTCCGAAATGAGAAGTACATGGGCGATGCCCTGCTGCAGAAGACATATACGGTGGATTTTATGACCAAGAAAAAGGTCATGAATAAAGGAATCGTGCCACAGTATTATGTGGAAGATGACCATGAGGCAATCATACCGAAAGACCTTTTTTACAGAGTACAGGAGGAACTGGCAAGAAGGGCTTCCGTCAACAAATCAGCAGTCACAAGAAAGAAGAACATGAAGAGCAAATATTCCTCTGAGTATGCCCTGACGGGAATCCTGCTCTGCGGGGAATGCGGACAGGAATACCGGAGAGTCACCTGGGCGAGAAACGGAAAGAAAAAGATAGTCTGGCGATGCAGCAACCGCCTGACCAACGGCACCAAATACTGTAAGGATTCCGTCACACTGGAAGAAGGAATATTAAACAGGACGGTCATGGAAGCCATCCATCGGATCACCTGCAATGATGGAAACTTCGCATCTGCACTCAGACAGAATGTCATCCGGGTAATCGGAAGCTACGGAAGGGAGCAGGAACCGGACGAATACGATGAAAAAATCAAGGCAAAACAGGAAGAGATGGTGTCGCTGATTGCAGAGAATGCCGCCATCAGTTCCTACACAGACGAATTCGATGAAAGGTACCGCAGGATCGCAGAGGAAATCAGTACCTTAAAAGAGGAACAACTGGAAGCCAGAAGAAAGAAAAAACTGGCAGAAAGCTATAACCGGAGAGTGCAGGATATGGATAATTTCCTAAAACAGCAGACCTACCAGATGCCGGAATTTGATAATGACCGGGAACGCGTGCTGGAACATATTCTGCAGGAATTAGCGGCGGAAGCGGGGATTATGGAGTGTGATTCATAAGATGGATGGAACACTCCAAATTATAATCAAGAAAAGTTAAAGAAACAAATAAAGAATTATAGAATAACCGACAAAAGGAAAGGAACTACCATGGAGTTAGAGAAAATGTATGGCGACCTCGGCATTTCGAAAGAAGTGCTTGAATATGGAGCCAGAATCGAAGCGGCTCTGGAAGACCGTTTCACAGAGATCGATGGCAATGCAGAGTACAATCAGTTAAAGGTAATCGCTGCGATGCAGAAAAACCGCGTCAGCGATATTCATTTTTCCGGTACAACCGGATATGGTTACAACGACCTCGGACGTGAGACGCTGGAACAGGTATATGCGGATGTATTCCACACTGAGGACGCGCTGGTGCGCCCGCAGATCGTGTGCGGAACGCACGCGCTCTACACGGCATTAGCCGGAAACCTGCGCCCGGGCGACGAGCTGCTTTCGCCGGTGGGAAAACCGTATGATACTCTGGAGGAAGTGATCGGCATCCGCGAGTCCAACGGTTCCCTGCGGGAGTACGGCATTTCATACCGTCAGGTTGACCTGCTGCCGGACGGAACCTTCGATTACGACGGCATCCGCGCGGCGATCAACGAGAAAACAAAATTGGTAACCATCCAGCGTTCCAAGGGATACGCATCCCGTCCAACCCTCTCGGCAGAGCAGATCTAGCTCATCTTTTTTAGAAATCTTCATAGAAGGAGTGATCTCCTGCCCATATAAAGCAATCTCCGCCTTGGAATTTGTTGTATACTTTTTGTAAAATTCATTTATAGATCGTGCTTTTTGCTGTTCCAGACAAATCTCTTCCTCAATCTTTGCTTTTTGTTTTTTCAGCTGTTTCACTTTCGCCTGTTTATCCTTGATCCTTCCTTCGATCGTATCCGAAGAACTCTTACTGATCACTTGTGTTGGCATTGGAATGACTTTGTTTTCTTCCTTTTTCTTTAATTTTGTCTTCTTTGTCTTAGTATGTTTCTTGCTTGTTGTCTTTTTCTTCTGCTGTTCTTTACTTTGCGTTCTTTTTGTTTCTTGCACCGTTGCTGCTGTTTCGGTAGAAACTTCTGTTGTCACTGCCTGATCGGTCTGTGTATCATCTGCATAAACCGGTATTACAGAGATTGTCATAATCGCGCATACAAATGCTGTCATAATCTTACGTCTCATGATCGCTTCCTCCCTTTGTTTGAACATTGTTATGACATGATCATCTTTCTAATACTCAATTTTATCTGGTAATTTCTACCTTACTCCTTTTTGTATAAAAATTCAAGTACGCAGTGTTACGTACTTGTAAATTTTTATTCTTTATGATGCAGGAAACACCCTTCCTCATGTGACTCGACCACTCCCACTGCCTGCAGATAGGAATAAATGATCGTTGTACCGACAAATTTCATTCCACGTTTCTTTAAATCCTTTGAAACCTGGTCGGATAATTCTGAGGATGTTTTTCCCGTCTCATGAATGATCTTATGATCTGTAAACTTCCATAAATATTCAGAAAAGGTTCCGTATTCTTCCTGGATTTTCATAAAAATAGTCGCATTTGATACGGCAGCAGATATTTTTCTTTGGTTTCTTATAATTCCTTTATTTTCTTTTAATTGCGCTTGTTTCTCTTCATCATATGCACTGACTTTATATACATCAAAATCATCAAACGCTTCTCTGAACGCTTCTCGTTTATTTAACACACACTCCCACGATAATCCTGCCTGAAACGATTCCAAGATCAGCATTTCAAATAATTTATGGTCGTCATAGACAGGCACTCCCCATTCTTTATCGTGATAATCGATGTATATCGGATTCTTTGGATTAGCCCAACTGCATCTATCTTTTCCATCGTGATATTTCATAAAAATGTCTTCCTCCATTATGTTTATTATAGTATACCTGACATCTTTGTCAGATCATCTAAAATCCACATTCACAACCACAATCTCCGCTTTCGTTCCGACCCTCATATTCGGGCCAAATAAACCGACACCTGAAGTTACGATCTGATGCGCATTTCCAACCTTACGATATCCATATGGATTCTTCCAAAACAAATGAATTGTAATATTCCCAGGGAACAGCTGTCCATCATGCGTATGCCCGCAAAGATCAAGATCTACCCCTGCCTGATTTAACTCTTCCAACTGCCTTGGCTCATGATCCAGTACGATCACAGGCTTTTTAAGATCCATTCCATTTACCAGTTCTTTTGGAGTCTTACGTCTGCTGATCCCACGGCCTACTTTCTCAGCATCTGGTCTTCCATAGAGATAGAAGCTTTGATCAATACAAACAGATTCATCTCTTAATAACTTCATTCCTGCCCTTTTTACAAATTCATCCATTCTTGGATCGCTGACCTTTTTCTCCCGACCGCTGCCAAATGTAAATCCTGCAAGAATCTTTTCATCAATATCATGATTTCCATAAACTGCATAAACACCGTATTGACTCTTTAGCTGTCGAAATATCTTAACCAACTGATCTGGATCATCTAATGCATCATATTCATTATCAAAAATGTCTCCTGCAACCACGATCAAATCTGGACTTTGCTGATTTACTTTCATTACCATCTGTTTCATCTGAGAACATCCAATATTGTATCCAAGATGAAAATCTGCAAGTAAAATGATCTTTAGCTTTTTATGGTTTCCTACTTTTTTATGTATCGTTACATGGTAACTTGTTGTCCTGATATTCCTTGCATTACACACTCCGTAAAAACTGATCAATAAGATCAAGATCATACAAATGCTTCCAACAATCCTAAAAACTTTTGGTGTCCGAAACTTTTTCTGATCTGCTTTTACAAAATAGATTAAGATTAGGCGGATCAGATCCGCAATAAGGATCGTAAGCGCCAAATACATCAAAACCCCCAGCCAGTAATTACTGATCAGTTTCATAGCTCGCCGTATCGTTCCTTGTGGAAACAAAAATGCGATCAGAATACTGAATGCAAGAAATACATAGATCATGGTCAAAACTGCTTTGATCCATTTCTTTTTAAAATAAACATGACAAGTCTCTAACCATTTCAATATTCGGAATAAAAAATAGACATTTAACAGCAGATAAAGTGGTGCTAAATATATTGCGATCATCTTATTTTCTGCACCCTCTTTCTTACTATATTTTTATTGATTTTTTATCAAATTCATTGTAATCGGATAAACTGTCGCCTGGTTTGTCAATGGATCTCGATTCTGATAATCAAACAATAGGATGGTTTTTGTTTCTTTAAAATCTTCATTTACCGCATGATCGAATTGTTCCATATGGGAAAATTTCCGCATATTCTTTTGTCCAAAATATGCAAGTCGTTCATCTTTTAATAAAATCTCTTCGTTGATATAACGAAGCTCATCCTTTTGTAATGTATAATCTCCTGCAAAATCCGGACGTTTCTTTACATTTTCACGAAGATATAAGTCATACGTTAATACAAGATTCTCTTCTGCTGTAATGGTTTGTATAAATTCATATAAGATTTCAAATCGGGCAATCCGGCTGTGGCTGACCTTGTCATAACCTTTCTCCTCATAAAATCTGGCAAGTGTATCATATAAAGCAAATGCAGTGTCAAATTCTTTTTCCAACAACCGCAAGGTGTTCGAAAACTGGCTGCTATTATAATAAACTTCCACCATTTCTTCCACTTTCTTTAAAACCAGTACATCTTCATAAGGCAGCCATTTTGTATAAAGGACTTCATAAGGCGGTGTATCTTTATAAACAAGCCCATAGTTCTCTTTTTGTTTTTCCATATAAGAACCTTTTAATACTTTTAAAAAGCCTAACTGTAATTGTTCTGGATGTACTTCATAGACATCCTGAAATGACTGTTTAAAACTTTCAAGATCTTCATAGGGCAGTCCTGCGATCAGATCCAAATGTTGATGTATATTATGTCCAGCATTGATCCTTGTTACGATATCTGCAACTTTCTTAAAATCCATTTTCCTGTGAATCTCAGTGATCGTATCGATGTTCGTTGACTGAACGCCAATCTCTAACTGAATCAGTCCCGGACGCATATCAGAGATCAATTCAATTTCATCATCCTTTAAGACATCTGCTGCCACTTCAAAATGGAAATTGGTAATGCCGTTATCATGTTCCTTTATATAACGCCAGATTTCCATTGCATGATCATGTCGACAGTTAAAGGTACGATCGACAAATTTGACCTGTGGCACTTTATGATCTAAGAAAAACTGTAATTCCTTTTTGACAAGAGAAAGATTTCGGAAGCGCAGGCATTTATCGATCGAAGATAAACAATAACTACATGAAAATGGACAGCCCCTGCTTGATTCATAGTAGATGATCTTATGTTCAAAATCTTCAATATGTTCATATACAAATGGAACTTTACTTAAGTCCATCACTGGACGCCATGGTGTTTCTACGATCTCATCTTCATTTCTATAAGTTAGTCCAGGAATCTTGCTAAGATCATCTCTCTTTCCATGATAATAATCAAGCACTTCAAGGAATGTAACTTCTCCTTCCCCTTTCATCACACCCGTTACCTGTGGAAGTCGTCTTAAAACTTCTCTGGAATCATAGGAAACTTCTGGTCCTCCAAGCCAGATTGGAACATCCGGCAGTAGTTTATGGATTTCCCTGATCACACGTTCTATGTATTCAATATTCCAGATATAACAGGAAAAACAAAGGATATCTGGATGTTTCTGATACAGACTCATCAGGATATCATCCACCTGCTGATTGATCGTATATTCTGCAATCTCGACTTCATCGATATATGGCTTTGCGTAGGCACGAAGGCAGTAAACTGCAAGGTTCGAGTGAATGTATTTCGAATTGATCGCTGTTAATATTGTGTGTTTCTTTGTCATATTATTTATCTCGCACTTTCTTTATTTTGTTTCATTCTGAATATCTTTTTGTTTTGTCTTACTCTGAAAATAGATAAACGAATCCGCCGCATCAAGAATATCACTAAATTCATCTCTTGGTGCGATCTCAATATATTTCTTTAATAAATCTTTCTCTTCTTTTTTATATCTTCCATAAAAAATGTCAAACAGATTATGACCCCGCATATAGGTTTTGATCTCTTCCATATGTTCTTTCATATCTTGCGGTGATGTAAAATCACGTCCCATCATCTGTATCAAATGAACTCCACTTTTGATCCTATGCAGATATTCTCTCCATTTATCATATAAAATCTCATAAAAAGCATCTTCAGATTCTATAACTCCAAGTTTTGACATGATCTCTGGATTTAAAAAATAATTTTCAAAAGAATAATATTTTAAGATCAATACATTTTTTCTTGTCACTTTTGGTAAATGATCAACATCCACAAGATTTCTCTCATCATAATATTTACAAAGCTGTCTTCCAAGCATATCTCGATCCTTACCATCACTATCACGGATCATTAAAAAACGATCCTTCATATAAAGCTGATTTATATATTTTAAGTTGGCATACGTCTTGATATTGGTACAGCTGTTTGTTGTCAGGATCGCTACACGATTTAATCTGCCGTCTTCATCATAAATTTCAGAATAATAATGATTTAACAACAATGGCAAACGGTATTTATCTTGTTTTCCTTCTACGATAAAAACAAAATCAACATTCATAAGATCGGAAGCATTATATCCAAGATCGTCTAATACCGAACTAATGTTCGTTTTCTTCTTTGCAACAGAATATGAATCTTCATCCAATATGATCTGACATAATTGTCTACTGCTAAAATTGGCTAATAAATGTGGAGAATGTGTTGTAAAGATCACCTGATTCTTCTGTGCCAGACGATAAAGGATCTCACTGGCTGTCTTTTGCAGTTGTGGATGCAAAAACATCTCTGGTTCCTCTACCAGAATGATCGATGAAAGACTATTCTCATCCATTACATAAGCTTCCAAAAGAGAAAGCATATAAATACTTTTCATTCCACGACCCAATCGTTCCACAGAAATCGAAATATCACGTTCTTTGTTATAAGCCTCTGCATTAACTTGAAGCATCTGATCAACATCATAATTCATAGAGAAAATGATATCCTCAAATCCGCCGTTCTTATGGAAGCTCTCATTAATACGTTTCTCAAACTGGTCAATGTTCATCTCATACAATTTATATTCAAATAACTTTGCAGCCTCAAATGCATTCAGCTCTTTTGGACTCTTCTGATTGATCAGACCGATACACTGAAAACAATGAGTACATGGTTTCACAGGATCAAACATACAGCAGTTTGTACGCATGATTTTAAGCAAACTGTCTTCCTGTAACATAAAAAGATCATCCTGTATCTGTTTTAAATTACGGTTCGTTCCAATGAAATAAATAGTTGGGAAAATTTCCCGAATATACTTATTATGTTTCTTTTTTCCATCGTAAAACCGCTGTTTGCCTTCTTTATTGGCAATGAATGTAAAGGTGATCTCTTCATTTTTGTAAGATGGAAGTTTGCTCTCAAAATCCTTTTTCCAAAGATCATATTTTTTATACTGGCTTACCATACCATTTTTATGAAAAATATGAAGATCTTCTTCTGTAATGGATAATATAAATCCAATCTCTATATTTTGCATTGTCTCGTTAAAATCATCCAATGAGATTTCATAAGATCCTTCGACTGCACGCAAGGCATGAAGGATGGATGATTTTCCTGTATTATTCTTTCCAACAAGAATCAGAGCATTCTGGATATCTGATATTTCCATATGCCGGATTGATTTAAAATTCTTAATTGATAGATATTTAATTTCCATAAGATGCTCCTTTCTTTTTTATCTTTATTATCTCATTTTTTATATTTAAAATCCAGTCACAAACAGACATATGTTAAGAAATGTTACGATCAGTGCAATCATAAAAAGTATGATCTTTAATCGTTTCGAATTCGCATATTTCCCCATGACTTTCTTTGAGGATGTCAGATAGATCTGAGTAAAGATCGTAATAGGAAGTTGAACTGCCAAAAACATCTGGGAATAGATCAATCCATCGAATGGAGATTTTATCAGTAAAATCATCAATGTTGCCGGAATCATCGTAATAAGAACTCCTAATTTCGTATCTTTATGATGAATATCATAAGGATGATCAAAAATTCCAGAAAAAATCGTTCCACCGGCCATTCCTGCTGTAATACTTGATGAAATTCCAGCAAGTAATAATGCAAGTGCAAAAATAATTGATGCTGCATTTCCAAGAAGTGGTGTTAACATGGAACCTGCTAAATGAATATCATCAATAGAATGACCATTTCCATGATACAGGATAGCTGCTGCCATTAAGATCATTGCACTGTTAATTGCCCATCCTATAATCATGGAAAATAAGGTATCTTTAAACTCGTATTTTAACTGCTGTTCTATCACATTTTCATCTTTTAGATTCCATTCTCTGCTCTGAATGATCTCTGAATGTAAAAACAGGTTATGTGGCATCACGACTGCTCCTAGAACACTCATGACAACTGGAAGGGAACCTTTTGGAACTTCTGGCTTTACCCATCCGATCAGTGCCTGTTTCCATTCAATATCTGCAATACAGATTTCAAACAGGAATGAAAACCCGATCAATGATACAAATAAGATGATCAATTTCTCGATTCTGCTATAGGCATTTGTAAACTGACAGATCAACACGATCCCTAAAATGATAAATGTACCAATCTTTACTGGAATATGAAACAGCATTTCTAATGCCATTGCACCACCTAAAAGTTCTGCCATTGCAGTTGCGATCGATGCTGCAACTGCTGTTAATAAAATGATATTCTTAAGACCTTTGTTGATATACAAACTTGTTGCTTCTGATAAACATTTTCCTGTGACGATTCCTAGGTGGGCTGCATTATGCTGTAAGATAATGAGCATGATCGTTGATAATGTGACCATCCATAATAACGTATATCCATAACCGGAACCTGCTGCGATATTACTTGCCCAGTTTCCGGGATCTATAAAACCTACGGTGACTAGTAAACCTGGTCCGACATATCTTAGGAAGTTCATCGTTTCTTTTGTTGATGATTTAAATAATTGCATCATACACGAAATGTTCCTTTCTTTTTATTTTTATTCTAGTTAGTCTTGACTAACTATTATTATACATAGAAGGGGAAAGTTTGCAAGCTTTGTGAAAAATTGATAGAATAAGTCATGTATTATTTTCATTTACTACTACTGAATAGCCGTAAATGGTATGCTAAATAAATAAGAAACAGGTGAATTTTATGAAATCATTACCATATTATGACGATCTGACTGCAAGACAGACGATCAAATTACGTGAACTTATTAAAACTCTTCCGCCTTTTGCGAAAGAATTTTTCCGTGCAATTGATTCTACCACACAAGTAAGAACTCGAATTGCTTATGCTTATGATCTGAGAGTGTTCTTTCATTTTCTGATCGATGAAAATCCTGCTTACCGTAATTACTCTGTACTGGATTTTAAAGTGAGTGATCTTGATAAGATTGAATCCGTTGATCTGGAAGAATATATGGAATATTTAAAGGTTTACATCTCGGAAGAACAACATAAGCATATGCAGAATACTGAACAAGGTGTTTTCCGTAAGATGTCTGCTCTTCGTTCTTTTTACGGATATTTTTATAAACGACAGCTGATCGAGAAGAATCCAACATTGCTTGTCGATATGCCAAAGATCCGTGAGAAGGAAATTATCCGTTTAGAAGCCGATGAAGTTGCTTCTTTGCTTGATTTTGTAGAACACGGTGGTGACCATTTAACTGGGCAGAAACGTGCTTATTATGAAAAGACAAAAGAACGTGATCTTGCGATCATTACACTTCTTCTTGGGACTGGAATCCGTGTATCTGAATTAGTGGGTCTAAACATTGATGATGTTGATTTCCGCAATAACGGTCTTCATCTGATCCGAAAAGGCCGAAAAGAAATGACCGTTTATTTTGGAAATGAAGTTGCAGATGCTTTAGAACAATATATTGAGGGCAGCAGAAAACTCATCATTCCAAAGGAAGGACATGAAGATGCTTTATTTTATTCTATGCAAAGACGAAGAATTGGTGTGCAGGCGGTCCAGAATCTTGTGAAAAAATATGCGAAGGAAGTCACTCCACTAAAGAAGATCACGCCTCATAAACTGCGTAGTACTTATGGTACTGCTCTTTATCAGGAGACCGATGATATTTATCTTGTAGCGGAAGTTCTTGGACACTCTGATGTTAATACGACTCGAAAACATTATGCGGCAATGTCTGATACGAGACGGCGTCAGGCAGCAGGAAAAGTTGTATTGAGAGAATCCGTTTCTCATGATTCTGAAGATTCAAATTCATCCAACAAAGTCAGAAACATTAAATAAAAAGCAGAAATATTCAAGAATCTAAGTATTTATAGCTCTGATTCATAAAATATTTCTGCTTTCTTAATCTGCTTATTTTTTAATTTTTACTTTTTTCACTGAACTCCATTTAGAATAAATTGTTTTCATTCCAGACTTTTTCATACATCTGATTCTTACATAGTAAGTCTTTTTCTTTTTCAACTTTTTGATCGTTGCTGATACTGTTTTATTTTTTTTGATATTAACTGTTTTCACTCCGGATTTGAAGTTCTTCTTCATAGAATATTGAATCTGGTAACCTGCTGCCTTGGTGTTTTTCTTCCACCTAATCTTTGCTTTCTTTCCTTTGATATTCTGAACTTTCAAGATGTTTGTTCCAGAAACTGTGATTGCTGTTGTGGTAGAAGGTTTCTTTGTTGCTGAAGTGGATGGTTTGATCTGTCCACCGACCTGATCTTGCTGTTTGTCTCCTGCGTTGTCTTTGTTTCCCTGATCAGGTTTCTGGTTACTTCCATGATCTCCATCGTCGATATCCCCAGAATCTGGTTCTCCTGAATCAGTGATTCCTGAGTTATTGTCATCTTTTACTGTTAGCGATGGGGATTTCCCTTTTAGCGTGATGAGAATCGGATTTCTGTAAAATTCATTTTGTGTAACATCTTCATCTCTTTGTTCCCCTAGTACACCGTATCTTGCATTTCCACTTGCCCAAAGTGATCCATCTGTTTTCAGATAAAAACTACTTTCATAGGAGTAATAGCTTGCATTCTTTACCTGATCTGCAATATAGCCTTTGGCGATACCACCCAGATCAATCTTTGCATAAGGATCTGACATGGTTACCGTTGTTCCGTTGACTTCT
>OGQZ01002953.1_pt1 | contig 11236 bp, 5 predicted proteins | sample 1553321 | NCBI WGS metagenome assembly OGQZ01 (sample SAMEA2579958, study PRJEB22360) | human gut metagenome | reverse complement strand
GTTGCCCGAAGATAGCGGCGGGCTTTTCTCTTTGTTTCCCCCCGCCAATACGGAGAGGCGATGGCGCACATCATCGAGTACCTCCTCATGACTACGGCCGTCGAGCTTGAATGGTGCTTCTATCTCACTTACGTTCACACCGAGAGCATGCTCGTCGAGTTCTGCACGTCCTGTCTTCCTCGCCACGGTCTGAATCTCCGGTACCTGCAGCAGCAGCCTTTCCGCCCGTGCTCCTATGGAATCGCTCTCCTCCAGGGAAATGCCGGGTAGCGAGGATATGTTTATGGTGAATGATCCCTCATTGAATTTTGGCAGGAAACTGCTGCCAAGCGAGAGGAATATCACTAAAGCCAAAACAAGCAATGACGCAGAGGAAATGATGACGGTGCGGGTATGGCCGAGCACCCAGAGCAAAGCCTCACGGTAGTATTTCTTCAGCCACACCGCCACGAAAGCCTCCTTCGGCATCTCACCATTGCTTTTGTTCAGCATATAGCTGCAGAGCACCGGTGTGAGCGTGAGAGCTACGAGTGTGGAAGCGAACAAAGCCGTGACGAAAGCTATGCCAAGAGGAATGAGCATCCTGCCCTCCATACCGCTGAGGAAGAACAGCGGGGCAAAGCTGACGATAATGATAAGTGTGGAATTGAGAATCGGCATACGCACCTCACGTGAGGCGTTGTATACGAGTTCTATTATCGGTATGCGCTCTGCCTCCGGCAGTTCGCGGTTCTGCCGTATATGTTTATACACGTTCTCCACATCCACTATGGCATCATCCACAAGCGAACCGATGGCAATTGCCAAACCGCCAAGTGTCATGGTGTTTATGCTTATGCCAAGAACGTTAAGCACTATCATTGCCACGAGGAATGAAATCGGGATTGTGACAAGTGAAATCACCGTAGTACGCACATTGGCAAGAAATATCATCAGCACGATGACCACGAATATGGCTCCCTCGATGAGCGACTTCTGCACATTGTCGATGCTGCTGTCGATGAAATCTGCCTGACGGAAGATATCGGTTGAGATATGTACATCTGCCGGAAGGTTGGTCTTCAGTTCGTCGAGCGCATTGTTCAGTTGTTCGGTGAGTATCAGCGTACTGGTATCCGGCTGTTTTGTCACAGTGAGCAATACTGCCGGACGTGCCTTCTCGCTTGCCACGCCGAGCTTGGGCGACTGGTTGCCGACCTTGATGTCTGCGACATCGGCAAGCGTTATCACGCTCTCGCCGTTTTTCTTCACGATGCAGGCACCGATCTTGTCGATATCGTTGGTAGAGGTGATGCCGCGGATGATATATTCGTTGCCGTATTTATAGCGCACACCACCATTGGTGTTGGTGTTCATGCCGCGTGTGCTGGCCATAACTTCGGAGAGCGACACACCGAAATGCTTCATCTTGCCGGGACTGATGAGTATCTGGTATTCTTTGATGTCACCTCCGTGCACGCTTACCTGTGCCACGCCACCCGTTGAGAGCAGCTGCGGACGGATTACCCAGTCGGCATAGGTGCGCAGATCCTGAAGCGACGCCTTGTCGCTGGTAAGACTCACGATGAGCACCTCGCCAAGAATAGACGACTGCGGTCCGAGCACCGGCGCACTGACACCTTCGGGCATCTGTTCGCCAACGGCTGCGAGTTTCTCGCTGACTATCTGGCGTGCAAGATATATATCTGTGCCCCAGTCGAACTCTACCCAGACTACAGAGAAGCCATGGGTTGACTGCGACCTCACCCGGCGCACTCCGGTGCTGCCGTTCACTGCCGTTTCTATAGGAAAGGTGACGAGCTGTTCCACCTCCTCTGCTGCCATACCTCCCGCTTCTGTCATTATGACAACGGTTGGGGCATTGAGGTCGGGGAAGACGTCAACTTCGGTCTTGCTTGTAGAATACAGCCCTGCGATGACAAGCAGAACTGCCGCCACAAGAACGAGTATTCTGTTCTCAAGCGAGAACCTGATAATCTTGTTCAGCATAATTTATAATCTGTCTGTTACGTAGGATTTTCTTTAATGATTATGGTTGTGGGCAGGGATAGCGTTAGAGGCCGAAGCGAGCTTCACCTGTATGGCTCCCTTGGTCACCACCCTGTCGCCTTTCTTCAGTCCGCTGAGGATTTCCACCCTGTCGCCATCGTTCTCGCCGAGTGTCACCTCCTGCTTGCGATATCCCTCCTTGTCCACCTGGATATAGATGTAATGCACGCCCTGCTCTTCCGTTATGGCAGTGAGCGGCAGGGTCATCACGTTAGGTCGGTCTTGGGTGATGAGGAATATTTCAGCGTAGGAACCCTGAACAACATCGCCTGTATTGTTGAATTCGAATATGACTGGAATGTAGGAGTTGTTTACCTCTGCCGAACGTCCATACGACTGTATGTGTCCGCCCATATCAGTGATGTCATAAAGGCGGTCACTGTAGCTGGTACGGAATTTCGCACACTTTATCTTGTTCAGTTCCTTGAACTCGCGCTCTGGAATTTCTGCGCGGAGATAGAGATGTTGGTTCTGGGTTATGATGGCAAGCGGCTGGCCAGCCTCAACATAGTCGCCGCCGTTAACCAGACACTGTTTGATGAAGCCTCCGCGAGGTGCGGTGACTACTACGCCGCCAGCACTGCGTGTTTTCTGCATGCTTGTATATGTCAGTTTTGCAGCCTCATATTCTGCCTTCGCCACAGCGAGGTCTTTATCGCTTATTATCTTATCTTTTATAAGGATTCGCGCACGGGTGTAGTCACGCTCTGCACGCTCGTAGTCGATACGTGCACGCTGCACGGGATCGCCGTCGGCAACCTGCATTCCTGCTGACGTGATTGAGAACAAGGCCGCACCATTGGCTACCTTCAATCCTTCACTCACATGATTCTTGTTTGCCACACGGCCGCTGATTGTGGCAACGACAGTGGTCTCGTCGCATGATGCAGACAACACTTTACCGCTGGTATGGATAACGCCATGAAAGGTTCCAGGCATAATTGTTTCAACCTGCACTCCGGCAGCTTTTGCCTTTTCTGGAGTCAGCAAAATCTCGTCACCATCGTGGTCATGGTCATGGGCGTCTTCGCCGGCATGCTGCTCCGTCTCTTCTTCATGGTCATGATCGTGGTTTTTGCTGCCACAGGCAGCCATACCAAGAGCGAGAATGAACAGCGATAAACAGTAAAAGCTTTTCTTCAGCATAATTCTTGATTCTTTATTTTTTTCGCTTTTTCATTTATTTGGATGCAAAGATACCACAACAGTATTGCAACCCGATTGCAAAAGCGGATTTCCAAAGATGAATGATAAACTGAAGTATAGCTCCCCATCTGACAATAAACCTCAAACGGACATAATGACAGATAGGGGAATTTTCAGTTAAAAATCCACTCTTCTGAAAAATCAGAATTCAAGCAAGCGCCAACGACCGATTTGGGATCAATGAAAACAAAAAAAAGTGCGTCTAAACCATTCGGTTGACACACTTTAATATGATTAGGGATATTGTTTACCCTGGAAATACCTTCAGAACATTACTTGATGAACTTCTTGCCATTCTGAATGAGAATTCCCTTGGCATTAGCATTTACGCGCTGACCTGCGAGGTTGTATACAGGAGCATTGACGTCGAGCTTGTCAGCCTTGATCTCGTTGATGCCAGAAACATCAGTGGAAACCTTGAAGTTTCTGATTTCCCATGTACCGGCAGCTTCGTCGGTGCTTACATACTTGAAGCCGACCTTTATCTTCTTGCCCTCATAACCGGCAAGGCTTACTGCCTGAGTCTCAAAAGGAGAGAAGCTCTTGTCCTGTGGCACTTCTGGATATGCGATAGAAGTAATCTGAGTCCAGTCGCCGCCCTCGACCTTGATCCACAATGTAGCCTCCTCTGAAACATTGCCGAAATATTTAGATACGGCATGGTCAAAATACAGGCTACGTATTACTTCTGCTGCAGAAAGTTCAATCCAAGGAGAAACGAGCCAGCTTTCAGAAGGAAGGTTCTTCTTGTTGACATAAGCAGAAGCCTTGGCACACTTATATTTTTTGTCGATAGACCAAACGTATGAGAGACCCTCTGAGAGGTTCACATTGTCGAGGACAAACGAACCAAACTCTGTCTCAAAGGACTCTGAGTAAGGCTCTTTAACTACATCAAGAGCTGGAGTTGTGACAGTGAGTGTATATGATGCAGAACCACCATTATATTCATCGTTTTCTGCAGCAGTAGCAGTGATTTTTGTCTCACCGGCAGCGAGAAGTGTCACTTCGCCTGTCTCAGCATTAACGGTAGCCACAGCCTCGTCTGACGAAGTATAAACCACGGCAGCAGTGGTAGCCTTTGTGAGAGTAGGAGCAACGAAAGCCTCGCCTACAACACCAGTCACTGTAGTCTCACTGAACGACAGTGCCGGGTCTTTCTTCATTGGAGCGGAAGATGACTGGTATGTCACTACAGCAGAGCTGATCGGAGTGTTCTTCTCTGTAATGTTGGTTGAGATAACCACACTATTGGCTGAACCAGTCCATGTGCCATTGGCGTATGTACCTACAGCAGACTCGAATTTTGCAGGAACTTTGGCTGTAAGCTCAACCTTTGTGATGACATTACCCTCTGGCACTTTGAAAGTCATATCTGCGCCTTTATAGAAACGCAACTCGTTGCCGTTGGTTGCTTTCCACCAACGGGTCTGACCATTGAGAGTAAGAGTGACATCACCCTCTGTACATACCGTAGGGTCAGCGTTGTATTCTTTTGTAGAGCCACTCAAAAGTGTCATGCCATAAGCAGACTCGCCTGTGAAATCGAATTTCGCAGTCTTAGACTGTGCGAACATTCCCATTGTCATAAGCAATGAAACGAATAAGAGTAAAGTTTTCTTCATAATGTAATAATTAATTAAACAATATATTTACACAATTTTATTTGCTTGAGCAATTTTATAATCCAAAGCTTATCTTATGCAAAGATAATGCAAGGCGAATGCAGAACATCAAGCTTGCTTGAGTGTTATGCTGAGGTGAAGCTTATCTTATGCAAAGATAATGCAAGGCGAGAGGAGAATGAAATGAAGACATTCATTTCTTATCCCGAGCCGAAGCTTATTTTATGCAAAGATAGAACTTTTATAGATATGAAGTATCTCTTTGCGTGTTAAAATAAGGTTAAGAAACAAAAGTCATTAAAAAAGGGAAGCACCGAACAGCACTTCCCTTCTTTATCGCTAATAAGAAAACGGTCATTTTGCGGAATTATAATTTTTCGAACCTCAACGATCGTTTCAAGATAATTGAAATTATTTCTTCAAGACTTTGTCTACTACAGTCTGGCCATCTGTCAAGACCATCTTGCGAATTGATATTCCCTGCTGTGGCTCAGAGAGTCTGACGCCATTCAGTGAATAATACTCGATTGACTTAACCTCAGACTTCGTTGACGAAGCAGAAATGCCTGATGTAAACGCTGGATAATACTCATCCACTGGCGACACGGCATCAGCATTCTGTGATTTCACGATATGCTCAACGATAGAATTGAGATATACTTCAAGATTTGAATACCAACCCTTCGCGGTATCGAGAGTCTTCAACTGTGCATCGCTTGGGTCATCAGGATTAAGACCGTTGGCAATCTCCCACTCGTCTGGTATGCCGTCGCCGTCGGTATCATAGTTGGCAGCACGTGATTCTGATGGCAGTTCGGGGAAACTTGCCGTAGCGGAATTCTGGCTGTCTGAAGACGGATCGTTGATAACATCGATAATACCAGGAACATTGGCATGAGAGGCGTTGTAGGTAACGGTACCATTTGTTGCCTCTTCCACATAGCGCACATCACAAGCATCTCTATAGAGACTCGCTCCACTGTATGCGAGTACCTTCTCGTATGCCGTCTCAGCGGTCTGGGTAGTGATGGTGCCCGGGTCAAACTGACTGTCAAGTTTTATCTTGATGCAGTCTACACCGCTGGCATCCTTCACATAGGTTTGATCCTCACCATAATAATGCTTGGCATCCTGCATATAATAATCATTGCCTATCTTGATTTTCTGGTCGTAAATCACACCGCTCCAATCATAGTTGGCAGCCTTGGAACCGGCTGCAGACACGTAGTTTCCGCTGATAAAATAACGGCTGGAATAGTTGGGGAACGGATTGTCGCCGCCGTTTGATGCATCAGAGAATGAAATCTGCGTAACGCGAGTCTTGTTCTTCGTGCCAGGACCAGCCTTGAAATAGTTGTTCACCATATTCACATAGCCACCACCAGGACCGCCATAACAACCGTTTCCGTTACCCCAGTTGTAAACCACGCAGTTGCGGAAGTCTACCCTCTCTGCCTGTATGGAGTTGGCATATTGGGTTTTGTCATAACCGTTCCAGTTATAGCGGGCGCCATTGAAGCGAGGTGCTCTGTTCTGGACGTGGGCAAGGAAGTTATGATGGAATGATGCCGGTTTTCCACCCCAAATACCACCATAGCTGTGGTCGCCTTTAGCATGTCCTGCGTTGAGGCCTTCGGCGAGCATACACCACTGCAGGGTGAAATCCCTGTTGTCATAGAAAGACGCCAGCTCATCAATGCTCCACGACATAGAGCAGTGGTCGATGAGGATATTCTTACGGTATCTTCCCCATGTTGCATCGGCACCGTCGTCAACATACTTCACCTGTGAACGGCGGAAGCGCAAGAAGCGGACGATGACATTATCACAGTTTGTGAACTCCACGGTGTAATAACGGAGTGTAATTCCGTTGCCTGGTGCAGTTTGGCCTGCAATAGTGGTATTTGATGTTATTTTGAGGTTTGACTTCAAGTCGATGTAACCGCTCACGTCAAACACGATGGTGCGAGGACCAGACTGCGACAAAGCCCATCTGAGTGAACCAGTGCCGCTGTCGTTGAGATTTGTGACATGATAAACCTTTGTCGTACCATCGGCAGCGCGTCCTCCGGTGGCTGCGTAACGGGCAAATCCCTCAGCACCAGGAAAGGCAGGAGCACCAGTCTGTGCTGATGCTGAAGCGGAAAGTGCCAAAGCTACCAATGGCAAACATAAATTCTTCATAATTTGATATTTGTTTTAGTTTGATTTTATGCGTCCTTTTGGATAAGGCAGCAACGGAGTCGTTACTTGTTGAGCGACTCCACGTCGTAGCCAAGATGTTCCATCTCCAATGAAGCCCAGATGAACGGACCAACGCCCTTGCCGTCGTTGTCGCGGATTGGCTCACTGATATAATACTCGAAAGAACCATCGCGGCGCTTGTTCTCCTTCACCTTTGGAGCTGCCTTCAGCACCTTAGCGCTGAGACCCGGACCGAGTCCTGACACCTCGCAGCAACGTGTGAGAGAAAGGGTCTTGTCGGCATTCACTTTCACAAAATTGTTGAGGATTCCCTTGTATGCCTTGATGCCGGCTTCCTTCAGTTCGTCACCGAAATAACCGAGGCGTGAGCCCTTCAGCAGTACGTAAGAGAACATTGAAGATGCTGTTGTCTCAAAATAGTTACGATTGTCTTTCACGTCCATTACGTCATACCAAAGGCCAGTCTTCTTGTCCTGATACTTCACGGTCTTTGTCATCACGTCGTTGAGCATCGCTACGAGAGCCGGACGGTTCTTGTAGTCTGCCGGCATTGCATCGAGAACTTCAAGGATTGCCATTGCGAACCATCCCTGTGCACGAGCCCAGGTGTGCTGCGAGAGTCCTGTCTGCTTGTCAGCCCAGAACATCTCGCCTGTCTCATCCCAGGCATGCTTCCAAAGACCGGACTTGTCATCGAAGGTTCTGTTGTATGTCTTGGTAATCTGTGTGAAAGTGTCGTCGTAATATTTCTCTGCCTTTTTCTCGCCTTTCAGCTTTGGGGCTGCCATTGTATAGAACGGATGACCCATGTATACTCCGTCGAGCCACACCTGATATGCATAAATAGCCTTGTGCCACCATACGCCGTCGTTTGTGCGTGGCTGTTTCTCAAGCTGCTTGAAGATGGTCTTCAAGGCAAGTTCATTCTTCTTCTCAGGGAACAGTTCATTCATACGCAGGATGAAACGCGCCGGACGGGTATTGTCGAGGTTGAAAGCTGAATACTCATAACCTGTGATATTACCCTTTTCGTCTATCATCTTGGCTGGATACTGCTTTAGATAATTGATGATGCTCTCGTCTTTGCTTGAAAGATAGGCATCGAGGAGTGCCTCCTGCTCTATACCAACCACATAGCCCCACTTTGGAGTCTTTGCGAAATCGAGATAGCATGGATCCGGATTGCGCTGCATTTCTGAGTGTGCCATCCACTGGCTGTATGTCTTGTAAGGCAGCTGCGAGAGCACTTGTGAACCATTGATTACGAGGTTCTCATAGTTTGGTTTGTCTGTCTGACCTGTGATATACACAGGCTGGCCATATACTCCTGTGAAGTTACAGTTTTTCAGATTGATGTTGTGGATAGTGTTGATGTTGTCGAAGCCAACGATCATAACGCCATACTTGCTCTTCTGGCAGGTCACATTCTCCATGTATACGTTGCGCACGGTTGGATAGAAGCCACGACGACCCTTCTCCTTTGGTTCATAGTTTGTGTTTATCTTCAACACCGCCTCACGGCACTGTCCAACCTTCACGTTGCGGAAATATACATTCTCAATCACACCGCCACGGCATGAGTTTGTCTTGATGCGGAGCACACGCTCCAGGTCCGGACTGTCCATCGTACAGTTTTCAACGAACACATTGCTGCATCCTCCTGAAATCTCTGAACCAAGAACCACACCACCATGACCGTCTTTCATGTTGCAGTTGCGGATGATGATATTCTTGCTTGGACGCCCCACGTATTTACCTTTACCGCCCTCACGGCCGTCTTCATTACGTCCGCTCTTGATTGCGATACAGTCGTCGCCGGTATCAAAGATACAGTTCTCAATAAGCACGTTCTCACAAGACTCAGGGTCGCAGCCATCGCCGTTAGGACCGTGGTTCTCAACGTGTACGCCACGCACCGTGATATTCTTGCTCAGCAGCGGATGCATAACCCAGAATGGTGATCGTATCATCTTTACGCCCTCGATGAGAATTCCGTCACATTGGTTGAGGTTCACCGTCTGAGGACGAAGACCTTTCCACGGACCAAAGACGCGCTTTTCAACAGGCACACCGTCTTCTGCCATCTGCAGCAAATCGGCACGGCCGCCAGGATTCTGCTGTTTCTCCTTCACCTCTATGTTGCGGCTCTTCGGAGTCTTGCCGCTCATGAGCCACCAAGTCTCGTCAGATCCGTTGCCATCAATAACTCCCTCACCGGTAATGGCGATGTCGGTCTCCTTGAAAGCATAGATAAGAGGTGAGTAGTTGATACAGTCGAGACCTTCCCAACGTGTTTCAACAAGGGGATATAGACTGCGGTCGAACTCGAAGAAGAGTGTAGCGTTCTTCTCTATCACGAGGTTTACATGACTACGCAGTCTGATGGCTCCTGTCTTCCATGTTCCGGCAGGGATAACCACCTTGCCGCCGCCAGCCTTTGAACAAGCCTCGATGGCCTTGTTAATGGCTTTCTGGTTCTTGGCTGCCGTATTCTTCAGCGAAGCGCCATACTTGGTGATGCTGAAGGAGCGGTTAGGGAACTTCGGTTCTCTGATGCTCTGCTCCACTTGCTTGTAGTCTGTATCCCACACCGAAGCCAATAGGCTCATAGGGAAGAGCAAGCAAAGCAGTAAAAATGCTTGTAGCTTTTTCATACTGTCTTGTTTGAAATGTATTCAGTTAAGTTTTTTAGAAATACAATAGTAGTTTTATTTTTTGATGCTGCAAAGATATGGACTATTCAAAATAAATTAGTTGTCCAAATAAACCAATCGCTTTACCTATTATTTAATGCGTTGAAAAACAGATGATTCTATTCGTCTTTCTTTTATCTGTTTTTTTAATTCAGTGGGATTGTAACCAAAATTGCATTTGCAATACTTATTAAAACTGGATGCTGACAAGAAGCCAAACTCATGCGCAATTTCTTTGATAGAAATTGAATCATAACTTAACCTTGACAGTATTTTCTGGTTTTTTTGTTTCTGTAACCAGACAGAAACAGGTTCTCCAAATTCCTGTATGAACTTTCGTTGCAAGTCGGAGTTGCTCATTCCCAATAACTGCGCCAGTTCCTTTTTGCTGTACACTTGGTCTTTGTGTTGCAATACCGCTATTTTGAAGTCAAACTCCTTTCCCATTATGGGGTGGAACAGTCTGATCATTTCTCTTTTTGTATAGGTTGTCCTAAAGATAATGAACAGTTCCCGTTCTTTAATTTCATGCAGATGTTTGCAACTCACACCTGCCTGAAGATAAGTTTCCAGCAGACCAAGAAACAAGTTTAACGGCTCCTTTATGGGGAGTGCCTCGAAGTACAAAGGTACATCTGATTCTTCTTTTAAATAGCTGCTTAACATGTGTTTATCGCATAAGGAAATGTTGTTATGGAAAAAAGTAAGGTTGATGTATCTTCCCGGAAGGATAACCTTTCCGACATAGTGGGACGAGATAGGGATAAACACAAATTCATTTGCATGCACCCTTGCTTTTTCATTTTCATCTTTGGTAATTTCGACCTCTCCAGACAATATAAATATCAGGTGGTTGGCTTTTATCTCCTGCTCCTGATTGTCGAAATTTTCTCCTGTCAGGGCTTGTCCTAATGAAAAGCCGCTGTACTCTTCTGTCTTGTAGTTTACACACGATGTGTGCTCTTTAATGTAGTTCAGTTCCATTTTGTATACTCAATTTTAAGTTATTAATTCAGGCATTTCATGCCCAATGTTTCAGTTTATGTTTCAGAAAAGCTGTGCCTTATATCATTCATACATAGCGTATTATCCACATCTATAATAGAAAGAAATGGTACAGTGAAAAAACATTGAATCTTTTTATCTGCGTAAATCATTAATTATCAATACTATATATGTATCTCATCTGTGTTATTCAGACAGATGAAATTCCACCTCCCTGAACTACTGCAGAAACGCAACAGGAAAATGCAATCCGCTCACGTAGAAACCAGCCGTCCCCTGTAATATCTCTGCCCGTTCTTGGCATCTCTCTTTTATCTTCTCGCATAAGCGCGTCACTTCGTACAAAGATATACTAATAATTCATTCCGAAATTCCAAAGTGGAATAATATTCCCGTATCCGGTTTCTATATCATCTTTTACAATGTATCCTTCTTTGGCTCCGGTTATTTGTT
>OGQZ01002949.1_pt1 | contig 11257 bp, 8 predicted proteins | sample 1553321 | NCBI WGS metagenome assembly OGQZ01 (sample SAMEA2579958, study PRJEB22360) | human gut metagenome | reverse complement strand
TGAGCGGTGAAAGCAGCAGCCGTACTTCACTGGATATCCCCGATGTACAACGTACTTTGTTGAAGGAACTGCTAAAAACTGGAAAACCTGTAGTCTTGGTACTTTTCACCGGACGTCCGCTGACGTTGGAGTGGGAACAGGCTCATGTTCCTGCGATTCTGAACGTATGGTTTGGAGGTAGCGAAGCTGCTTATGCTATTGGTGACGTACTTTTTGGCGCTATTAATCCAAGTGGAAAACTGACTATGACTTTCCCGAAGAATGTGGGGCAGATTCCTTTGTACTACGCCCACAAGAATACCGGACGTCCGCTGCACGAAGGGAAATGGTTTGAGAAATTCCGTAGCAACTATCTGGATGTGGACAACGAACCGCTTTATCCATTCGGTTATGGGCTTTCATACACTACTTTCAACTATGGAGATATTACGTTGGACCGTACTTCAATGCCTATGGACGGAAGTCTGACAGCTAAAGTGATACTGACAAATACAGGAAGCAGGGATGGTGCGGAAGTAGTGCAGTTGTATATCCGTGACAAAGTAGCTGAAAGTACCCGTCCTGTAAAAGAACTGAAAGGTTTCCAAAAAGTATTCCTGAAAGCAGGTGAATCCCGTGAGATAACCTTCAAGATTACTCCCGATTTATTGAAATATTATAATTACGAGTTACAATACGTGGCCGAACCCGGAGCTTTCGATTTGATGATTGGTACGGACAGCCAGCATGTGAAAACAGCAACATTTGTGCTGCACTAACCTAAACCTGTGAAAAAATGAAAAGAATTCCCTTATGTGCAGCGGTGTTGCTGCTTTTCTCATTGCTGGCTTGTAAAAACAAGCCGGCAGCTTCTTCTGACAAGCGTCCGGCATCGGCGTCCGACACGCTTTCCGATGATGCTTTGATGGATACTGTCCAGCGTCGTACTTTCCAATATTTCTGGGAGGGGGGCGAACCTTATAGCGGTATGGCTCGTGAGCGTTATCATATAGATAATGTATATCCCGCAGGTGGTAACCTCGGGAGGAAGTGGTTTTGGCATCATGGCTATTCTGTCCGGTATAGACCGGGGCTATGTGAGCCGGCAGGAAGGGCTCGAAAGAATGGACAAGATTGTGACTTTCCTTGAGAAAGCCGACCGTTTTCATGGGGCTTATCCTCACTGGTGGAATGGTGAGACAGGCAAAGTATTGCCTTTCGGTTCCAAAGATAATGGCGGTGACTTGGTGGAAACTGCTTTTTTGATGCAAGGCTTGCTGGCTGTGCATCAATATTATGTAAATGGCACTTCGGATGAAAAAGAGTTGGCGGCACGTATTGATAAATTGTGGCGTGAGGTAGACTGGAACTTTTACCGTCAGAACGGGCAAAATGTGCTTTATTGGCATTGGAGCCCCACAGATGGCTGGGCCATGAACTTTCCGGTGCATGGATACAATGAATGTATGATTATGTATATTCTGGCTGCTGCTTCTCCTACTCATGGGATACCTGCCACGGTTTATAATGAGGGCTGGGCACAGAATGGACAGATTGTTTCTCCTCATACGGTAGAGGGGATTAAATTACATCTTCGTTATCAGGGTACGGAAGCAGGACCGTTGTTCTGGGCGCAATATTCTTTTCTGGGCATGAATCCCAATGGTTTGCAGGATAAATATTGTCCCAGTTATTTCAATGAAATGCGTAATCTTACCTTGGTCAACCGTGCCTACTGCATCCGTAATCCCAAGCATTATACCGGCTTTGGCCCGGATTGTTGGGGATTGACTGCCAGTTATTCGGTAAACGGTTATGCGGCACACGCTCCTAATGAGAAAGAAGATTTGGGAGTGATTTCTCCGACTGCCGCTTTATCCTCTATTGTCTATACTCCTGAATATTCTTTGCAGGTAATGCGTCATCTGTATGGAATGGGTGAGAAAGTATTCGGCCCGTATGGCTTTTATGATGCTTTCAGTGAAACGGATAACTGGTATCCGAAACGTTATCTGGCTATTGACCAGGGCCCTATAGCAGTGATGATAGAGAATTATCGTTCGGGATTGTTATGGAAACTGTTTATGAGTCATCCCGATGTACAGAATGGGTTGAATAAACTGGGATTTACATATACTAAGTAAATAACTCAAGGTATTTGGCCTTATCAGTCAAATACCTTGAACTCATAGCCTTGTTCCAGCAACCATTCTATGGCCCGGGGCAAGGCGTATTTCATGTTTTTCTCTGCCTTGATGGAATCATGGAAAGTAATGATGGAACCATTCCGCACATAATGTTTTACTTTCCTCAGTACCTGCTTCCCATTCAGCTTGTTGCTATAGTCACGGGTTACTAAGTCCCACATCACTATTTGATACTTATGGCGCAGCACCATGTACTGCATCCAGCGCATGTGGCCATGTGGCGGACGGAACAGGTTGGTATGGATCAGCTCGTTTGCTTTGTCCGTATTGGCCAGATAGTTCTTGCTTCGGTATTCGAATCCCCGGATATGGTTAAAAGTATGATTTCCCAAACGATGTCCCCGTTCTACAATCATCTGGAATTCCTTGGGATGCTTGCGCACATTGTCGCCCACCAAAAAGAAGGTAGCCTTAATATTGTACTTGTCTAATAAATCGAGTACCCACGGTGTGATCTCGGGAATCGGCCCGTCATCGAAAGTCAGATAGACCGCTTTTTCATTCTTGTCCATTCGCCAGAAGGCGCGTGGATAAAGCCAGCGGAGTATCAGCGGGGGTTGTTCTATAAACATGAATGTGTGTGCTTTTGTTGGTTATACAAATATAAAGGTGTGGATTCACCGCAGAATCCACACCTTTTATTTACTTTCTGCCTGCTCCGCCGCCTACACGTTTGTTGAACACCTCATAGAGCTCTTCAAACTTCTTGGCATAGTGGCTTGCCATATCCGATTTATTCTGTTGTTCGCCTTCACCTTGTACACCGCCGGCAGCATTTGCGCGGGCAAGGCTCTTGTTGATTTCATCTAGAATATAGAAATTGCGCAGACAGTCCTCGTATGAACCTTGCAGACGTTGGTCATTCAGACTCAGGTACCAGGTGATGTATTCCACCGATTTGTTTGCCAGATCATTCAGAATGGCTTCTCCCTTTTCTTTTTCACCTAACGCCAGATAATCGTCGGCCATTTCTTTTGAACTGCTCATGATGTAATCGTGAGGAACGGTAGTGCTTGGGATTACTTCCGAACAATAGTCAAGAACTTTCAACGCCTTATCTTTCTTGCCTTCTTTTATCAACTGGGTAGCCAGCTGTATAAACATACGGCGGTGGGTCTGGCACATACGCATCACAGTTTCGTCAATGTAGATATCCGGGTTGTTGATTCCTCCGAACTTGAACTTGTTCATCAGGTTGTCGTACATTTTCTCGCTGTCGATGCGTGCGTTCAGCTGGGTGGTGTTGAACGGAGTGATGCGGTAGGCAAGACCTTCTTGCATGAAGTTGTTACCTAAATTCAGATGGTTGTCGCTACCCACTGTGATAGCCATGTATAACGGACGTTCCCAATTGGTGTTCGCCAGCATTTCAAGCATCATCAGCTCGCTCTTGTACAGCATACGTTTGCCTTTCAGGGAGATACTCATATAATCGGGGATTTCACCATGCAGGGAGTCGGGAATCATCATGCCCGAGCGTTTCACAGCCTCCTTGTCCAGCTTGATGACAATACTGTCTGTAGGTATCAGTTGTAAACCTTCTTTGGGTGAGCGTACCCAGTATTTCAGAATATTTTTCAATTCATACGGGTTGTCTCCGAATTCCTTGGCGGCTTCTTCCGGGTTCTGCTTGTAGAAGTTATTGATGCTTTCCATCACTTCCGGACGTACAGCCACTCCTTCATTATGCCCCTGTACATATTCCAGACGGCTCCATTCGATAGGCACTGCCGGGGAGTCGTATGCCTGACGCTTCATTTGGTCGATGTACCAGTCCGTTTGCAGGTAACTCAGGTTACATACACGTACATCGGTGCGGAAACCTTCCGTTTCCTGGTTGTACCACAAGGGGAAAGTATCGTTGTCACCATTGGTAAAGATAATCGGGTTACCTTCTTCCTGTACGGTGCTCAGGTAGTTTTGTCCGAAGTCGCGTGCCACATAACGGTTGCTGCGGTCGTGGTCGTCCCACGTCTGGCTCACCATTTGGATGGGTACGAACAGACAAACTACAGTTGCAATGACGGAAGCCGGTTTCTCACCCAGTTTGCCTTGCAGCCATTGGGCAATACCCGCCACACCCATGCCTATCCAGATGGCAAATGCATAGAATGAACCTGCGTATGCATAGTCACGTTCGCGGGGCTGCATCGGTGTCTGGTTCAAATAAAGTACGATGGCCAGACCAGTCATGAAGAATAGGAAGAATACGATCCAGAATTGCTGGATACCTACCGGTTCTTCTATCTCTTCCCCATTCGGAGTCGTGATACGTTTTGTCTTGTAAGCCTGCCAGAACAGACCGATAAGTCCCAGAATCAACGGCAGGCAATAGAATACATTGTGCCCTTTGTTGTTTTTCAGGTCGGAGGGGAGCAGGCTTTGGTCGCCCACCAGGAACTTGTCCACAAACGGTATTCCGGTAATCCAGTTGCCATGTTCTATTTCACCTTGTCCCTGTATGTCATTCTGGCGTCCGGCAAAATTCCACATGAAATATCTCCAGTACATGTAGTTCAACTGGTAGATAAAGAAGAACTTGATGTTATCCCATTGGGTCGGGACTTTCACCATCACCATCTGTCCGCACTGGTCGTAAGGAACCTGCACGCCTTTGATGCCGCCCAGCCAGTCTTCGTAGGCCTGTGCGTGTGCGTCGCTGTACATGCGTGGGAAGAGCATATTTTGTGCATATTTGTAATCGGTCTTATGACGCACTATTTCGTAGCTGTCTTTTTCATCGGGAGTCGCTTTCTCCTTCCGTTGATACACGGGAGCGCCTTCCGTCACATCATATACACATCCTCCGTCCACTTCTTTCAGTGCCGGTTTGGAGGCGTATGTCTGTCCGTAGAACAAAGGACGGGTTCCATATTGCTCACGGCCCAAGTATTCGCCTAAAGTGAAAATGTCTTCCGGAGAATTCTGGTCCATCGGAGTATTGGCGGTAGAACGAATCACAATCAATGCGTACGAGGAGTATCCTACCATAATCATCATGATGCACAGCAAAGAGGTATTTAAAGTACGTGCGCTAATCTGATATTTCTTGTTCAAATCAGCAAACAGATAAACGCCCAAGATTCCTAGTATGATAATGCCTATCAAGGCGCTGCTCCATCCGTAGCCATAGAAGGGGATGCCCAGCATGGCGATAGTTACCATGAAGGAAATATTCATGCGTTTGCGGCTCTTTTCCGTATAGCTTTCGTAAACACCCCAAATAATGGATGCGGCGAGTAGAATGATATATACAATCAGACCGCTGTTGAAAGGCATACCGAAACTGTTGACGAACAGCAGTTCGAACCATCCTCCCACTTTTACTACGCCCGGCACGATACCGTACAGCACTGCTGCAACCAACACCATGGAGCCTGTAAGTGCCAACAGACTGCCTTTGAGGTTAGCATCGGGATTCTTTTTATAATAGTACACCAGTACAATGGCCGGAATACACAATAAGTTCAGCAAGTGCACACCGATGGAAAGTCCGGTCAGGTAAGCAATCAAAACCAGCCAGCGGTCGCTGTGAGGCTCGTTGGCAACGGATTCCCATTTTAAAATCAACCAGAATACGACTGCGGTGAAGAGGCTGGAGTAAGCGTATACCTCGCCTTCTACGGCACTGAACCAGAAGGTGTCGCTCCATGTATAAGCCAAGGCTCCTACCAGTCCTGACCCCATAATGGTGATGAGTTTGCCTAAGGTCATCTCCTTGTCATCGGGGCATATCAGTTTTTTCACCAGATGGGTTATACTCCAGAAAAGGAACAGGATACAAGCCGCACTCATCAGAGCGCTCATGGTATTGACCATTCTGGCTACTTGACTGGGGTCGCTTGTAAATTGGCTGAATAAGTTGGCGGTAAGCATAAAGAAGGGTGCACCGGGCGGGTGGCCTACCTCTAATTTATAGCCGGTGGTGATGAACTCCGGACAATCCCAGAAACTGGCTGTCGGTTCTATAGTCATGCAGTAAGTATAAGCTGCGATGACAAAAGCTAACCAACCTACCAGGTTGTTGACTAATTTGTACTGTTTCATGAATATATTATTGTTTCGTTAACGTTCAATGGGCGCAAAGATACGAAAGAAAGTTGGAATAGGGAGGCAATGGTCTGTTATTTAGTGTTATCCTTCGGGGATGCGGCAGAAAATGTTTCTTTCAGTCCTTAACGGAATTTCTATGTTTTATTGCTGGTTTGTATACTGTGTTCTGAAATTTCAGTTTGTACAGATGAAGGAAACCTTTGGATTCCTAACCTTTTTCTACTCTATGGTTAAGCTTGATTGATGGTTAGGTTAAGGTCTTTTATACGGTAAACCAGTATAGACCGCTACAGTGGACTGTACAGTCTGCTATAGTGGTCCGTACGGTCTGTTGCAATGGACTGTACGGAGCACTGCCGGCGACTGTAGAAGTCTGCCGTAAGAAAATGCTTAATGATAAGGTGGATAGGGCTTAACCTGCCGCATGAAAAGAATTAGGTCACGATAATCGGATTTATTCGTCGTGATGATGGCATTTCAAGATGCGGTGAGGGAAGTTTCCATGTCCTAACAGTTCGATGGGGCATCCGAAATGCTCTTCCAGCCATTCGGTGGGTACTTCCGTATCGGGATGATAATCCAGCGTTTCGTTGACGCACGCTATGGTTTTTACATTTTGCAGCACAGTGCCTATATCATGGCTTACCAGGATGATGGCCCGTTCCTTGTTGATTTCTTCCAGCAGGGAGTAGAGTTTGGCTTCAAACCGTTTGTCAATGTAGGTATTGGGTTCGTCCAGAATGACAACCTCAGGATTTGAAACCAAGGCGCGTCCCAAGAGCGCGCGTTGCAGTTGTCCTCCGCTCAGTTCGCCGATGGCACGGCTTTCCAAACCTTCCAATCCCATGCGGGCAATAATCCGGTTCACTAGTTCGTGCTGTTCGGGAGTGTAGCGGTGGAACAGGGATTTCTGCTTGTTGAGCCCTGATAATACCACCTCGTACACCGAAATGGGGAATTTCTTGTCAATACTGTTGTATTGTGGTAAGTATCCCATGGCTATCTCGGGTATTTCTTTTCCATTTTTATAGAAACGGATTGTGCCTGAAATAGGCTTTAGTAATCCTAGTATGATTTTAATTAATGTGGTTTTTCCACCACCATTGGGACCTATTACACCTAGGAAGTCATGCTCATATACGGTGAGGTTGATATGGCTTAGCACTGTTTTCTCATCGTAAGAAGCGGAAATGTCTGTAAGTTGTATAATGGGATTCGTCATAAGGCTGTATTATTTGGCAAGTGCTTTTGCTACATTAATCATCTCTTCCTGCCATTCGTAACTTAGCGGATTGATGGGAACAACGGTAATCCCCAATTCATCTGCTATCAGTCTGGCATTGCGCGTATCGAATTCCTGCTGGACAAAAATAACCCGGGCATTGTCCCGGCGGCAGGTTTCTATCAATTCTTTCAGATGGGCGGGCGAGGGTTCTTTTCCTCTTTCTTCAATGCTGATTTGCTTCAATCCATAGTCCCGGGCAAAATAACTGAGTGCCGGATGATAGATGAGGAAAGTGGTGTCGGCATTCTGTAGCCGGTTACGAACTTCCGTGTCTGTCTGTGCGATAATTTGTTGCAGACTGTCCAAACGATGTTTGTAATAGGGCTCGTTTGCACTGTCCAGTTCGCTCAGGGCGGCGTAGATATTACGGGCGATTACTGAGGCATTGCGTGCGGAGTTCCATATATGAGGCTCTATCCCCCCTTCGTGATGATGGTCACCGTGGTTGTATCCTGCTTCCTGTATGACATCTATCCCTTTTGAAGTATCGAATATTTTCAGATGAGGGGCATTCGTGGTCAGTTTATCCATCCAGGCTTGTTCGAAACCGATATAGCCGATGCGCAGGTAGGCGGTGCTTTTATCCAGATTGACCAGTTGTTGGGGGGTAGGGTCGTAGGTTTCGGGGCTGCTTCCTTTCGGAACCATGCTGACTACCTTGAATTTATCGCCTGCAATGGTTTCTGTGAAATAGCGCAAGGGCTCCAGGGTGACAGTCAGGGTCGGTTTTCTGGAAGTGGGCTGTTTACTGTCACAGGCGGTAAACAGGCACACTATCAGTGCCATGCAGCATGAACAAAGGATACTTTTACCGGGATGCAATTGGGAAAATATGTGATGTCTGGTTCTCATGAATGTTATCTTTTCTGTTTAACAACAACAAATATACGCAAATTGCTCATTAATCAGGTACAAATACTTCCCAAATTGCTCAATTGATAAGCAATTTCAGTTTGGTTAAGGCTTTTCATACGGTTGCTCTGTGGCTGTATGAGAAGCCTTAGTTTCAGGTAAGAGATTCTATATGGCATTCTATGTAGTCTTTATAGTTCTCTATAAATATGCGCTTTATATTTTGTGGGAAGTGTCTTATCGTTTGTCAATCTTTTTAAGAGGCCATATAAGGCTCTCGTATTCATGAAGACTAAGAATTGTAAAAAAATCCTTTCAATCTTTGTTCATGTATTTATCTTACTATATGTTAAGGGAGGAAGTAGGGATTAGTTGTGGATGGTTGAAAATCAATAAGTTATTATATGTCTGGAAGATGAAAAAATATAAATCTCTTAGTAAGAGATCGACAAACAGACGATAACAAGCTTTAAATCAAAACATTAACTATACACATACAAGGTTAAACCAGAGCTGGCAGAACTAGAAGAAATACTTTTTTTCACAATATTCCATATTTTTTCCGCGAAAAGTGTACTAGTTATCAAAACTTTCCTTATTTTTGCACGTGAAATGTCGATCTCTTACTAAGAGATCTGCATAAAAAGCCAATAAGAACGAATAACGAGTTTAGATGGAATACCTGTTTCTGAGACGTAAAAAGACGAGCAGCACTTCTGTAAGGCAGAAGACATTGCTCTATCGTGCCGCCGGTCGCGAGTGGACGGCGCGGTTCTCGTCACTGTCGGATGTCCGTCCGGCAGACAGCCTTATATATAAAGGTATATTGTATCAGTTGGAGATACGTCGGGCATTCCTTGATTCCTCTCTTTCGTTAAAGAAACTGAGTGTGATGCTCGAAACAAACCAGACTTACCTGAGCAATGCGGTGAACCGCTACTTCGGTTGTCATCTGAAGGAGTTGCTTAACCGCTACCGGGTGGAATACGCTAAGGAGTTGCTTCGCAACGGCGGTTGTCCGCTGGGTGAGGTTCCGTCACGGAGTGGCTTCGGCTCGAAGAGTCCTTTCTATCTGGCTTTCGTCCGTCAGACGGGTATGACTCCGAAACGGTATGCGGCGCGCGAGAGGAACCTGGTGAACTTGGAAATAGAGAATGAAGTCCTTTTATAACAGTATATGTATAACCAATTTTTAGTTTTTTAAATTTATAAATTTAAATCTTTATTTATGAACAAAAAGTTTTTAAGTGCAGTTCTGTTCGGAGCCTTGATGGTTTCGTCAACAGGAACATTTGTGTCTTGTAAAGACTATGATGATGACATTGACAACATCAACAAAGAGTTGTCGACTCTTAAAGGAGATCTGAGTGCTTTACAGGCAAAAGTAAATGAAGGCAAATGGATTACAAGTTTGGCTCCAACTACTGGTGGTTTTACCGTAACTTTTTCGGATAACACTTCTTATACCATTACGAATGGTAAAGATGGTGCTGCTGGTGCTGATGCTGTGAAATGGGAGATTGGTACTGACGGTTTCTGGTATAAGAATGATGTAAAGACCGAGTATCAGGCTGTTGGTCAAGCTGGCGAAGCTGGTGTTGCTGGTGTATCTCCTTATATCGGTGAAAACGGTAACTGGTTTGCTTATAACACCGAGACAAAAGAAGTGGAAGATACAGGTATCTCTGCTGCTGGAACCAGTACCTACGTGGTGAAGAATGGTGATAACTATGAATTGCATGTGTATAACCAGACTACCGGGGAATATGAGTCAATCGTTCTTCCTGCTACTGCCGCTGCAGCTGCTTTGAACGTGGTGTTTATGCCGACATATAATGATATGCAGACTAAAGTGGTTGCTATCAATATCTCTGTTGGTGACGAGTTTAACGATAAGAACCGTCTGTGGGATAATAATGTTTCATTGACTAACGATATTGTTTTCAACTATCGTGTTTCTCCTGCAAGCATTGATTTGGCAAAAGCAAATATTGGTTTCTTGGTAAATGAAGTACAGTCAAGAGCTGCAGGTTCTATCTTAGATGTTGCTGACAAATCGTTTGCTGATGGTGTTTTGACTGTAAAAGCTAAGGCTGGTGAAGCATTCTCTTTGAAGAATAAGAAATATGCCGTGGCTTTGCAGGTTCAGAATGATGCGCAAACTGCACTCTCTACTTATCATTTGCTTACATCTCAAACAATCGATCGTAGAAACTTGACAGTATTCGAAGCTCGTAAGGATGATAATGGAGATGAATCCTATATGAATTGGAGTACCATTATTCCGATGAACCTTTTATATACAGGTGAACTGAATGTTGCTGATACTTTAAGTGTTGGCGACTACACTTCTTATAATTCATACAAAGATTTGAGAAAATACGGTTTTGCTCCTTACTACGAAGTAGCTAAGAAAGCTGGTGAAGACAAAGGCAATTATTTCACTGTAGAAAATGGTGTTATCAAAACGAATGGACAAATTTCTTCTGTAGGTCATAATTGTACTTTCATTGTATCTGTATATGATAAGAAAGACGGATATAAATTGGCTGAAAAAGAATTGACTGTATCGTCAGTTGAGAAGATTGCTACTACTAAGACTTATACTAAATCTGAAACTCATGAATTAACTCTTGAATCAAAAGATTATAGATTCAAGTTTGATATGAATGATGTATATAATACATTGGGCATGTCTTCTCAAACTTTCTGGAATGCAGGATATTCTTCTAAATATTATATTTGGGATGCAGATAGAAGTGAATATGTACCAACAAGCAAGGGTGTTATTTCTGCTGGCTCAGCATATGAAAACAATGAAAACTTCTTGTATGTAGATGTTAAGAATATCTTGACTAAGGAGCAGCTTGGCAAGTACAAA
>OGQZ01002948.1_pt1 | contig 11261 bp, 9 predicted proteins | sample 1553321 | NCBI WGS metagenome assembly OGQZ01 (sample SAMEA2579958, study PRJEB22360) | human gut metagenome | reverse complement strand
ACGTTAAAGCTATACGCTCTACACGACAAGCGTCTACGCATTTAACGGAAGAACCATAAAAAGGTGGTATTCAATTGCTCAACAACAAAAGACCTCTACGTATACGGCGCCACTATCACCTACAAAGATGACGACGCCGGCAAACTGAGCCTCAATGAAGTATCTGACCCTACAATCACTCTGAACAGCACTGCTACAACGACTACACAGTTGTCGTTCACAATCAATCAGACTGCAAAGACGCAGGCCAGTACATCTCTCGAAACTTATTACACCACGGATGGCTCTAACCCAAACGATACAGAGAATAAAAGCAGAGTGAAGCTGACCCAGAATCCTCAGACAGTTACGATAGATTGGGTTAAGGGTAACACAGTGACAGTGAGATCCTTCACAAAACGCGTGGACGACAGCGACGCAAAAAACTACCGCGAAAGTGCGGAGGCAAGGCAGGAATTCACGAACACTGGTTCTACAGATCTCGCTTCTGTAGACGCCCCAGTAATCACTCCTGGCGGTAAGGCCGTAGTGGCTTCAAACCTCGAGGTGACGATTAAGGACTCGCAATGGACAACGGATCTCTCCAGCAAACTCAAGGTAAAATACGCAACAGAGGTAAGAAACAATGACGGCACCGTTACCTCAAGCACTTGGACTGTAGCTGAATCATTGCCTGTAAAATTGAATCTGACAAAAACTACTACAGTGAAGGCCTACGCCGAATATACTGCTAGCGATGGTAAAACGACATCATCCGACATCGTATCACGCACATACTTCCTGCTCGATGCTAACACAACATATCTGAATACATCGGAATCACAGGCAGTTGGCACTACCGTTAAGGATATTAACGGCATAACAATGACATACGGAGGCATAAAGGGAAGCACTAACTTCAAGGCTCTCTCTAAGAACGACAATACCGATGCCAACACCCTCGGTTCTATCCACACAGTATCAGGCAAGGCATTGTATGGAACTGCTGACGTGGAGTCGGAACTCGGCGACGGCAGCATCGGCAAAAACGATAAAGAAGAATATTTCCACTGCAGGGCTTTAAGCCAACTTCACGAGAAGACCTTCGCACTGCCGGCAAAGGGCAGCTTCTTCAAGTTTGAGCCAGAAGCCAACGGAAAACTCACAGTATTCGTGGAGCAGCAGGGAGCTATCCATAACGTCGGCGGAAAGCTATACCCTGAGAAGGTTAGAAAGCGCCCGGTATACTTCCTCGACGAGACTGGCAAGAGCATACCTGCCAATTATGCCTACACATCATCAAAGGTGAACAAGGCTGACTGGACAAAGATCCAAAATACAGACAATGCTTCCAATGACAACTTCTATACGAAGGATTACATGGACAAGCTGGAGAAATACTACCAGAATATCATCGACGGCAATAACCAAGACTTCACAAACTTCAACTCTGCCGTTGCCGACGCTGACAAGCGCAAGGCACTGACTCTCGGCACGAGCATCCAGCCTATTATCGTACTCCACGAGAAATGCAACGCAGAAATCCTCAAGGGCGACGGCATGAGCGAGACCGGCGACACCGAATACGACCATACCGGATATATGCTGATCAGCGAGGGATACGTGACATACGAGTTCCCTGTACAGGCTGGCAAGACTTACTATCTCTTCGCATCAAGAACGAAGCTCGCCCTCTCTGGTTTCTGCTTCGATAAAGATGCGGATTACAAAACTGAAAATTTGCAAAATGTGACCCTCGAAGGAGATAAAGACAATGCAACAACGATAGAAGGTCTGACAGTTGGCAATCAGTATAACGTAACTCTCAACCGCACATTCGGCGCCAAGAAGTGGTATGCCGTGGTATTGCCATTCAGCGTAAGCCAGAAGCAGATGAAGAGCGTGTTCGGTGATGGAGTGAAGGTGTTGCACTACAGCGACGTTACAGGTACAGACCTCAACCTCTTCGAGCATTTCTATCAGATGATCGTCGGCGGTACTCCTGTGCTCGTGAAGCCATCACAGGAAGTGACTAATCCGGTATTCAACAACGTTACGCTGACAAGCAAAGAGGTAGTTGACATCGTGAACACAGGCTTCAAATGCACCGGTTCATGGAACAACGTGGACTTCCCTGCATACTCTTACTTCATCGACGCCAAGACAAACAGCTTCTATCAGTATGACCCAACCAAAGTGGAGACTGGCACAGTGAAGCCTCACGCAGGAGCTTTCCGCTCATGGATTATAGCTTCAGAAAACGCTTCAACGGCAAAGCAGCTCACTATGCACATCAACGGCATTGAGGAGCAGGGCGAGACTACTGCCATCTGGAACGCCATCAGCGGAAACGACGATGCTGAGGTTGCCTCAAATGGCATCTACAGTCTGAGCGGACAGAAGATGAACGCCACCGACACTCGCAGTCTGCCAAAGGGAATATACATCGTGAACGGAAAGAAATTTATCGTAAAGTAAAACTGAGGGAGGACAGATAAAAATGAAAAAGATATATATATCACCAGAGACAACGCTGATTAAGGTGCACACCGAGAACGTGATGAACAACACGAGCATCGGCGTGAAGACCTATAATAACTTGACTGCCGAGAAGAATGGAGTGACACTGAAGAATAACTACGGTTTCAGCGACAAAGGCATCAGCATTTGGAACGGTACTTCTCAGCCAGAGACTGCCAAGGACAACAATGGCTTCAACCTTTGGGGCGATGAGGATTAAGCCCAGAACGGCATAATGCTCGAATTGGGATAAACGCCAAACGACATAATGACAGAATTGGGATAAAACGCCGAACGGCATAATGACCGTTTAGGATTAAATGAAGCGGTTGAATGACGACTTCCATATCGTTGTTCAACCGCTTTTCGTTGTTTGTGCCTCTGATTAGGACAGCCCATCATACGGGAGAGGTTAGGTGGGGGCTAATATGATTAAGTGGAGGCTGATGTCGTGAATAGGAGTAGGTTTCTCCGGTGAACATCATCAGCCCCCTCTCGTTCTCCCCCGTAGGGGAGATGCAGGTTACTCTTACTATTGATAGCCTTCTGATAATCAGACAACAAGGGTATCTGTCCCTCCCCTACGGGGGAGGCCAGGTGGGGGCTGATGACAATTGGCGGAGTTATATTAATACTTTACTGCGCAGCAGGTTTATCTTGGTTTTTGTCTGAAAGGCTTCAGGGTGGGTATCCTGGTTTTTGTCTTATATAAAAGTTGTTACTCCGTGATGACAAATCCGTGTTCCTAGAGTGATATCCGCTTTCTATTTTAGACCTGTGCCTGTCGCCGAAGGCTGATGGGCACTTTATTCTCACTGTCATGGAAAATGGAAGATTTTGGGCACTACTTGAAAAGAAAATGTGCCCAAAAATGGGACAAAACAAGACTGGAAACCACTATAAGCGGAGAGGAACGGCAAATGCCTGAAGCGGGGACACAACGACAATACTGAATGACTGTATCAGTGAGCAACAAGATCAAAGAACTGAAGGAACCGGTTGTATTACAAGGTTTCACTGCCCAAGAAAAAAAAAGAGTAGACATCAATACAGCAACAAAATAATTTCGCAAACAGACGTTCAAATGTTAATCACTTTGAAATGTTGCAAGCATATCAATAAGAATGACTATCTTTGCATAATGTTGGCCCTGTTACACCAGGCTGCCGACAAACGATAATAATTACCACATTAACAGAATCATAAAAAAACGATATGCAAACAAGCGTAAAGCCCGCTGAGGGCAAATTAGGAATAATGATTGTTGGCAACGGTGCCGTTGCCACGACATTCATGACAGGTGTGCTGATGACACGTCGCGGTCTGACCAAGCCCATCGGCTCCATGACACAATACGACAAGATACGCGTAGGCAAGGGAACCGAGAAGAAATATCTGCACTACAAAGACATCGTGCCACTGGCAAGTCTCGACGACATCGTGTTCGGCACATGGGATGTATACCCACAGAATGCCTATCAGGCTGCGATGTATGCCGAGGTGCTGAAGGAGAAAGACATCAACCCCGTGAAGGACGAGCTGGAGAAGATCAAGCCTATGAAGGCCGCCTTCGACAAGAACTACGCCAAACGCCTCGACGGTGACAACGTGAAAGACTGCAAGACGCGTTGGGAGATGGTGGAAGCACTGCGTGAAGACATCCGCAACTTCAAGAAGGAGAACAACTGCTCACGCATCGTGGTGATTTGGGCTGCCTCAACGGAAATCTACGTTCCGGTGGACGAGAAGATCCACTATTCACTCGAAGCCCTGGAGAAGGCGATGAAGGAAGACGACCGCGAACACGTGGCACCATCAATGTGCTACGCCTATGCCGCCCTCACCGAAGGAGCACCGTTCATCATGGGTGCGCCAAACACAACTGTCGACATTCCAGCAATGTGGGAACTTGCCGAGAAGACGAAGATGCCTATCTCGGGCAAGGACTTCAAGACCGGTCAGACCCTCGTAAAGAGCGGTTTCGCCCCAATCATCGGCACCCGCTGCCTGGGACTGAGCGGATGGTTCTCTACAAACATCCTCGGCAACAGAGACGGTCTCGTGCTCGACGAGCCGGCAAACTTCCACACCAAGGAGGTGAGCAAGCTATCCACACTGGAGACAATCCTGAAGCCCGACGTGCAGCCCGATCTCTATGGCCACGGCAACGACGAGGACACACAGTATTATCATAAGGTGCGCATCAACTACTACCCTCCACGCAACGACAACAAGGAGGGCTGGGACAACATCGACATCTTCGGATGGATGGGCTACCCAATGCAGGTGAAGATAAACTTCCTCTGCCGCGACTCCATCCTCGCAGCCCCTCTGCTGCTCGACCTCTGTCTGCTGAGCGACCTCGCCGCAAGAGCCGGACGCTATGGCACGCAGCGTTTCCTGAGTTTCTTCCTCAAGAGTCCTATGCACGACTATACCAAGGGCGAAGAGGCAGTAAACAACCTATACCAACAGTACACAATGCTTAAGAACGCCATCCGTGAGATGGGTGGTTATGAAGCTGATGAAGAGATTGACTAATAAACAAAAGAAGACAATATTGTGGTCGCTACCAGTAGTAATACTGGCAGCGATTGCTTTTATTACGGTACCCTCGCTGCTGCCCGAAAGCTACGACAGCATGAAACGGAGCGTGGTTACCGTAGAATGCGGTGAATACTACGAGATTCTGAGCCGTGGCAGAGTGATAGCCTGTTGCAACGACATCAATGCCGACACCACACTCCATGCCGTTAGCGTAAAGCCCGACAGCGACACGGAGCGCAAGGCAATGGTGTGCGGATGCTGGATAAACAGGTTCACATTCATGCCCTCATGCCAGGGCCGCATACTCACCGTCAGTCCATTTTCCACCGACGCAAGACTGATTTCCATGGCAAACAGGAACATCGGCACCCTGATTGAGAATACCATCAAAAGAGCCGAAGAGATGCTTGCCACCGACATGAAGAGGGAGACCGAAATGGATTATTATCTGAATACCCACAACGTGAAGGACGAAGGATACAACGCCATCGCCGCATACGCTGAGGAGAACAAGAAGAAAAAAGACAGTCTGCAGCACAGCATCAACCTGCTGAAATCGCTGCAACAGAAAAAGGGACTCAAGATAAGGCGCAAAAGCAGATATACGCTGGTATACCCCGTCAACGCGAAGAAGGCGAACAGAATAGCCTGCCGCATCCTGCCTGAGGAGTCGGGAAAGACATCAAGAAGCACCATCGTGCTGCAGACGAAAGGCAAGTTCATGCCCGAAGATGCAAACAGCCTGTACGGATTCGACGTGTTCTGCCTTATCCCCGAAAAGGGCGACACCATATCCATAGCCGGAGTCTTCGGACTGACAAAGAACAGTCTGCCCAGCACAGCGCTCCAGAAGCCAAACATCTTCAGAGGCACCACCATCTCAACCGAGCGCCATGCCACACCAGAGCTGCTGGCTCCCCAGGGCGCGCCGATATTCAACCGCAACGGATATTTCATCGGAATAAACAACAAGGGAGGAATAGTGAAATGAAAATATCCCACCTTATTATATATGCCTTGACGGCACTCGCCATCAACTCATGCAAAGACGGCAAGCCCATCGACACCGTGACCCTATACCACGGCGACTACTGCTACCGCGGAGAGATGGCACACGGCAAGCGGAACGGCTACGGAGTATTGTCGCTGAAAGACAGTATCGTGTACAGCGGAATGTGGAAAGACGGCAAACGCTGTGGCTACGGCACTACGACCGACTCTCTGGGCAGACGAATCACCGCACTATGGCACGCCGACACGATAGTGAGCGGAACGCGAGAGGACTCTCTCGGAATATACCACGGAGGATTCAGTGAAGACCTGCTTGCCGACGGACACGGCACATGGAGAAATGCCGACGGAGAATTCTATACCGGCCAGTGGACCGCCGACCGCCGCAACGGTTTCGGCTGCGGAGTGGCAGAGAACGGCAAGGTGAAAGCCGGCGACTGGCGGAAGGACAGATACCGCGGAGAGAAGATGGTGCATACAGCCGACAGGATATACGGCATCGACGTGTCGAGATACCAACACGAGAAGGGAAAGAAGAAATTCCATCTCGACTGGACAAAGGTGCGAGTCATCGGACTGGGTTCCGGAAGGAGAAGTGCCGGCGACATAAACTACCGCATCTCATTCGCATACATAAAGTCAACGGAAGGCGTCACCGTGCGCAACAGATATTTCGCCTCCGACTATGTCAACGCCAAGAAGAGAGGCATCGCCGTAGGGGCATACCACTTCTTCTCGACAAGGAGCAGTGCTGCGGCGCAAGCGCATTTCTTCCTTAGACACACGGCTCTGAGAGTCGGCGACATGCCTCCCGTTCTCGACGTGGAGCCAAGCGACGCCCAGATAAAACAGATGGGCGGACCGGAAGTGATGTTCCGTGCCATCAGGACATGGCTCAACATCGTGCGCAACGCCACCGGCACGAAGCCCGTGCTCTACGTGAGCCAGAATTTCGTGAACAGATATCTGTCTGCCGCTCCCGACATCAAGGGCAATTACCCCGTATGGATTGCGCGCTACGGACAATACCGTCCTGACGTCAGGCTCGCCTTCTGGCAGCTCACGCCCTACGGCAAGGTGAGAGGAATACAGGGAGACGTCGACGTCAACGTGTTCAACGGATACAAGGAGCAGTTTGCCGAATTTCTGCATAAGGAGACGATAAAGAAATAAACGCCATGCTACCTTTGCCCCTGCCTGCCACACGGCAGAAAAATGGCGCAAGGAAGGGAATAACAAAGAAAATAAAACTACATAAAACGACGACATGAAGAAAAGCAAATTCAGAACATTAGCCACGCTGATTGCACTGGCTTGTTCCAGCGTAGCATCCCTGGCACAGATTCCAGAGGGCTACTACGACTCACTGAAGGGAAAGAAGGGTGCAGAACTGAAAAGCGCAGTCCACGACATCATCAAAGACGCCAAAGTATTGAGCTATGGCTCTGGTAGCGGAAATACCTGGTGGGGATTCTGGATTACCGACCGCACCAGCGACGGACGCTTCATCGACCGCTACTCCAATGAGAGCACATGGCCGATGAGCACAAGCCAGGGAGCAGCGGGAGCCGGAATGAACATCGAGCACTCGTTCCCCAAGAGCTGGTGGGGAAAGACAGAAAACCAGGCATACAAAGACCTCTACAACCTCATGCCCTGCGAGAGCAAGATAAACAGCAGCAAGAGCAACTACCCGATGGGCGAAGTGGTGAGCGGCGACACAGGAAACGGATGGACGAAGGTGGGCAACGGCAACGACGGCAAGAAATACTGGGAGCCTGCCGATGAGTGGAAAGGCGACTTCGCACGCGGATACATGTATATGGCAACCTGCTACAGCGGACTGCCCTGGACGGGAGTGGGACTGCAGATTCTGGAGAAGAACGACTACCCCACCCTACAGAAATGGGCTTACGACCTATACATAAAATGGGCAAAGGCAGACATGCCAAACGAACTGGAGATAACGAGAAACAACAAGGTGAGCGAGATACAAGGCAACCGCAACCCGTTCGTTGACTTCCCTAACCTGATGGAATATATCTGGGGCGACAGCATAGACTACGCCTTCGATCCTATGACCACCACCTGTTCAGACAACTACAAGGGCGATGACACACCTGTCACCCCTTCCGATGTGATTGCCTCATACGATTTCACCAAGGGCGAGTGTGGTTTCACAATCGAAGACGTGAACAATCCGCTTGACAACAGCAACATCTGGGTGATAACAGACACATACGGATGGAAGGGAACGGCATTCAAAGGCAGCTGCCATGAGGCCGACTCTTATCTCGTATCGCCGGAGATAGACCTCACGGGCTATGAATCGGCAAAGATGAACATCAACCAGGCAGTGAACTTCATAAAGACCGACAACATTACAGACAGGCTCAGCGTGGAGGTACGTTGCGACGGAACGGCAACGGTGCTCAGCGGTTTCACATGGCCTACGGGCGACAATTGGACTTTCGTGGAATCAGGTGACATCAGCCTCAACGAATTCGCCGGCAAGAAGATACGCGTGGCATTCAGATACACCAGCACCTCTACAATCGCCTCTACATGGGAGATTAAGAAGATGACAGTAAGCGGCAAGAAGATGACCGACGGCATCAGCGACACCGCAACGATTACCAACTCCAAAGAGCCTCGCCTGACCTTCAGCATCAACGGCGAACGCATCACCGACACCGCCAACCACAACGGCATCATAATAGTGAAGCAGGGTGGCAAGAGCTGGAAAATCACAAGATAAGATGAACAGCTGACAATACTTGAATCACAAAAAAACGGTCATTAGGGCATCATGAATTATATAATTCCGAGCAAGCCCTAATGACCGTTTTTTGTTTAATTGTTCTTTTACTTGAGGATGAACTTCCTGTCATTGATGATGTAAGCACCCTTCTTCAGACCCTTCAGACTCTTCGCATTGAGCATCACAGCCTGACCGTCGAGAGTATATACATCATAAGAAGAAGCGTTCATCGCATTCTCTATCGCCTCTATCGACAATGAGAGGGAAGCAGTGTTGGAGAATGAACTCTCCGTAACTGATGCGTCTATTTCTTAACGTACAGGGGTATGTCGGCAAAATGCGGATACGCCGCTGTTAATATTTGCAAAATAGAATAATAATTTCATACAAGCAAGAAAATCAGAATTTTTCTTGCTTTTTGTCTATTAAATAAGTCCTCACCCGACAGTTGGTAAGCTGACACTAATTTCCAATGACATAATATCAATGCTAAGAAGAAACCTGCAAACACTGCAAGAAAAGACAAATCGCAAGGAAAGGCTCCGCCTCTGGCAAACATTCAGACGGCGCTTCCTATCCAACCCTAACGGATAGCAAACGACAAGCATCTGACAGCGGGGAAACGGAATAATTCCCCAATATGCGCATCAAAAACACGGAATAATTCCCCAATATGAGGTCGGTTTTTATGGAATAATTCCCTTTTTTGACACCGTTTTTCATGGAATAATTCCCCAATGCTTGCGTAATTCGCTTATTATTAGTACATTTGCAGAAACTCAATCCACATATCATGTTAAAGAGGAAGTTTACGGAACGACTGGAAAAATTCCTTACCAAGGAAACGCGAAAAATACTCCTTGTTAATGGTGCAAGACAGATTGGCAAGTCTTATCTGATAAGGCATATCGGAAAGAATCTGTTCAAGCATTTTGTAGAGATAAACCTGAAAGCCGACCAGGAGGGCGAACGCATCTTTGCCACGATAAGAAGCAAAGAGGATTTCTATCTGCAACTTGGCGCAATTGCCGGCGACAATCTCGGTAACGAGAATGACACGCTGGTATTCCTTGACGAGATACAGTCGTATCCGCATCTGTTGACGTTGCTGAAATTCCTGAACGAAGACGGGAAATACAGATATGTGGCAAGCGGTTCGCTATTGGGCGTTGCCCTATCGCAGACCCCATCGGTGCCAATTGGCAGCATATCCATAGAGCAGATGTATCCGCTGGACTTCGAAGAATTCTTATGGGCGATGGGATGCGGTGAGGAAACGATAGCAGGCATCCGCAAGTGTTTTTCATCACATGAATCACTCAACGACTCCATGCACAACTACCTGCTGCAGCAGTTCAGGATATATCTCCTTGTTGGCGGAATGCCTGATGCAATAAACAAATTCAAGGAAAACCGCAACATAGCCCAGGTAAGAGCCATCCAGCGCGATATCCATGCGCTGTATAGGATTGACGCCTCACAATATGACAATGAACGCAAGCTCGTAATTCGGAAAATCTACGATATGGTGCCTTCGAACATGGAGAACAAGAAGAAGAGGATAATAGTAAAGAACATAGAAGACACCAAATCACACAAGCAGTTCAGCGACTACGCTGAAGAGTTTGAATATCTCACGAATTCCGGAGTTGCATTGTCGGTGAATGCCATCAGCAACCCGAAATTTCCACTTGCCGAATCTGAAAGCAAGAATCTTCTGAAACTGTACCTCAGCGATGTAGGACTGCTGACCAACCTGCTTTACGGAACAAACATCAAGGCTGTGTTGAAAGATGAGCGCAGCGTAAACTTGGGAGCGGTATACGAGTCGGCTGTAGCTCAGGAATTGCATGCACACGGGTTCTCGCTCCACTATTATGACAACAAGCAGAAAGGAGAGGTGGATTTCCTCATCGACGACTACGAACGCCTCACCGTATTGCCGATAGAAGTGAAATCAGGAAAGGACTACCGCATACACAGCGCACTGGACAAATTCCTTGCCACACCAGACTACAACATCAACCGTGGCGTGGTGTTGAGCAATGAACAGAAGGTACACTCGGACAAGGGCATCATATATATGCCGATATACTACTGTATGTTCTTCCTGCGCGACAACTCAAAAGAATCCGACACCATAATCCCGGAACTGACGCTTCCAGAACAAGCAGCTGATGACAAACAAGATCCTCTCTTCTGACAAACAAAATCCGAGCAAGCCCTAAATGACCGATTTAGGGTCTTATCGGCATAATCCAACAACTCTGAATTATATTTATGATTGGCGGAAATCTGGTTATAGCAGAAAAGAGGGAAGCCTCTACAAGAAAGGAGTGAGGAAAACAGACAGGAAGAGTGTTCTCGCCAGACTGCAATCTGGCCCTACAATCGAGTAGGAGGAAAACGAAGCAGTTTTCTTCCTACTTTCGTTTTCCGACCT
>OGQZ01002947.1_pt1 | contig 11262 bp, 6 predicted proteins | sample 1553321 | NCBI WGS metagenome assembly OGQZ01 (sample SAMEA2579958, study PRJEB22360) | human gut metagenome | reverse complement strand
TCACAACATTTTTTATTATAATGGCTGGTTTTGCTATTTTAGTCTGGACTATTTTCTATTTTATAAAAAAATCCGATAAAAACAAACCTGTCTTCGCAACACGTGCAAAAATCCTTGAAAAAATCACAGATACTCTCTTCGTTGGATGGTATCTTGTAGAATTCGAAAACGGAGAACGTTTAAAACTCAGAACTTTCGAACCACGTAAAGTATTTTTTTCTGCAGGCGATATCGGAATCCTTCGCTACCAGGGAATCACCATTCTCTCCTTCCAGAAAGAAAACCGTCCACCAATGCGTTGAAAGGACATTTCCTATGATACATGTTCGATCTTTCCGCACTGCCGGAAAATGCCACGGATTTGACATCAGCCGGTGTCAGGATCAGATCAGAATACTTTCCGATGCCACACAGACAACCATAGTTTTATGCGACGGGGCTGGAAGCAGCCCCTATGGTGGCATTGCGGCCAGTGTAGCTGCCAGTACTCTGGCCGGAAATCTTCATCTTAATTTCGAACAGTATCTTCATGGTGCCCTTCCCGATATCCGGATGCAGCTGACCAAGACTGTGGACACTGAATTAAAAAAAATGGCAAAAGAAATGCAGATCGATCCCCGGCTGCTGGCAACAACCATGCTTGCCATTTCCATAGACAATGACGGCAGATTTGTCGGTGTTCATCTGGGAGACGGCAGCATCTTGTGGAACGTTGGCAGCAGTGATCTCCTTAAGACTGTCTCTTCTCCTCAGAGAGGAGATCAGCCAAATTCAACCTATCTGACCATGAACTGCCCGCTTTTTTATTACCTGCGCTTTTATCGCTGGACAAAACCTGGTGCCAGAAGGATCATCCTCTTATCCGATGGAATGAACGGCCTGAACGCGCCACTCACTTCCGGTATCTTTTCTGTGCAGAATCAGGATCTCCTGAATCAGAAAATGATAAACACCAGAAATTTTGATGATATGAGCTATGTGCTCTGTGAGTTAGATGCTCCCTGTTCCAGGCAATGACGTCAGTGCCCCGGACATTTTTGCAAAATCATCCGAAAATATATGTGATATCCACCGTTTTCTCTTTTCTGTCCCCCAGGATCTGCTCCGCTTTCTCCCTCAGCTCTCTGTACCCGTAGAAAGAAATACCATAATATCTGTCGTCATCCCGTCCCAGCGCATATATCATCTCTTTCTCAAGATCCACATAAGCATAAGGAATATCCGCATACGGGTGCAGCTGAGAATTTTCATCCACAGAATAGATATTCAGTACTCTTTCCAGCCATCCGTCAAGGGAATGGACGCTTACCTGGCCCTCTCTTGTATACAGCGCCAGATATCTGCCTTTCGGATCTGCCAAAATATCTGTTTTCTGTGCAGAATCCATATCCACCACCTGTGTGGCGATATTTTTTCCGGAAGCAAGATCCCAGATCGTAACTTTTCTGTCGCAGTATACCACCAGCTGTTCATCTTCTTTAAAAAATGCCACCAGTGGTTCCTCTGCCCCATTGCGGGAAATCGTAAAAAACGGCTCTTTCTTCTCTCCGTCATACACATCGATCGATGTATCATTTATGACTGCAAAACGCTTTGTTGACGCTCCCTGAACCCGTGTTCCTTCTGTCGTCTTCTCCACAGTTTTTTCTGTCTGAATTTTCTTTTTTATATCCTGTGCCTCTGCCGGTTTCATGGATGTATCCTGCGCGATCTGAGAAATGACCAGAAACGGCGTCCCGTCCTTCATCTGAATGATCACTTTTTTATTCGCATCATATAAAAAACCGCCAACAGAACTGTCTTCCGCGGAAAAAATCTTCTGACGATCATCCATCCAGAACCGTTCCACACTTCCGTCCGCAAGGCCAAGCAGCACTGTACTTTCATTATACACTGCCAGTTTCACGATTGGATATGAAAAATCTTCTTCACATAATATGTTATATGTATTCCTGTCAATGATCATCAGATGTGTACCCAGGTTGACCAAGATCACGTCTGCCTTTTTTTCACTGTCAAACTGAAAATTTTCATATACTGCTGCATCTGCATACAGAGAATCTTCATACTGTGTCCGCAGATAATGGGTCGTATTTTCCCACACTCTTCCCTTTTCCATCTGATATATTGCTTCACGGTATCTTTTTTTATCATCGATTCCACCACTTCCAAAAGGCACGTTCTCACATTCTATGGTAAGGAATTCCGAATTACTGATAAAACGGATCACGGAAACATGATTAGCTTCCAGTGTTGTCTGTTTTCCGGTATTCAGATCAACCGTCTGAATGCCTCCGTCCCAGATATCCCCGGAAGCATAATCAAGCCAGCTGACTGCCAGAGTATTTCCGTCCGGAGAAATTGCGATGGAAGTTATATGATCCATTGCATCCACAGTCAGTCTGATCTTTTCCATGCTGTCCTGGTTCAGGTCATACCGATACACATAAACTCCATCCAGAGACTCGCAGCCAAATACAAGCATTCCATCATGAAGTGCCCAGACCGGAGTTTCCAGCATGTTGTCCTCTTCTTTTAACGGAATCCTTTTTATACATTTCTGCTGTTCGATGTCTGTGTAGTACGCTGTGTTCTGTGAAAACAACAATATTTTTCCCTCAGAAACAAACTTTCCATCTATAAATGCAGAAGTTTCCTCCTCCAGTTTACACTTCCACTTCAAAGACCAATCTTCCATATTGTAAAAATATGCGATTCCCGATTCATCCAGACAGAAAAACACCTTTCCATCCGGACTGCTTTCACCGATATCCGTTGTATTATTTTCCAGTTCCACCTGTCTGTCCGGCCGGAAACCTTCTACGTTTCCTTCATGATGATAACTGTACAGGGCAGAATTCAATGCATAGATCTCTTCCGGGATCACTGGTGTATCCCCTTCTTCCTGTGCTTCCAGAGCAGCCTGTAACGCTTCTTCCCGGTTTCCTTCCTTCAGAAGTTCCGCAGACAGAGCCACCTGATCCTCCGCCCGGTTTTCCATGATCCGCCGGTTCTGTTCTTCGATCCTGTGGTTTCTGTCCATGGCAAACAGGAAAAAAGCATTTGCCATCAGCACAGCCAGAGATCCAATGACTGCATATTTCTTTATGATATAATTTCTCTGCCTCTGTTTCAGGGAATCATATGTGGTTCCTAAGATTGGAGCCGCAATCTTTAACAGTACGTTTTTCTTTACATTTCGGAGCACCTGTTCCGGTGTTTCCCCTCTTGCATCGGCCGCAAGGACCTCTGCGGTCCTGTCACTGCCCAGCAGTTCCTTTGGGAAAACATCTTCCGGTTCTCCCTCTGTTACTACGGCAAGTATCCTGGATCTGTCATGAAATTCAAGAAATGTTTTTATTTCCAGATTAACCCAAGGGGAATCTTTGGTTTCAGAAGAGCAGATCACGATCAGCCATCCCGAATTTTTCAGTGCTTCCCGGATCTGGAGCCCAAAATCAGAACAGGATGACAGTTCCCCTTCGTCCATAAAAACCCGTCTGATCTTTTTTATTTTATTTTTACGCATCCACGGAATGTGGAAATGTTCCAGTTTCTGCTGAAGTATTTTTGCAGCCTGGCTGTCCGTTTCCCCATGACGATAGCAGATAAACGCATCATATACAACCTGGGAAAGATCGCTTTTATACGGCTGCAGCGCATGAATAAGATCCGATACATCTGCCAGCATTTCTTCACAGGAATGATATCGCTCCTCCGGCGTTTTCTTTAACGCTTTCGAAATGATCTGATGGACTTTATCCGCCATATGAGCCGGACAGTTCAGCTTTTTCAGTTTTCTTTTTGAAAGATACAGGCCGATATTCGCAGAGTCAAGTTCCCTCTGGGTGTATCTCTTTCCGGTCAGCATCAGAAGAAGCAGGTATCCCACACTGTACAGATCTGCCTCTGCTCCCAGCCTCAGAGTTCCATCATTGTGCCCGACAATCTCCGGCGACTCGAATCCCATTGTGGAAAATAATGCTCTGTCACGAATCACAGGACATAATCCATCCTCACAGACAGGTCTCGCCGCTCCAAAATCCACCAGAGAAACAAGCTTATCTTCCTCTGAGAGGCTTCCTTTTATAAATACATTTCCGTCCTGGATATCCAGATGGAGAAAACCTGCTTCATGAACTTCTTTCACCGCGAATAATACCTGTTTTATGATCTGAAATGCCTGGACAACCGAAAATTTTTCTCCCTGGGAAAGATAAGATTTCAGTGCTTTTCCTTTGGATTCCAGTGATGTCATGATTGTAACAGTGTTATTTACCAGATGAAAAGTATGTCCCTCATCAAAAGAGAGCTCAACTTCCCCGGAAGCGCTGATGACGGGAATCGTTCTGGCAGCGGTATTGTAAATTTTCCCTGTTATCTCCTGCTCCTGCATCTGCATTTTTTTGACAGAATCCAGATAACGGACGGATGCCGGATCTTCTGACGCAGATACGATCTCACCATCTTCTCTTCTCTCAAAAACAAACGCAGCTGACAGCGGAAAACACTCTTTTAACGCATAGTCAATTTCACTGACTGTAATTTTCCCATCAAGATAAGATATTTTTTTACATGGGTATACAATACTTCCGCCGCCTTCTCCGATAGGTTTTCCGGTAATTTTATACAGTTCACCCTGGGATAAACGGATCCATGTTCCTTCCTGCAGTACTTTTCGCATTGTTTTTTCCTTTTTCTCATTCACACTTCTTCTACGTTTCCATATCCGGATTCCAGCCACATATCACTTAAATTCTCGGTTTTTCCATCCCATGACAGCCCCGGTGTTCCTATCTCCTCCGCCACAAGCGCATAAAGAACAAACCGGTCCAGAGGAAATGGCGGATACAGTGGTTCAAAAGAAAACATCATCAGAAATCCATTGATGCAGCTGATATAACCTTCTATTTTTTCGTATTCATCCCAGCTGTCAACAACATCTTCCAGCTGCCCGAGAATGTTTTCCATATTTTCAGAAAAATGTTTTTCTTCGTTTGCTTCTGCCATTTCATAAAGTTCATTCCGTAAATCTTCATTTTCATTTCTTGAATATCCGGAAATAAAAAGATACGCAAGCAACAGTATATCTTTACGTTCAACAATGACCGCATTGTCCGGTTTTTCCACAAAGCGTCTGATTGCTCCCAGACGGTTGCTTCTCTCATAAGCCTTACACACAAGATAAATTTCTTTATTAAATGGTATATTGTCATGTTTCGTCTTCAGACTTCCATGTGATGGCAGGCCAAGCTCCCCGGGTTCTGCAAACTGCCAGCCATGAGCACACATAAATGCTCTGGCCAGACTTCCCATATCCGGATAACCATCTTCCGCGATCTCAACTTTAACCTGGTTATCTCCGGAATTTGAAACCTTTCCGACTGCATCGTTTCTGCGGTCACCTTTGTGATATGCCCAGTAATCGTAAGTTGGATACAGTTTTACAAGATAGCGTGTCAGTTCCATCAGGTCTTTTCTTCGCTGCAGGGAGTATCCGGAATAGTAAACAGAAAGATTATCCGATACCACTTTTTTCGTTTTTTTATCTTTCTTCACGAGGATTTTTCGTCTGGTAAACTCTGGATCTACAGAATACATATATTCGATCAGTTTGTCTTCCATATCTTCCCGCTCAGATTCCGGAACACTGATACCGGCCAGTTCCGGTATATGGTTACTGATCATTCTGGTCATGCCGATATTTCCCACAGTCTGCGTTATCCCGCCATCTTCTGCATCCTGTGGTCTGTTCTGTTCATATTTTTTGAGTATGCTTTTAACTTTAGTCCAGTCACCCTGGGGACGCAGCATTTTACAGAACAGGCAGATACAGTCCAGCGGATTTCTTACGCTGAACGGTTCGTGTCCACAGGCAAGGAGAAATTTTGTCGTAGTATAATCATCCATATTTAAAAGGAAAGACAGTTTTACCGCAAGTTCTCTTTTTCTGGGATATTTTTTGTCACTGAGCCATTGAAACCATTCGATTGCCTTCACTACCTCGTTCTGTTCCTTTAACATATATTTTTCCAGCCTGGAACTCAGATTCTTAAGAAATTTCTCCGGCCATGGGACATTGTTATTTACGGTCAGATCTTCATAGGATTCCCCTGTTTCTTCGGAAGCATCACGCAAAAGTTCAGAAAAAGATGCCTGTATCTGCCTTCTCATCAAAAATCCGGCTGTACAGAGATTTCTGGCATCGTTCAGGCTCCTGACAACAGCCATCGGATCGTTCATCAGTTCTTCACTCATATCTGCCAGTTCTTTCGTCCATATATCCATTGATTCTTCTGCCTGTCTTGTGAGACTGTTCTCATATTGAAGGCAAGTATTTTCCATGTGTTTTCGTTTCCTTTCCCTGTAAAAAATACAGCAACAGGCTCCCTTTCTCTCAGGAGCCTGCCACATCTCAAATATTTATTCCGTTTTTTCTTCAGATTCTGTTGCAGTTTCTTCTGCTTCTTCCACCACTTCCTGCGTATCTGTTTCTTCCGAAGTCTCTGCTTCCGGAGCGGCTTCTTCAGTCTTCATCGTTTCCGTTTCTCTTCCGGATACTTCCTTCTCCGGTGTTTCTGTTTCTTCTGCTGCCTCTGTTACTTCCTCTGCTTCCGTAACTTCTGCATCTGCTGCGTCTTTCAGTTCTTCCTCTGCCTGCTCGATCACGTCAGTGGCTTTTTCTTCCAGTTCTGCTGTCGGACACGCGGCGCCGCAGTAAGGGCAGAAACTTGCTTCTCTCATTACTGCCTTATGGCAGGCCGGACAGAACTTCTCGCCCTTGCTGGCTGCAATGGCATCCCGGAAGTGATCCGCCTCCAGCATGTGCTGGCTGATCTCCTCGCAGATTGCTCCCACTTCTCCGTCAACAGCTTCTCCGTGTTCATAACGGGTGTAGATCATTTTTCCGATGTCCATCATCAGTTTTTCTATCATACGCTCCTGTGCAGAAAGTTTATTGCGGATCTTCTGGATCTCATAGAGATTCTCCGCCTTGGAACTGAGGCCCTTCGCTTTCCGTGTCAGTGCATTTCCAAGATCATCCCAAAAACTGCTCTTCGCCATATCTGTCACGCTCCTTTTTATTTGCTTCCTGTGTTATCTTTATCCCTCCAGCAGCGGAGTTTCCTGACCACGCATCAGGATCTTCGGTCCGCCATTTCCCTGGATGTATCCTTCTGTGATCACTACCTCACCGATATTATCATCCTTCGGGATCTCGTACATAATGTCCAGCATATACTCTTCCAGAATCGCACGAAGTGCTCTGGCGCCTGTGTGACGCTCCAGTGCCTTACGTGCAATAGCATGAAGTGCTCCGTCCTCAAACTCAAGCTTTACTTCATCCAGCGCCAGAAGTTTCTGGTACTGTTTCAGGATGGCATTCTTCGGCTCCTTGAGGATCTTCACAAGCATGTCTTCTGTCAGTCCATTCAGTGTAAAGATGATCGGAAGACGTCCGATAAACTCCGGGATCATTCCAAATGCACGGAGATCATCTACAGTTACCTTCTCCAGTACATGAGGATCATTGTCATATTTATCCTTCAGATCTGCGTAAAATCCGATAGAAGCCTGCTTGTTCAGTCTCTCCTTGATGATATTCTCAAGATCCGGGAAAGCACCGCCGCAGATAAACAGGATATTTCTTGTATTTACAGTCACCATCGGGACCATTGCGTTCTTGCTGGTAGCACCTACCGGCACCTCGACCTCACTTCCCTCCAGAAGTTTCAGAAGTCCCTGCTGCACAGCCTCACCACTGACATCTCTCTGATTGGTGTTCTTCTTCTTGGCAATCTTGTCGATCTCATCGATAAAGATGATTCCGTGCTCTGCTTTCTCCACATCATTATCTGCTGCTGCAAGAAGCTTGGATACCACGCTCTCGATATCATCACCAATATATCCTGCCTCTGTAAGAGAGGTGGCATCTGCAATAGCCAACGGCACCTGAAGGAGTTTGGCAAGCATTTTTACCAGATAAGTCTTACCACATCCTGTCGGTCCGATCATCAGCATATTGGATTTCTCGATCTCAATATCATCCATGGTGTCCGTAGCAACTCTCTTATAATGATTATATACACCTACGGACATTACTTTCTTGGCATATTCCTGTCCGATCACATATTCATCCAGCGTTGCCTTGATCTTATGCGGTGCCGGGATATCTTTAAGATCGATCACCGGCCTCGGGGTTTCAGATTTCTTCTTGATCTTCTTCGCCTGATTTCCCGGATTCTGAAGACTGCTAAGATCGATCATGCTCACATTTGGCATGTTAAAAAGATCGGAATAATTTCCATTGCTCATCTGTGTATTCATAGTATCAAAGCTCTTCTGCATACAGTCTGCACAGATATGTATATTATTGGGAAGGTCGATCATCTTCCCTGCCTGACTCTCCGGTCTGCGGCATAAAAAGCAGAATTTCTCGTATTTCTGCTCCTGGTCATTGTCTTTATTATTATCAAACTGATCTGCCATAACATTTCCTTTCTGGTTTTTATAAGACGGAAGCCGGTTTCGTTTTCCGTCTTGTGTCATAATGCATATTATACCACATAATCCCGACGTATCAAATTAAGTTTTTATAAAACAGGGAGCCGCAAAAAACGCAGCTCCCTGTCCAGATTTCTGTTTTCAGTTGTCACTTTTTTCAGTTGTCAGAAGCCGGCTTGCTTCCAAGAGTGACTTCTACGGTTTCTTCTTTATATTCTCCGTTATTTGCTCTTGCAATTACCACTTCCACGGTTTCGCCTGATTCGTAATACTGAAGTTTATCCACCAGATCATTCTTGCCGCTTACCTTCTGCCCATCCAGTTTTACAACGATATCACCTTTTTTGATCCCGGCTTTATCTGCCGCACCACCTGGTGTAACTTCTGTAAGAAATGCTCCTGCCGGCATATTGTACATCTGGATTGCCTCTGTTGTAAGGTCCGCAGCTTTGATTCCCATATAACCAACTTTTGAAGTGTCTTCTATTTTATCACGTGTTTCGCGGTTCATCAGCTCTTCCAGGATCGGTTCTGCTTTGGATATCGGAATTGCATATCCCATTCCCTCCACCTGACTGTCTGCGTATTTGGCCGCATTGATCCCGATCACTTCGCCTTTCATGTTCAGAAGCGCACCACCACTGTTTCCGGGATTGATAGCCGCATCTGTCTGGATCAGTCCACTGGTATCACCATCCTCTGTGCTGATGGTACGGTTCAGGGCACTTACCCATCCGGAAGTGACTGACTGGCCATAACCCAGAGCATTACCAATCGCAACTACCTGCTCACCTACTACAAGATCGTCGGAACTTCCCATCTGTGCGATCTTGATCTCATTCATCGTCTCTTCCGGAATATCGGACTTCTCTACAGCAATTACTGCCAGATCGTTCTCTTCGTCTGTTCCCTTGATCTTGGCTGATACCGCATTATTCACATCCACACTGCTATCTGAACTGTCTGTAATACTGTCGCCACTGGCCATCGCCTGTGTCTCTTCTTCCGCACCGACTACATCTCCGCCTGCAAAACATACGGTAAGTGTTGTTGCGCCGGATACCACATGATTATTCGTTGCGATCAGAAGTTCACTGTCATTCTCACCTACAATGATTCCGGAACCGCTTCCCGCACTCTGATACTGTCTTGTTCCATATCCGAAAAAGCTCGGGATCTCCTGTACACTGACAGAAGTGATCGCAACGATCGAGGACATCGTCGCCTGTGCAACTCCGGCTACTGTTCCGCTCTCTGCTACGATGCTTTTCACACTGGATTCTGTGGAACTGCCATCTGTGCTTTTTTCTGTACCGGTAACAGTTTCTGTTTTTCCGATCTGTGTACTGCTGCTGTTATTATCTCTGTATTTATCTGCCGCAATATTTACTCCCTGAAAAACAGCACCTGCCACCAGTCCAAAGATCACTGCCAGGGCAACGGCTGTTGCAGCCTTCTTTCCAAAGCCGCCGTTCCCGCCTCCCTGAGCTGTCTTCGGTTTATGAGGTTTCTTCGGTGGAATACTTCCTCCCGCATAATTTCCTGCCTGCGGCTGATGCACTTCATAATGTGCATATTTCGGTTTTTCCTGAAAACTGGTATTATTCTGAAAATTGCTGCTGTTTGTTCCATTTCCGTAACCGTTCTCCTGCATTCTCCGGCCTGCGGAATATGGATGAGCCATTGGTTTCTGTGCAATATCTATATTTTCAGTACTGTTATCTGCAGCACTGCCGGTATCTGTATTTCCAAAAGTATCCAGAGGTTTCTCTTCTGTTGGAACATTTTCGTTTACCTCTGGCAGATCTTCATCCCATCTGTTTTCTTCACTCATGACCCTGGTGCTCCCTTCTCAAATTTTTCTTATGCCATCTGCTTTATAAAAAACAGTTTAACAGGCAATTGTGTTCAAACTGTGATATATCCTTTAAAAAATCGTGACCCGCTGATTCTTCCTGATCATTTCTGTTTTTTCCAGTATTCCGGACTCATAGTACAAAACAGGATCAGTCTTTCAGGAAGTTTCTGATATCTTTTTCCGAGGAAATATCCGGCATACTTGGAAGCACTCTGAAAAAACAGTCCGGGGATCATCCAGATATGTCCGGTTTTCAGAAGATAAGACAGGCTCTTTTTTACCAGGCGCACTCCCTCCCCCTCAGACGGAACTCCTTCAAAAACTTCCGGATGCTCTGCCTGGGAAACGCCAAGATCAAAATTTCTGTGAAACTGCTGGCTGCAGCTGTAATTATGAGAGTGATAAACCTTAGCCTCTGCTGCATAAGCAACCGCATAACCTTTTTTTACCATCCAGCCTGCATAGATCATATCTTCATTAAAAATAGCATGTTCCGGAAATCCGCCGATCTCATTGTAGATCCTGTGATCGTATGCTGCACAGACATTTGAGCAAAAATATGTCTTGATTCCTCTGGTCTCTACATCTTTTTCTGTTTTAAGGCAGGACTGCTCCGGATAATTAAACGAACGGGTATATTTTTCAAGGAAACCGCAGTCATTTTTGGGAAGCTGTCGTGCATAGGCCGCTCCTGTCTTTTCATTCCCGGCAACAGCCTGAACAAGATTTCCAACCAGATTTCTGTCTGCCGGTAATGCGTCCTGAGTCATAAATATGAGGATCTCCGCATCCGAAAGCTCTGCTCCCCTTCTTCTTGTTGCACCATGATCAAATTCCTGTTTTGTAAGATGGTGGACTTCCACCAGCGGATACTTCTGTTCCCAGTTTTCTCTCCAGAA
>OGQZ01002942.1_pt1 | contig 11267 bp, 9 predicted proteins | sample 1553321 | NCBI WGS metagenome assembly OGQZ01 (sample SAMEA2579958, study PRJEB22360) | human gut metagenome | reverse complement strand
CGCTGGCCTGGGGCGCGCGCGTATTGAATGCGTCGACAAAGCTCTGCATGCCCTGTTTCATAAAGAAGGGCCCGTAGATGGGTGAATTGAACACAATGGGGATGGAGAAGGCTGCAGCGAGAACGAGCGTACAAATCCATACGGCCCTGTCTCTTAGGATTAGTTTGAGAAGAAGTCGACAGTACATTTAGAAGCACCTACGTTCCTCAAAGAATTGTTAGATTAAAAGTAACAGACCGGATGAAGATACGTGCGACGGGGGCGAGGCGAATGGCTGAGCGGTATCGATACGCGGGTTCAACGGTATCACATTGACCACATAGATTTTTAACTTGCATTTCTACCCGCCCTTTTCGTAGAGTCGCCGATACGTGCTTAGCGCACCCTCGGCGCGTCCGGCAGGCTTTGCGAAATGGGATCCAGGAGACTTCGGCGCAGCATCATCTTGCGGAATGCTTCTAATGAGCCTCCCATCCTTCAAAAACAGAATCTCATCGCACAGCCTATCGACCGAATCCAAGATGTGGGATGACATGATGATGCACGTACCAGAATCGGCCAGCTTCCTGAGAATCTCGGAATGCAAGTCCACCCTGCTGGGGTCGAGCGCGTTCATGGGCTCATCTAATAGAAGGTACCGCGCGCCCGTCGCATACGCAATCGCCAGGGTAAGCTGCTGCTTCATGCCCTGGCTCAGAGTGCGGATCCTCATCTTCGCGAACTCGCCTATCTGCGTTTGTTCCACTATCTCTTCGATATCGCGAGCATGCGGCCACATATCGCAAACCATCTTGAGGTGATCTTCCGCACGCAATCCGGGATACAGCAGCGTCCCCTCACCAGGTGCATAGAAGATCATAGAACGGACCTCTCTCGCACCCGTACCCTGCACCTCATCCAGAACGATGCTCCCGTCCACGCGAGGACCCGGCAAACCTGCCATCGCACGCAGCAACGTCGTCTTTCCATGCCCGTTCGGAGCGACGAGACCGTAGACCGTACCCGGGGCAAACTCAGCGTTCACCGAATCTACGAGCACCTTCTTTCCATAAGAGATCGTCAGCGTTTGAAGGTCAATCATCGAGATCATCCCCTTTCGATCTTTGGAACACTCAGGCGCACCATCAACGGAGATACGGCGCCCAAGACCACCAGCAGAGCGCCCGATGCGCCGACGACCTCTCCAAAAGGCATCGCGATCGTCCCTCGCCCAAGGAACCCAATCGTCCCCACCTGGGAAGCGGAATCAAACGAGGCGAATGGAGCCAGCAGCGCGACGCCCATGCCCACGCTTTCAACATGAGCGCTCAACGAACCCAACACCAAGAGAACCGCGCAAACCATTCCGGTGACAACGGGGTTGCGGCTAATCGCTGCTGTCAACGCAGCGACGACGGAAATCACGCCGTATGCCATGACCAGCAACGGAATACTGCACAACACCGCCTCCCCCACCGTGGACGTTGTCGAAGCTCCCGCCCGAATGAGAGCGACGGGATACTCCGATCCACCCGCACCGTTCTTAATCACGGACACAACGACAGCGGGAACCATCGACACCAAAAGCAGCACCAAGCCAAGCAGGAGAGCCAGCGCAACAGCCGTCAGAAAACGCACATGCGCTGTTGCGGGGATCTGGAGAACCAGAAGGGAACGACACTGCAGGTGGGTGCACGCGAGCGATGTGACAACCACGGGCAACAGCAAAAAGAAGGAGGGAAGCGCTGCCTGGAGATACGAAAGGAGGATTAATGGGGGCATCTTCGTACTTAACTCGTAAACTTTGGGGTCCGGCAAGCTCGCGATCGACTCAAGCAGAAGGGCGCGCGCCTCCGCACGAGAAGGAGTCTCCGGCTCGATTCCGATCGATTGCAGGAGAGTCGCATCTGCCGCGCCCAGCTCACCTCGAGCGCGCTCGTACGTCGCAAGGCTTCGAAACCCCTCCGCAGGCATAGGCGCGTACACGAAACCCGAAAGAGCATCCCGCATGTCTTCCAGGGCCGCTTTGCCCTCGACGTCCATATTCGCAGCGTTCTGCTCTAGATACCGATCTATCGAACGGAGCTCCCCATCCCTATACCGAACAGCGGAAACGTTATCAGCGTCAGGAAACATCTCGACCAGAGCCGGGGCCAGCATCGTCGTCGACATTGCAATCGCGCATACGGCGAGGGTAGGAGAACGCAGGAGCAGTTTCCCCATCGTTCTTACGTATGCAACGGCGGAGGCACAAGCGCTCGAACGAGTTGCCGTTCTCGATGCAGTGAAGGAACCTCTCTCAAGACAAATCGGGGATATCGGGCACGCGCAGCCGCTCTTTCCAGCAACGCAAAGCAGGCTAATTGCCAGCACCTCGATCCCGATTGCGCATACGAGGGCAATCGCGCCACGCTCGAAGCAAAGTCCAGGCAGATTCACTATCTGCGTTGTCGGGTACGGGCTATAGGCGCCGACGGTCAACTCAGTGTTCGCATACGTAAGGGGATTCAACAGGGCGAACTCACGTAAAGCGATGGATCTTCCGTAATACCCGGGAACCATCGTCACCCCCATCAGGGCACATACGAACACGATTCCAAGCGTAGGGTTATTGGCAATCTTCACGGCAAGGTGAACGACAAGCGAGATGAACGCTGCCACCAAGAATTGCAAGATGGCCGTCTGCGCGAACACCAGCCAAGCCGGTTTGATAACCGGAGTCGCATATTGAATGTAGCCTATCGGATAGAACGGCGAGCCCGGGCCATTCTTCACAAGCGCGGCGATTATCCCTGGAAGATTGATGGCGAGGACGGCAAGCATTGCAAAAACACTCGCCCATACGCTCGATGCAACAAGTCTACCCAGCTCGCCCATCGGTGCCTGGATGATGAGCTTTTCACGTTTGTTAAGACGCGCGGCAAGGAACGAGACGGAAACGGCCGTTGCGACCCATAGCAAGTACTCCTTCGATCCGTCATAATAGGTGTACTCTCCATCCGATATCTGCAGAAACGGAAGTAGGGGAGAGAGCGGTGCCAAGATAAGACGTCCCGCGGCAAGAGGGTACAGAAGCGCGGGCATGCTTGATGAAGAGGTATAGACACCGTCCTCCCCCGCATTCACAAGCGCATCCGCATAGGATGCTGACAATTCCTGCTCAACACGGGTTATTCCCGACTCGAGGTATTCGACCCGTCCGTCGATGCCAGCCGCGCTCCTGAAGACGGGCAGAGCACAAAGAACCATCAACGCAACAACGACAACACAGAGCGACCTGGAGGAGAGAAGCGACCTAAAGATCGCCTTCGAGATTTTGAGCATATTCATCGCCAACCTTAACCTCATCCAGTCGGAACAGAGGGGCCGAACAAAATGCTCGGCCCTTATTACTTGCCGGCAAAGTCAATTTAACATAAACTGTTAAAAAGTAACCTGAGTCTTTTAAATTCTTCGGAGGTTATTATGAGTTCCGACAATCGCACTCCCCGGCTTCATTCCTTCCGCATCGCATGTGCGATAGCCTCTGCGACCCTTTGCGCCACCGCCATCGCACAAGTGGCGTTCTCCTTAAAGCCAGCTATCGAAGTGCTCGACAACCCTGTAATTGCAGACTCCCCCGCGTATCCAGCCCTTGCGATCTCGACATTGGTCCCTGCCGTCATCGGTATCGCTACGACCATCCTCAGCGCCGTTCTCGTGTGGACGATCAAGAGCGGAGACCCCTTCAAGAAAGGGTCTGCGACATGCTTGAAGGTGCTCGGCATTCTCTTCGTTGTTCAAGCTGCCACCAGCCTCTACGCCGGCTCACTCAAAACCTCCGTTTCGATGTTTGGCGGCGAGGGGGCCGTCGGCGCCCAAGAGATCGCTTCATCATTCGATTGGACCTCTCTGGTTCTCGGCATCGTCCTGTTCATGCTTTCCCAGCTCTTCTTGTACGCCCGAGAGCTGTACCTCGACTCCGACGAGATTGCGTAAGGAAACGCCATGCCCGTAATTGTTCGCCTCGACAAGATCATGGCCGAGCGAAAGATTTCCTCGAACGAACTTGCCGAAAGGATTGGAACCACGCCCGTGAACCTGTCCCGTATTAAAAAAGGGCATATTCGCGGCATTCGCTTCAACACACTCGAGCAGCTATGCCTCGCCCTTCGTTGCCAACCCGGAGACCTTCTCGAAGTCATGAGCGAAGAGGATGCCCGAAAGGAGTTCGGACTCGATTGGTCCGCCGAGGATTAGAGGGCGGTCGTACTCGCCCTGCACACGGGGATGCGAATCGGCGAGGTCTGCGGCCTTCGGTGGTGCGATGTGGATTTCGAGACGGGCCTGATCTCGATCAGACACTCGGTGGCGTACGCGAAGGGAATGGGTTCGTTCATCAAGGGCACCAAGACCCATGACGCCAGGGGTATCCCCATCGACCCGGTCGGCCTACTCCCCTTCCTGAAGGAGACCCACGAGATCGACTGCGGAAAGCTGCGCTTGCGCGGCCTTACCGGGGCGGTCGAGATCGGGGACTGCTACATCCTGTCGGAGCCGGGCGCGACCTTCGCGACAACAAGCTATATCCGCAGGGCGTTCAAGACGTTCTCGGAGACCAACGGCCTCATGGGCACCAACGACGAGCTGATCACGTTCCACGGCCTTCGCCACACGTTCGCAACGCAGTGGATCCGCCAAGGCGGCGATATCAAGGCGCTCCAATCGATCCTCGGCCACAAGGACGCCATGGCGACGCTCAACGTCTACGCCGACATCGAGCCCATCTCCAAAATCCATAACATGCTGCGCGCCACGCCGTGCCTTTGGCGCGGGCACCTCGGGCCGAGGGTCGATCCGGGTCCCATGTTCCAACAGAGGATCCAGGAGTCCATCGAGACGCTCCAGGCGTTCGGCTACGGCATCACCGAGCCGGACGACCGAAATATCGCCATACGCGACGTGAAGACGAACAGTTGGCTCTAGCTCACCGAGTACGCGGCAGTGCTGGGCCCATCCCAACTGAGGTCACGGTGGTCCGATAGGGGCGCCGCCCGCGGCATGCGCCGCGGAGCGGTATCCCCTACCGAAGGGCGGGGATGCCCTCCGCTTCCAGTTCGGAATCAGCCGTCGGAGGCGTTCGGCTGACTGCGGGAACGGCCTGTCCGCTCAATGTGTTCGGCTGAGATCGGAAATCAACCCAACACGAGCCGGACACGCGCCAGACGGCTCTTCCCCGTACGGCCTTCCCCCTTACGCTCATGTTGCAGGCATGTAACGCCGCAGCGAGCGCGCCTTTTTTGCGCCAGACAGGTACAATGATGAACACTGTACCGTAGCGGAGCGCCCCGCGCGCCGCAATCACGCGAAAGGGTTTCCCATGGCCGAGATCTCGTCCTCCCGTATCGTCATCACCGTCCTTGGCAAGAACCGCCCCGGCATCGTCGCCGGCGTCACCCGTGTCCTAGGCGAGGCCAACGTCGACATCCGCGACATCACGCAGTCCATTATCGAGGACATCTTCACCATGACCATGCTGGCCGACACCGCCGAGTCCAAGCTCGACTTCGCCGAGCTGCAGAAGGCCCTGGCCGAGGCCGGCGAGCTTTCGGGCGTCAACGTGTCCATCCAGCGCGAGGACGTCTTCAACTTTATGTACCGCCTGTAGCGAGCAAGCCGTGCGGGAACAGGCCGGCGCATCTGCACCCAAGCACGCCGCCCCCACACGGCCCCGAGAGGAGCGCGCATGGCTTACGACGCCAAGAAAATCTACTACCGCTTCGATGACCATCTGAGCCGCCTGGTCTTGGATTATGAGGCGAGCCGCCAGATTTCGCCCGAGAGCGAAAACCTCTACCACGGCATGCCGACTAATCCGTATGACGAGGGTCTGTTCGTCGAGCATAACGTCAAGCGCGGCCTGCGTAATGCCGACGGCTCGGGCGTGGTCGCGGGCCTTACCCGCATCTCGGACGTGCACGGCTACAACAAGGTCGACGGCAAGGTCGTACCCGACCAGGGCAAGCTCACGCTGCGCGGCTATAGCATCGAGGATCTGGTCAACAATGCCCAGGCCGAGAATCGCTATGGCTACGAAGAAGTCGCCTATCTGCTTATCACGGGCTCGCTGCCCAACAAAGAGGAGCTCGACGGTTTTTGCGAGCGCTTGGGCGCCTTTAGGCATCTGAGCGACGAATACGTCAAAGAGTTCCCCATGACCACGGTTTCGTCGAGCATCATGAACGTGCTCCAGCGCGCCGTGTTGCTGCTCTACGCCTTCGACGCCGAGCCCGACGTAATTACGCCCGAGCATGAGATCGACGCTGCCATCTCCATGCTCGCCCGTCTCCCCCGCATCGCCGCCTTCGCACACATGGCCTCGGTCGCCAAGCTTCGCGGCTCCGAGGTTCATGTACCGCACCCCACACCCGGCCTCTCCACCGCCGAGACCATCCTACAGGTGCTCCGCGGCGGTATGGCGTTCACCCGCGATGAGGCCATGCTGCTCGACGTGATGCTCATGCTGCATGCAGAGCACGGCGGCGGCAACAACTCCACGTTTGCCTGCCGCGTGCTGTCCTCCTCGGCCACCGACCCGTATTCCGCCTACGCCGCGGCCATCGGCTCGCTCAAGGGCCCGCGCCACGGCGGCGCCAACGCCAAGGTCGTGTCCATGCACGAGGACATCCGTGCGCATGTCTCCAATTGGGAGGACGAGGACGAGGTCGCGGCCTACCTGGGCAAGATCCTCGACAAGCAGGCCTTCGACGGCACGGGTCTCATCTACGGTATGGGCCACGCCGTCTACACGCTGAGCGACCCGCGCGCCGAGGTCTGCCGCCGTTACGCGCGCTCGCTTGCCGCCAAGAAGGACTTGGGCGAGGAGTTCGCGCTCATCGAGCGCATCGAGCGCCTGGCCCCGCAGGTGATGCGCGACCACGGCATGACCAAGCCTATCTGCGCCAACATCGACCTGTACACGGGCTTTATCTACAAGATGCTCGGTGTGCCCGAGACGCTCTTTACGCCGCTGTTCGCCGTCGCCCGCATGGCCGGCTGGTCGGCACACCGCATGGAAGAGCTCTTCTGCGCGCACCGCATCATCCGTCCCGCGTATCGCCCGGTTATCGAGCCGCTGGAGTATAAGCCGCTCGCCGATCGCTAGGACGCGGACCGTTATAGAACCCGAGCGTGGCCAGGGCATCACCGCCCTCGGCCACGCTTTTTATGCCAGTAGAAAGGGCTGCATCAAATGATTGTGTTTTCCGATATGGATGGAACACTGCTGACGACCGATAAGCAGATGAGCGACGCCACCTGGGCGATGCTCGACGAGCTTGCACGCCGCGGTATTGAGTTTGTGCCCTGCACGGGGCGCACGCTGTCGGGCATCTTTGAGCCCATCCTCGCCCACCCCGCCGTACACTATGCGGTCTGTGCCAACGGTGCCAGCGTCTGGCAGCTCGACGACGGTACGCCCACCGATACCTCACGTGCTACGCGCATTTTGAGCCGACCGCTCGACCGCGCCATCGCCCACCGCGTCCATAGCATTGCCGCCGGTCACGATGTGACCTTCGATATCTTCGCGGACGGACAGTGCTTCCTCCCCCGCTCGCTCTACACGCGCCTGGACGAATTCTGCGGCGGCGACCCCCACATCGCGGCTTCGCTCAAGCGCACACGAACGCCGATCGACATGGATATCGACAACAAGATCGACGAGGTCGAGACGCTCGAACGCATCGCCATGTACTGGCACGACCCGGCCGATCGCGACGCCATCGCGGCGGAGCTCGACACGCTCGGAGGCATTGAGGTCACGCGTTCGTACGCCATGAATATCGAGGTCATGGGCGAGGGCGCCACCAAGGGAACGGCCCTCACGTGGCTGTGCGAGCATCTGGGCGAGCGTCTCGCCGACGCCTGGGCGTTCGGCGACAACATCAACGACATCCCCATGCTGCAGGCAGCGGGCCATGGCATGGCCATGATCAACGCCGAGCCCGAAGATCGCGAGGCCGCCGACGCCATTACCGAATACGACAACGACCACGACGGCGTCGCCAGCACCCTCATGGCCGCCCTCGCCTAGTCATTGGGGACGTTCTTAAACGACTAGTCGTTGGGGACACTCTTCGCAAAAAGCTGCAAGGATTGTCCCCCACTGTCGGCAGAAAAGGAACGTCCCCATCTGCCGGATTAGGAGAGACTCTCCAGCACGCGACGGAGCTCATGCTGAACGGCGTGGTCGCGGTTGCAGCCTACGACGCGATCGGCCACCGCTTTAAGCGCGGGGCGCGCGTTTTCCATCGCGCAGCCCGTGCCGACAAAGCGAATGATCTCGTAGTCGTTCATCGAGTCGCCAAACGCCATGACCTCGTCGCGACCAATGCCGTAATGCTCCGCGAGCTGCGCGATACCCGAGGCCTTCGACACACCAGGCTGCATGGCATCAATCCACGCGTTGCCCGAAGGCGCAAAAGTAAAGAGCTGACCAAGTTCGCGCTGCAGTACGTAGGCGCTGTCCATAACGGCACCGTCATCGCAAAAGATACTCGCCTTGATGATATTTACGCTGGGATCGGGCAGCTCCCAAATGCGCTCGGCATTGGGAAGGTCCTTATCGACCTCGCGCACGAACTTGCACTCGTCATCGAGCAGGAAGGACTTGGTTCGGTCAAAAAGCGCAAGATGCAGATTGGGAAACGTCGCGACGGCCTGGGCGAGCCTTCGAATCGCCAGGTGCGAATACACCTCGCGGTCTACCATTTTGCCGTCGGCGTAGACCTGGGCACCGTTAGCGGCGACAAAGTCCATCTTGTCGCGAACGGGCGCAAAGAACTCGCACAGGCGATCGTAGCGGCGGCCTGACGATGCGGCAAAATGCACGCCATGCTCGCGTAGCGCCAAAATCAGTTCGTAGGTCTCGGGAGGCACCTGGCCGTTTTCGTCAAGCAGCGTGCCGTCCATATCGGATGCAATCAGTTTAAACATAGAAAAGCTCCCTTCGGGCTTGTTGGAATCGAACGCGTATCCGATTCCAACGTACCCAAAGGGAGCTCAAATAAGACTCCGCGGGCGTAAACGTTACAAGGACCTGGCAAATAGCTCACACATGCCAGAGGCCCCACGGTCGCGACGTCAGGCGGCCCGCCAAAGAATGTCCCCAACGACTAGTCGTTTAAGAACGTCCCCGATGACTAGTCGGCGAAGGTGAAGGTTGTAACGTCGAACATGCCCTCGGGGCGAATGCGGAGCGTCGGGATGACCGGCAGGGGCAGGAAGATGATGCCCATGATGGGGTCGAGCGGCGGCTCAATACCCATGGCGCGCGCCTTGACCATAAAGTCGTCGTGCTGTGCGGCAACGTCCTCTGCCGTGCCTTCGCTCATAAGACCACCGAGCGCCAGCGGAATGCGCGCCACGACCTCGCCGTTGCGCACCAGTACGTGACCGCCCTGGCCCACGGCCTCAACGGCAGCCATCATATCCGCCGCATTGTCGCCCACCACGCACACGTTGTGTGAGTCGTGGCCGATCGTGGAGGCAATGGCGCCACCCGTGATGGTGAAACCGCGCACCCAGCCGCGACCGATATGCTTGCCGACCAGGCCCAGGCCAGCGGGGCCGTCGCCATCGGCGCCCTCGGCCTGCAGCGACACGCCGCGGCCATGGCGCTCAATCAGCATAATGCGGCGCAAGTCCTCGGCGCTCTCGGGGCGGGCCATACCCGTGATAGCCATACCCGGGATAACATCGATAACGGCCTCGCCCGGCTTAAAGGCATAATCGAACACGTCAAGCGAAAGCTTCGGCAGCTTAACGGAAGCACGCAGCTCATCGGCAAGCGCTGCGACCTCGGCCGTCTCGGGTGCGACCTCGCCCACAAAGGTGCCATCCTGCGCCACCAGGGCACCGGCGGCATAAACACGATGCGGAGCCTTGGCAAACGTCAGGTCATCGAGCAGCAGCAGGTCGGCGCGCTTGCCCGGGGCGATTGCACCGCGTAGCTCGTGCGAGTCGCGGCAGCCGTGATCTAGCCCAAACGCCTCAGCCGTGGAAAGGGACGCCATAGAGATGGCGACCACCGGGTCGACGCCGGCCTCGATGGCCACGCGGCAGGCGTTGTCGATCATGCCGGTCGAAAGCGCGTCGGAGGGAGCGCGGTCGTCGGTCGCAAAGCAGCAGCGGCGGGCGCGGGCGGGGTTTTCCAGCAGCATCGGGGACAAATTGGCCAGATCGTGGCTGCACGTGCCCTCACGCAGCATCACATACATGCCGCGGGACAGTTTATCGAGCGCCTCCTCGGGAATCGTCGACTCGTGGTCGGCGATAATACCCGCCGCGGCATAGGCGTTGAGGTCCTTGCCGGCAACGAGCGGCGCGTGGCCGTCAACCTGCTTGGACGGCGTCTGGTTGGCAGCATCGATGCGAGCGCAAGTCTCGGGGTCGGCCATAAAGACGCCCGGCAGGTTCATCATTTCGCCCAGACCAAAGACATCGCCTGGATGCTCGGCAAAAAACGCCTGCATATCGGCAGCAGAAATAACAGCACCGGCCTGCTCGTCGGGCAGCGCGGGCACGCACGAAGGCATCATGTATTTGATGGAGATGGGTGCGCGGCGGCCGTCCTCAATCATAAAGCGCAGGCCGTCCAGGCCCGCCACATTAGCAATCTCGTGGCTGTCGGCAATGGCGGTGGTAGTACCGCGCGTCGCGGCCATGCGAGCATACTCGGCGGGACGGATGTTCGAAGACTCGATATGCAGATGCCCGTCAATAAAACCGGGAGCGAGATAGCGACCCTGGCAGTCGATGACCTCAGTTGCCTCATAGGTGCCAGCGGCATCGTCGCGACCATCGTAGAGCACGCCGACGATCACACCGTCCTTGACGGCAACGCTACCGGGCGCCACGCGCTGGCCATACACGTCGACGATCTGTGCATTGGTAAACAGCGTGTCGACGGGCACGCGGCCCTCGGCGGCCTCGATCACAGTCCTCATGACCTCAACGGACATACATACTCCTTTAACCGTAGAAAAAAGCTGCGGAGCGGACAAGCCTTCACCGCAGCATGCTCATAGCCATTGTATGCACAAACGATGGGTCAACAATACGCCTCTCCGCTTAACGGCACACGCCACTTGGTGCAATGGGGACTGCCGCTGAGCACCAATGACTACTCGACGACTACTAACTGCCGTCCCGACAACAAAAACGCCGATGTTTTGGCATCGCCAGCGAGCGAGTCGCATTTGAGACAAGGTGACGTGAAACGAAAGGGCGCTGACCTTCTGGTCGCG
>OGQZ01002941.1_pt1 | contig 11269 bp, 7 predicted proteins | sample 1553321 | NCBI WGS metagenome assembly OGQZ01 (sample SAMEA2579958, study PRJEB22360) | human gut metagenome | reverse complement strand
TCTCTGATCTCCCGCCACGACTTCTCCTTACTGTGGCACTCCCGATACTTCGCTATCAGCTCCGGATCATCCTTCAAATCCATTGTCTGGCAATATCTTTTTACCGGGTAGTCATATCTTTTCATTTCATATCCATTTTCTTTCATCTTATCTTAAACTTAATCCTGCTTAATTATATCCCTCATTCTGTTTCAGATTCTTATTTACATTCAAATCATTTTGAGGAATAGGAAAATATCGGTTATGGGGTGCCCATGTACGTTTCTCAAATTGATAATACATATTTTCATCCACCGGAGAAGCAGTAGCCCCACTCCCTCTATAATTACGAGCTTGAGGATCATCCGACAATTTTACTCCGGTAAATGTATGATTAAGTTCTTTCTCGGCAATGCCCCAACGTAACACGTCATAATATCGAAGCCCCTCGAATGCCAGTTCCACACGTCTTTCTTTACGAACCGCTTCACGAACAAGTTCCTGTGTTGCTACGTCTGTCTTTTTTATTCCAACCAATTTCACACGATCACGTATATCATTGATAGTCAAATCCAATAAATTCTGGTCTACTGCATTCGGCTGCGATTCATTTACCGCTTCCAGATAGCTTAATAGAACCTCAGCATAACGCATTATAGGAGTATAAGTGGGAGTAGAACCTAAATTATTAGTTATAGACGGATCACAACCTTTCTTCGGACAATATCCATTAAATAAGGCAAATTTATTATAGCTATCTGCAGTATTAGCTCCCTTAAAGCAATCATAAATTATATCATTATACTTAGTTCCCTCATAACTTCCCAAAGGAGGTAAAAAAATAGAAGCATACAAACGCAAATCCCGATTAACATAAGGATCATTCTCATCATAAACCTCAGAAGTCTTAATATCCTTGCCGTCTGCACAAAAATATTCTTTCACTAATTCGTTATATGGTGAGAACTGATGCCACCCTCCATAAGCAGCTTCAGGATATAAATATTGATAACGTGAATTAGTATACAAATCCTTTATCCCCATAATACAAAATATTATCTCAGGGCTATATTCACCTCCTATTTGAAAAAGTTTCTCATAGCTGTCCTCTCCATTACGACGATCCAATTCATATATTCCCGAATCAATCACACTACGTAAAACAGTAGCAGCATCTACCCATCTCTCTTGCGCTAAGTAAAGACGACTTAAAAGTACCTTAGCCGCCCCCTTGGTAAACCGGCCATATTCCTCTGAGGAATATTGGACAGGCAACAAGTCTATAGCAGTCTTCAAGTCCTTCTCCACTTGCGAATAGACTTCAGTCTGAGGTGTTTGAGAGATAGAATTCGCTTCGTCCACCGACAGAGTTTTCAAAGGCATAGGAACATCCTTATAATAAAATGCCAAATTTAAAAAGAAATAAGCTCGTAAACACTTCACTTCGGCAGACCACTGTTCTTTTTTAGATTCTTCCATCGGACAATCCGTAATATTCTCTAGAAAAGTGTTGTACTTAGCTATTTGCGTATATGCATTTCCCCAATACCAACGTAAATTACTGTTAGTAGCCACCGTATTGGAACTAGCCATTAAAGTAGAAAAATTTTCCTTTTCCGTTCCGTTTCCACCTGCAAAATCCAAATAGAGCAACCCTTGTGGCGTAGCAAAATCATCATGCGACCAACCAGTCTGGAAACGATAACATCCTGTCAAAGCCAACATGGCATCCCCTTCACCAGTCCAAAAACTACCATCAGAAATTGCTGAAGGTGGCTCCTTATCTAATAAATCCGAGCAACCAGTTGTTACTAGTGATACAGCCAAAGCACATAAACAAGCCTTTGTCATTCCTAATGTATTATATATATTTTTCATAATGATTCTTAATTGAATGATTTACTTAGAACTTGAAATTAAATCCGAATGAATAAATACTATTGACCGGATAATAAGAGGGAGAATCCCCTGTTCCTATCTCATTTTCAGGATCCCAACCTTTATAGAAACTATTGAAAGAGAACAGATTTTGTCCGCTTACATAAACACGCACATTTTCCAAACCTATTTTTTTAGTCCATGCTTTGGGGAATGTATATCCTATTTGTATATTCTTTACTCGTAAGAAACTAGCATTACGGACCCAATAATCAGAAGTTTGAAGATTAGTGTCGTTCATATTCAAAGTTTCCAATCGAGGGTATTCAGCCCATTTATCAGGATTTTCTTCCTTCCAACAAGATTCAGCCTGCCATCTCTGTATCTGTCCACCGTTGTAGAATGCATAAGCCATATAAGATCCTATCAAACGCTTATGACCTCCTAACCCTTGTAACAAAGCTGAAAAATCAAAACCTTTATAAGAAGCGGAAAGATTCAAACCATAATAAAACTTCGGGGTAGTACTTCCCAATACGGTACGATCATATTGCGCATCCACCTTACCATCGGGAACCCCGTCAGGACCACTAATATCTTTGTATTTCACATAACCAGGTTTCAATCCTGACTTACTTACCAATTGCTCAGGAGCCGCATCTATTTCCGCTTGGTCTACAAACAGTCCATCAGTTTCATATCCATATATAATACCTATCGGTTGCCCTACAATTCTGTTATTATTAATTTCTTCGGTAGCTCCGTTCGCCAATTTCTCAACTGCATTTTTTACCCATGTAAAATTAGGAGAAATACTAAACCGGAAATCACGTCCTATTTGTCCGTTATAAGTCAGATTTATTTCAATTCCTTTGTTCGAAACAGCTCCAACATTAGATTGTCCGACTTCACGTCCCATAATACTAGACACCTCAACTGGTGCTAAAATGTCCGAAGTATATTTATAAAAATAATCCAATGTTCCACTAAAACGTCCATTCAATAAACTAAAATCTAAACCAATATCCGTTATAGCCGTCTTTTCCCAAGTAATTTCCGGATTATTATAGGTTTTCATGTAAGCCCCAGACTGAAGAGTTACCGGATTTCCAAAAGGATAATCATGTCCAAGTTCATAAATCTGTTGGTAAGGATAAACACCTATATTTTGATTACCAAGTACACCATAGGAAGCACGCAATTTCAAATTATCAACTACAGCTGAAACTGCCGCATTCTTCCAAAAATCCTCCTCAGAAATTCTCCACCCTGCAGAAACTGACGGGAAAAGTCCCCAACGATGACCGTCCGCAAAACGTGACGATCCATCATAGCGCAAATTAACCTCTAATAAATAACGATCTTTCCATGCATAATTTATACGCCCGAAAAAAGAAAGCAACGCATATTCTTCCAATGAACTATCATTAGTAGCTGTTGATTTATCTCCAGAACCTAATTCATACAAATAATTATTAGGAAACGTATTTCTATAACCTTCCAAACCTTTATTATTAGATTGCTCCACAGAAGTACCCGCCAATAACTTAAAGGTATGATTTTTAATTTGTTTTTCATAAGTAGCTAATGCTTCAAAAGTAGTATACGTATTATTTGCAGTCCATACATTTAAAGTAGCGGGTCCCACTGTCTTACTATCATCAAAATAAGTATCAGCCCGGTAGGCTTTATCATATTTAGTCCAGTAATTCATCCCTACTTTGCCTATAAAAGAAAGTCCGTCTACAGGAGTATTCCATGTCAATTGTCCGGAAGCACTTATATTTCTACTCACATTCTGTACAAAAGATTCACTCGCCAACCACGCTTCCGGACTATAATTATCCTGATATCCAAAACTTCCATCCGACTTTTGCCCGGCATAAATAGGTCCCTGACGAACAGCATATCCTATCATTCCATCAATACTTTGTGGTTCGCCATTAGGAGCATTATATTTATTATTATAAGCATTAATATTCAAATTAAGCATCAGCCCTTTGGCGATTTCACTTTTCATAGTAAACAGTGCAGTCATTCTTTCATTAGACGTTTTTGCCGTCATTCCTTCCTGATTTCTATAACCTACTGATAAATTATAACTTGTCGTAGCATTTCCTCCTTGTATGCTGAGATTATGTTGGTGTTGAAAACCAGAACCAGATTCCAACAGCCATTTTAAGTGATTTACATTTGGATAATTATCCGGATCAGATCCATCTCTATACTTTTGAATCTGTTCAGGTAAATAAGCTTCCTGCTTACCCATATTCCGCATAGCCATATTATAATATTCCGCATATTCCCATGATGGTAAAAAATCAGGCAATTCCGTAGGCCGTTGCCAACCAAAAGAATTACTATATGTAATAGTCGTTTTACCTTGTGCACCCTTCTTTGTTTCAATCAAGATAACCCCATTAGCAGCACGATTACCATAAATAGAAGCAGAAGCTGCATCTTTCAAAAAAGAAATGCTCTGAATATCATTAGGATCTACATCATCAATGTTACCTGATAAACCATCAATCAAGACCAATGGATCTGTTCCAGCTTTTGAAAATGTACCAGTTCCACGAATTTTAACAGTTGCTCCTTGTCCGGGACGACCTGAAGTTTGTAATACACTTAAACCTGGAGCCAAACCTGCCAGTGCTTGAGCAGTACTCATAACAGGTTTACTAGCCAAGTCTTCAGCTGAAACAGCAGCTACGGCTCCCGTTAAATTCACCTTTTTCTGTGTTCCATATCCAATCACAACTACTTCTTCCAACTTTTTTGTATCTTCTTCCATTATAATACGAAGTAACTTGTCACTTTCAACCTTTACTTCTTGCGAAATATAACCTACATAACTTATCTGGAGCATGTTTCCCATTTCAGCAGACAGAGAAAATTTGCCATCCAAATCAGTAACAGTTCCATTGGAAGTACCTTTAACCAAGATACTGACCCCAATTAACGGCTCACCGGAAAAATCAGTAACCAAACCATTGACATTACTCTGTGTCTGTGCCCAAGTAGTATAGCTCAGGCAACACATCAACAAGACCGCCAAGAATCTTATTGACTGCATACATTCTAATCTGTTTCTCATTATTCTATTGATTATTGGGTTAATTTTCAAGACATAACAAGGGCTTACCGACCTAAAAAAGCCGATAAATAAACCTACTTTATGCTATATTCACTTCTTTATCTTAAATACGGGAGCAATCTTATTCAACTGTACATCAGGCATATCAATAACAACTCCTTGCGCTGTACGAGTAAAAAATACCTTTCCATAACCTAACAACTCAATTTTAGTAATTTTATCAGGGTACAACTCACTTCCCGTTGCCAGCGATTGAATGACAACTTGCTTTTCTTCCGGCCATGCAAGGACTGTAGCATAGAGATATTTCTTGGTTTGAGTAAAACGGATTTCAGATGCAGTAGCTTTAGTGTAAGCACCTTCATTGAAACCTTGAGCATTAATCTTGATATCAGCATTGGCTATCGGACCTTCTCCGAAGACTTTCCACGGACGTGTATCATAAATAGCCTCTTTATTCATACTCATCCAGTCACCAAATTCATTTAAAATGGCTTCTTCCTTTTCATCAAAAGTTCCGTCAGCCCGAAGAGGAACACTAAGCAACAAATTCCCGTTCTTACTGATCACATCCACTAATAGTTTCACTACATCGGAAGCACTCTTATACCAACCGTTCTCCGCCAATCTGGTATCATAATGCCAACCGCCTAAACAAGAACAAGTCTGCCATGGCTCTTCATAAATACTATTGGGAGATCCCCTTTCCACATCCCATACCAAAGCTTTACGTTGCTCATCGGTAAGAATTTTACCAAACATAACAGCACTGAAATCCCCCTTACGAACAACCATGTTGTGATTATAAAAATGTGCGGCAATCTTCAAACCCGCATCACTGATAGGATAAAACGGTACACCAGTCACATCAAAATAAATCAAATCAGGATTATAACGGTTTATTGCATCAATTGTACGATCATAAAAGTTTGTCACATATTCTTGAGTAGGAATACAAACACCATTTCCCCATGCCCATTGACGGTGAATCATACCGTCAGCCCAACTTCCAGCGCTTAACGGGTGATTCTGTGCATAAAGTTTTTGAGGATCGTAGCCTTCCCACCACTTACCCTTACCATCTTCTTTAGTCAAACATCCATCATAGGGTACACCTGCCTTCTCGCCATGACGGTCGTATCGTTGAGCCGGTTCATACCAGCTCCACGCATGATCCGCATGAAAACTGATACCAAATGGAAGACCGTTTTTCTTTGCAGCTTCAGCCCAGCCCGCCAATATATCCTTCTTAGGGCCTATATTCACGGAATTCCATTCCTGATATTGGCTATCCCATAAATCATAATTATCATGGTGATTACCTAAAGCGAAGAAATACTGGGCACCAATCTTCTTATAAAAGGAAACCAATTTGTCCGGATCCCATTTCTCGGCTTTAAACAAAGGCAATATATCCTTGAAGCCCACTTCAGAGGGATGGCCATAATGTTCCACATGGTGCTTATACTCGCGCGAACCTTCCAAATAGAGAGAACGCGCCATCCAGTCGCCGGACCCTTCCACACATTGCGGTCCCCAATGTGCCCAAATACCAAATTTGGCATTTCTAAACCATTCAGGAACTTTATAGTTCTGCAATGATTCCCAAGTAGGTTCGAACTCTCCCTCCTGCATTTTTTCATTTTTCTCTGAAACAGGTACCTGGTAAGTCTGAGCCTCCAAAACTCCCGTCCAAAGCAACAAAGCCGAAGCCAAAAGAAAATGTTTTGCTTTCATAGTATAATTGCTTTATATGTTTTTCAATTATCAATAGTGCAAATATACAGAGTTGAAACCAATTTATATTATCCAAATGCGCCATTATGTAGGATAATATCGACTTTTACCTGAAATAATTCAAAAACAAATACCAAAACAGGTGATTTGATATGAAAATATCGATTTCCCATTGGATTATATATATACTTTTGCTTACTTTGTACGAAACTGAATCTTTCATTCTAATACCTTAAGGAATATGACACAATCAATCGACCAATTACATTTACTTATATTAAATGTAGGACTAGCCATTCACAATGCAGACTGGAACTGGAAAAACGTAAGCAGCCCTTTTACCAGGCTCTATTATATAATGGAAGGAACCGCCCAAATAATATTTCCCGATGGAATGCAGGAACTAAAACCACATCATCTATATCTGGTGCCATCATTCACTACCCATAGTTATCAGTGCAATTCTCATTTCACTCATTATTATCTCCATATATATGAAGACCATCAATCGGAATCCGGCATTCTGGAAGATTGGAATTTCCCGATAGAAATACCTGCGGGCAACCTGGAATTACCACTTATTAAAAGGTTATGTGAAATAAATCCTACCATGCAGCTTCCTCAATCCGACCCGACAAGCTATGACAACAACCCCACATTAATCAGAAACATCATTAAAAATAAACAGCGTACCTTCTGTGACAAAGTCGAATCCAGAGGTATAGTATATCAACTTATTGCCCGCTTTTTAAAAGACGCCAAACCTAAAGTGGAAGTCAACGATAACCGTATCCAAAAAGTCTTGTCCCACATCCGAAAAAATATCTATAAAACAGTAGATATAGACTCATTGGCAGCAATCTCATGCCTCTCAAAAGATCATTTTATCCGTCTTTTCAAAAAAGAAGTCGGTAACACACCGCTGCAATATATTAATCAGAAAAAAATAGAGAAAGCCCAATTAATTCTGATTACAGAGGATATTCCCGTAAAAAACATAGCCTATCTCCTTGCTTATGAAGACCATTCTTATTTCAACCGCTTATTCAAAAAAATCACAGGCGTTACTCCTCAGCAATATAGAGAACTATATAAAAAGTAACCGTCTTATTATTTTTACGCAAAGGTTTACGTACTTTTTTCAACCTCTTCCACCACATACCTAAAGGTTATTCCTCTATTTTTGATGCCGGAAATAAATCTAAAAATAAATAGAACTATGAATTACAATGAAATCGGGAAAACCGGTATGCGGGTTTCCAATCTTAGTTTCGGCGCATCTTCATTAGGAGGAGTTTTTCATGATATCCGCGAAGCAGAGGGTATCAAAGCTGTTTACACAGCAGTAGAGAATGGAATGAATTTTATTGATGTATCTCCCTACTACGGGCACTACAAGGCCGAAACCGTATTAGGCAAAGCATTGAAAGAAATCCCACGTGACAAATATTATCTCTCTACCAAAGTGGGACGCTATGGAAAAGATGGAATCAACACATGGGATTATTCCGGAAAACGTGCAACGGAAAGCGTTTATGAAAGCTTGGAAAGACTCCACATTGAATATATCGATCTGATTAATGTACACGATGTAGAGTTTTCAGACATGAATCAGGTAGTCAACGAAACATTACCTGCACTGGTAGAACTTAAAAAGAAAGGTATTGTGGGACATGTAGGTATCACAGATTTGCAATTAGAAAACTTAAAATGGGTCATTGATCACTCGGAACCAGGAACAGTAGAAAGCGTACTTAACTTCTGTCATTATTGTCTGAATGACGAGAAACTGACTGATTATCTGGATTATTTTGAATCAAAGAATATCGGCATTATCAATGCCTCCCCCCTTTCAATGGGCTTACTCTCCCAACGTGGGGTTCCTGCATGGCATCCGGCCCCCCAATCACTGGTAGAAGCCTGTCGGAAAGCTGTTCAACATTGCCTGTCCAAAAATTATCCTATAGAGAAACTGGCTATTCAATATTCTGTCAGCAATCCACGTATCGCCACCACTTTGTTCAGTTCGGCCAATCCAGATAATGTATTGAAAAATATAACATATGCCGAAGAACCCATTGATTGGAACCTTGTAAAGGAAGTGCAAGAAATTATCGGAGAACAAATGCGTGTCAGTTGGGCTAATTCATAATACAAAGGAGAATAATGATGGATTTTAACATAATAGATGCACATTCCCATCTTTGGTTACGGCAAAATACGGAAGTCAACGGATTGCCTATCCGTACTTTAACCAACGGACGTTCGTTATTTATGGGAGAAGAACGTCAGATGGTTCCGCCCTTTATGATTGACGGGCGGAATAGTGCCGAGGTTTTTCTCTCGAACATGGACTATGCACAAGTATCGGCTGCCGTAGTCACTCAGGAATTTATTGATGGCATCCAAAATGAATACCTCGCAAAAGTGTCCCATAAATACCCAGACCGTTTCTTTGTATGCGGTATGTGCGAATTTCGTAAACCCGGTTATCTGCAACAGGCCAAGGAATTAATAAGTTCTGGTTTCAAAGCAATAAAAATCCCAGCACACCGCCTTTTTCTAAAAGAAGGAAGAGTCATGCTGAACTGTGACGAAATGATGGAAATGTTCCATTACATGCAAGAAAAAGACATTATCCTTTCCATTGATTTAGCCGATGGGGATACACAAGTACAGGAAATGAAAGAAATCATTCAGGAATATCCGCAGCTTCGAATCGCTATCGGACATTTCGGTATGGTTACAACTCCTCATTGGCAGGAACAAATAAAACTGGCCCGGCATACCCATGTCATGATAGAGTCAGGAGGCATTACCTGGTTGTTCAACAGTGAATTCTACCCGTTTGCAGGAGCGGTGAAGGCTATCAAAGAAGCAGCAGATTTGGTCGGTATGGACAAACTGATGTGGGGATCGGATTACCCTCGGACCATTACGGCCATTACTTACAAGATGTCTTACGATTTCATCCTTAAAACGACTGAAATGACACAAGAAGAGAAAGCACTTTTTTTAGGTAAAAACGCCGAAAGATTTTATGGTTTCAAAAATCTCATATCTCTTCCTTACATTAAAAACATGTCAGAATAATCAACTGACACTTATTAATCCATACCATGAAAAATAAGACCTATTATGTACCATTGATGCTCATATTCTGCCTGTTTTTCCTATGGGCTATCAGCAGCAATCTGCTACCTACTATGATAAGACAGCTGATGAAAACCTGTGAGTTAAACGCTTTCGAAGCATCATTCACAGAAACAGCCTACTGGCTTGCCTATTTCATCTGTCCCATTCCCATCGCTATGTTCATGAAAAAATACAGCTACAAATCGGGAATTATTTTCGGGTTATTACTGGCGGCATGTGGTGGGTTACTGTTCTTCCCCGCTGCCATGCTGAAAGAATATTGGGCATATCTATGCATATTCTTTATCATTGCCACCGGAATGTGTTTTTTAGAAACGGCAGCCAATCCTTATGTAACCGCTTTGGGAGATCCGAAAAGTGCGCCCCGTCGATTGAATCTGGCACAATCATTCAATGGGCTGGGAGCTTTTATAGCTGCCATGTTTCTCAGCAAACTGATTCTGAGTGGCAACCACTATACCCGCGACACCCTGCCCACTTCTTTTCCCGGTGGCTGGGAAGGTTACATTCAAACAGAAACAGACGCCATGAAACTTCCTTATCTGCTGCTAGCTATGTTACTCATTGTTATTGCCATCATCTTTATCTTCTCCAAATTACCTAAAATCAAAGAAGGAAATACGATGGAAGGAGTAGAATATAAAGGAGAAAAATTAATTGATTTCGGAGTCTTAAAACGTTCTCATCTTCGTTGGGGAGTTATTGCACAATTCTTCTACAATGGTGGTCAGACAGCCATTAACAGTTTATTTCTAGTCTACTGTTGTACCTATGCAGAACTACCTGAAAATACAGCCACCACCTTTTTCGGTCTTTATATGCTGGCTTTTTTGGCAGGAAGATGGACAGGCACACTACTCATGGTAAAATTCCGTCCACAAGACATGCTATTGGTATATGCGCTGATTAATGTCTTGCTATGTATTGTTGTGGTTTGTTTTGGCGGTTGGACAGGTCTTTATGCCATGCTGGGCATCTCTTTTTTCATGTCTATCATGTATCCCACTCAGTTCTCGCTTGCTTTGACTGATTTAGGCAGCAACACAAAAAGCGGCTCGGCATTTCTAGTTATGGCCATCGTTGGAAATGCTTGCTTACCCCAACTCACAGCTTATATGATGCATCTGAACGAACATATCTATCATATAGCCTATACTATCCCTATGATTTGTTTCCTGTTTTGTGCCTACTATGGTTGGAAAGGATACAAAGTAATTGATTAAAAACTTATAAAAATAAACAGAAGATGAAAGCAATTCAAATTACTGCTCCTTCCGAGATGAAGGTAGTAGACATTGAGAAACCCGCTCTTAAACCGGGAGAAGTTCTTGTAAAAATTAAATATGTAGGCTTTTGCGGCTCGGACCTGAATACATTTTTAGGACGTAATCCAATGGTAAAACTACCTGTCATTCCGGGACA
>OGQZ01002939.1_pt1 | contig 11275 bp, 16 predicted proteins | sample 1553321 | NCBI WGS metagenome assembly OGQZ01 (sample SAMEA2579958, study PRJEB22360) | human gut metagenome | reverse complement strand
TGGGCGGTGACGATGGGATGAGAAGGCCAGTAACGCCGCCGCCACTCTGCGAGCCTGGCTACTTCTGCCTGACGTGCCCATACCCGCGCTGCATCCGGCCAGGCTACGGGAGCTGCAATAACGTGACGCAGGAAGAAGCATACATGCTGTCGCTCGTCGGTATGGCGCGCATCGGCAAACAGCGTAAAAAAGAGCCGGACGCTGAGACGTCCGGCCAACAGAAAAGGTGATGTTGTGGTTATTGTACCACAGAAAGAGAAGGTAAGCAAAATGAAAACAGATGATACGAAGTGGCCTCAGACAACAGATTACGATATGTTCGTTCTGTCTGATAAAAATCGTAAGATTAACGCGGTGAATCTCAAGCACCTGAAGTCGGCTATCCAAAAAGCCGGAGAGATTATATATCCGATTACCGTTCGCCCTTCGGAAAGTGATCCTGGCAAATACGAAATCATGGATGGACAACATCGTTACTTGATTTGCCGGGCCCTGCGTCTGCCCGTCAAGTACCAGGTAAAACCAGACATGACCTATAGAGATGCGCTGGACCTCAACAATACTGGGTACAAGAACAAACTACTGGATATTCTCCATGTTGGCGGCTTTACAAACGAGAGCTGCCGCATCGCAGAGGAACTGGTAGAAGAATATTCTGATACTGCTGGAAATCTGAAACCCGCTATTGTCCTTCGCGCTCTTGGCGTGAAGAGCGGAACTAGCACTAAGCTCATTGACAAGCTGGCCATTGATTCAAAGGAAATTCCGAGTGCAAGAAGATGCCTGTTGTTCATTCGGTCAATTTTAGGTGAGAAACCACGCGGGCGTAGACGCGATTTATACGAGCCACTGGTCGATATTCTTAAGGACAATGAGGGCGATATTGATCTCAAGCGGTTGCATAACGTGCTGGTAAACAAAACGATTCCTAACAATAAAGAAGTAACTCGAGACGGCTGGGTGAAGGCTATTGACCACGACTATAACAAAGGGCTCAATACTGAAAATAAAGTCGATATCTTGGTTAATTACACAATTTCTCAAAAATCTCATAAGTGATAAGGAGCTGGTGAATATGGCAAAGGTGATTATGACGGTTGCTGAGATGGCGGACCGTAATGCGTGGCTCAAGATGCGCGCGCAGGGCATCGGTGGCAGTGATGCGGGCACGATCGTGGGGGTGAATCCGTGGAAGAGCAAGTACGAGCTCTGGCTCGAGAAGACGGGGCAGGTTGTGCCGGAAGACATCTCGGGACGTGAGCCGGTCTACTGGGGCAACCGCCTCGAGGATATCGTGGCGCAGGAGTTCACGCGCCAGACGGGCAAGAAGGTCCGCCGTCACGGCATGGTGCAGGATGAGGCGCATCCGTTCCTCTTCGCCAACGTCGACCGCATGGTGGCAGGCGAGAAGGCAGGACTTGAGTGCAAGACGGCCAACGGCTTCAAGGCTTCGCTCTGGGAAGGCGACGAGGTGCCGGCAAGTTACTACTGTCAATGTCAGCATTACATGCTTGTGACGGGCCTGCCTGTCTGGTACATCGCCTGCCTTGTGGGCGGCCAGCACTACGTCTACAAGCCAATCAAGCGCAACGAGGAGGACATCCAGACGCTGCTCGAGATGGAGAAAGCCTTCTGGAAGTGCGTCGTCGACCGTGTACCGCCAGAGGTGGACGGCTCGGCATCTTGCACCGAGGCGCTGGCTGAGCGGTTCCGTGGCGGTGTGGCTGAGAGCATCGAGCTGCCGTCCTGGGCGGTGGCTGAGGTCGAGGCCATCCGCCAGCTCGAGGCGCAGAAGAAAGAGCTTGATGCGAAGATCGCGGCGAGCAAGAACCGCCTGAAGGAGCTCATGGGTGACCACGAGACGGCCGTCTGGGGCACGGAGGATGAGGGCGGCCGCATCACATGGAAGACGCAGAAGGGCCGCACATCCATCGACAGCAAGCGCCTGAAGGCCGACCATCCCGACATCTTCGACGCCTACAGCAAGGTCGGCAAGCCGATCCGCGTCTTCCGCATCGCATGATTCACGATTATCAGAAAGGATTGATTACTATGGCATCAACAAAGGGCGGCATCATCGCCGCAAAGAAGAATGAGGTCCAGCAGGCAGGAAAGGCGAAGGGGCTGCAGTCCCTCGTCATGAGCATGGGCCCGCAGATCGGCAAGGCTCTGCCGACGGTACTGACGCCGGATAGATTCACACGCATCGTGCTGACGGCGCTCTCATCGAACCGTCAGTTGCAGGAGTGCACACCTCCGTCCTTCCTCGGCGCGATGATGCAGGCAGCACAGCTCGGCCTTGAGCCCAATACTCCCTTGGGACAGGCTTACCTTATCCCGTACCGCAACCATGGCCAGCTCGAGTGCCAGTTCCAGATTGGCTATAAGGGCCTGCTGGCACTCTTCTACCGCTCGGGCGGCAAGGACCTGCAGGCGCATGAGGTGCATGAGAACGACACATTCGAGTATGAGCTTGGCCTTGAACCGAAGCTCCGCCACGTGCCGGCGCTCACCGATCGTGGTCCGGTCATCCTCTACTATGCCGTCTACCACACCAAGGACGGTGGCAGCGGCTTCGCTGTGATGAGCATGGACGACATCAAAGCGCACATGCACCAGTTCAGCAAGGCGGCCGGCAAGGGCTTCTCGCCGTGGTCGACAAACTTCGACGAGATGGCCAAGAAGACGGTCATCAAGAAAGTGCTCAAGTACGCGCCGATGGCGACCGACTTCGTCCGCGCCGTGGCCGCCGATGAGTCGATCAAGCACTACACCGAAAAGACGGCCGACATCCTCGATGTCCCGAGCGAGACGGAGTACGAGACCATCGATGCCGACTACGACAAGGAGCAGCCTGACGCAGAGCCGAAGCATGTCGACCCAGAGACTGGCGAGATCCTGGATGAAGAAGGCAATCTGAATCTGTAAGCTGAGGAGGCACGTCAATGAACTACGTCAGACAACTGAATGCGTTCGGCGAGAAGAGCATCGGCGTGCTCAATGCCAAGGAACAGGCCGTGTATCTGCGGCTATTTCTGGTTGCCAATCAGCTGAAATGGCCTGAATGGTTCGAAGTAGCGAACTCACAGCTGATGCGTGAGCTGGGGATGCGATGGAAAAAGACCATCATCGATGCCAGGCGGGAGCTCGAGAAGAAGGGGTTCATCCGCTCCGTCGACCCAGGCCACAAGATGAAGACACGATACCACCTCATCCAGCTGTACGATGACTCGTCCAAGGGTTCGAAAAACGAACCCATAACAGAGCCAAGGGTTCGAAAATCTAACCATATGGGTTCGAAAAACGAACCCATAACACACCCCAAGGGTTCGAAAAACGAACCCTACATAAACAGTATAAACAGTAAACATATCTCTTCTACTACAGCGCCACCCCAAGAGGAGCCCTTCCGGCAGGTGGTCGAGGTCTACGAGAAGAGCATCCGGCCTGTACCGAGTCCGGCAGATCTGGAACGTCTCTCCGACTGCCTGGACCGCTATGGCAAGGATGCTCTGCTCAAGGCTATCGACAGGGCAGACTACCGAGGCCGCCGCAGCATGGGGTATATCGAAGGCATCTTGAAGAGCTGGGAGCAGAACGGATATGACGATCCAGATAAAAAGAAAGGCAGGAATAGGAATGGAAACGACAGCAAAGAGTACGAAGAGCATTCTGGAGGAGCTTGCGGAAAGAAGTCCCAATATGCGGCGTACTTTGATGGAGATGCGTAAAAAGCGTGAAGAGGATTTGAAAGAAGCGCGAGATCATCTCAGCGAGATAAAAGAAGCGCTTCACCTGGAAGATGTCAATCTGGACGATGACGACCTTCTCGAAGCCGCCGAAGCAGTCAAAATGACAAAACAAAAAGCCCATGATTGTCACAACTGCAGATATACGTTAGAGAATTGTGACCAGTGCGAACATACGAAAATTAAACTTTATATCAGGGATAATAAATACTTGGAAGATGCTTACTTCGTGCCGTGCAAGAAGTACAAGGTGCATTGCAAGATGCAGGAGGTATCTAGGCTGTTGAATGCCAGCGGCCTCGGAGACAGGTTCAAGCAGCGTCGATTTGAAACGTTCCAGACCGACTCAAGCACGGCGGTGGCGAAGCGTGAGGCAGAGCGGTTCTGCGATGAGCTGCAACGTGATCCGAAGACGACTGGGCTTATGCTCGTCGGCTCGTATGGTTGCGGCAAGACGCATCTTGCGGCAGCTATCCTGCATCGTTGCGCTGAGAACGGACTGCCGGGCATGTTCGTCGTTGTGCCGGAGCTTTTGGCACGCATCCGCACGAGCTTCCGCACGAACGACGGTAAAGCAGAAGAGATTATCGACGCGGCAAAGACGTCGAAGCTGCTGATTCTCGATGACCTCGGCGCAGAAAAGACAAGCGAGTGGGTGACAGAGCAGTTGTACATGATTATCAACTACAGATATGAGCACATGTTACCGACGGTTATCACGACAAATAACACGGGGGCAGAGCTTGAGCAGGAGCTTGGGCGGCGTACATTGTCGAGACTCGCTGAAATGACTAGGCCCGTAAAGATCCAGGCTGATGATTACCGTATGAAAATATCTTCAAGGAAGGTGAGAGCGTGACGAACAGCAGGGCGAAGGGCAAGGCCGGGGAGCTGGAGTTTGCCAGGCTTTGCCGGGCGAATGGCTACGAGGTGCGTCGGACGGCGCAGTATTGTGGGAAGACAGGTGACGCGGCGGACTGTGTCGGCCTGCCTGGCATCCACATCGAGGTCAAGCGCGTCGAGCACATGAATATCGACGATGCTCTCGACCAGGCTCGGCGCGATGCCGAGGCGAAGAATGACGGCAGCCTGCCCATCGTGGCCCACCGGCGCAACCACACGCGCTGGAAGATCACGATGGATGCAGGCGATTGGTTTGAGCTTTTCCGAGAATGGGAAGCAGGAAGGAGTAAAGAATCATGAATCATGTAACACTTTCGGGCACGGTGTTCGAGCCGGAGAGCCGTGTAGCGAAGTCGGGCATGGCGGTGCTGACGTTCCGCCTGTCGTACTACCAGGGCAAGGGTAAGGATGGCAAGGCAACGTATGGTGGCATCGATGTGACGTCATTTGACAGACTGGCACAGGCATGGGATGGCCAGCTGCATGACAAGGACAAGGTCATCGTGACCGGCCATATCACGCTGGACAAGTGGGAGAAGGATGGCAAGAAATACTACAAGCATCGCCTGATCGCGGATGACATCGGCAAGCAGCTGGACCTGTTCGCCAATTCCAATCCGGGCGGACAGTATATTCCAGACGAGGAAGTGCCATTCTGAGCGCCTAGGACGCGCTAGAACGGTCATCCATAGCAAAACGCATACAAGGATATAGGTGGAGAGTAAAATGAGTACAGCAAGGAAAATGAGACGGAAGCTGAACCGGGCGCTGCCGGGAGCAGATGTCGAGACAATACAGAAGACACTCACGGCCATGCAGGTGGCAGCTGAGGAGCAGACAGCCGACAGGATCTACAAGAAACTGCGGAGTGACATCCAGAAGCCGGCGGAGGCATATGAAACTGGCGTTGCCGATGCATTTGCGTCCGTCATCGGCTTTCTGAGAGATGGCGGCCTCGGCGCGCCGTTTGGAGCCACGCGGCTCGAGCGCTTTGTTGAGCAGTTCGTCGCGTATCAGGACGGCTTGCACGACGGAAAAGTCCGGTCATCTGACATCAATGACGCCATCGAAGAAGAGATTGGCTGGAGCATGACCAAATCGATTGATCGGGCGTTCAGGGCGCTGGATGCAAAGAAGAAGGGAGCGCAGAAAGATGGACACTGAGAAATATATCGAGCTGACGAGGCGGTGCTGCCAGAAGTACGGCGGCATCGACGCCAAGGGCGACTATCATGGATGCGAGAGCAAGACCTGCCCGCTTAAGGGGCTTGAGTGCGGCGATTTCATGAGCGGCGACTACAACCCATTGGGCGAGGCGTCGGAAATCTGCCAGTGCGCCGAGCTCGCACTGCGCAAAGAGTTCCCCGATGCGTTCCAGGATGAGCTGGACCAGGCACGTGGTCGTGAGCCGGTGCTGTACGACCTGCGGCTCCTGCATCCCGTCCGCCCGCACGTGACGAAGGCCGACACGCTCGACTACAATGCACAGATCCTACACATCCGCGGCGAGTGCGATGAGGCGCAGGACGCATACGACAGATGGCAGCGCAACCTCGACGAGAAGAGCCATACGGATTTCATCGAAGAGATGGTCGATACTGCCATCTGTGCGCTGACATTACTTGTCAACGCGACGACGCCCGAGCAGTTCCGCTTGGCAGCCGAGATGGTCAACTGCAAGAACAAGCTGCGCCAGTACGGCGAGGCCGATGAGGGAGGCGGCTTGGCGTGAATCACATCTATGCCCTCTACAAGGGCGAGCAGAATCTCGCAGACGGAACGCTTGCAGAGATTGCCAGGAAGACCGGCAAGACCTACAACACATTGAGATGGATGACCTACCCGAGCTATAAGAAACGCCTGCAGGAGCGGAGCCATAGAAGCGGCGTCTTGGAGCTGGTGGACCTCGGAGAGGAGTGATGATGATGCTGAGAAATGAAGAAGGATACAACGACCCGACCGCCGATCACGTGCTGGCCAAAGAAGGAGCCGCCGAGCGCGAGAAAGTGCTGCGCCGCATCAAGGCAGGCATCCACATCGCCAGGACTACATTCGACGAGCTTGGCTTCGAGATTCAAGAGCGTATCGTCCTGCGCGACAAGCAGACGGGCAAGATTTGGAGGTGATTAAATGGACATTGTGAGCTTACTGATTGCCTGGCTGGCGTTTTGCCTGGGTGCGGGGCTGAGCCTACTGGTGGTCTTTGGCGTTACCGACTACAAGCGCCGGCGGAACTGCGAGTGGCTGCGGGAGCTACAGCGCATCGAGGACGAGGAGCAGGCAAGGGCTTTGAGCCGAAGGAAATGATGATATGCCAGAGAGACGCACCGCCTCCCTGGCTTTTGTGTGGGGAGGAGATATCGTGAAAGAGCTTAAGGAATACAATGACTACGTCGAAATCGTGAAGCGCTACCTGAGCCAGTACGGCCGGATGCAGGGAACGGCGGAGAGTATGCGTATGCGAGCAAAGACAATCCGAGACGAGCTTTCGGAGGGCTTCGATATCGCGGCACCGATTTCAAAGTATGGGGGCCAGGTTGGTGGCGGTTCACCAGAGCTCAACACCGTGGAGGCGGCCGCTGATCGGCGCACGAAGAAGGCCAAGATGGCAGCGTGGTGTGACGCCCAGGCGGACGCCATCGAGCACCGGCTGGAGCTTGTCGACCATGCGCTTTCCTGTCTCGATGAGCGGGAGCAGTATTTGCTGAGGGGCTACTATTTCGAGAAGAAAACATGGGTAGAGCTGGCAATGGACTTGTACCTCTCGGAGACATGGGCGCGGAAGACTGGCAGGCGGGCTGTGAAAACGATGGCGGCCATCATCTTCGGTGAGGACGCCGTCCCCGAACAGATGGCGTTTCATTTCGCATTGCTTTGATAAGTCACAAGGGCCTGTGGACAAGTACAAGGTTAAAAACAGTTACGCTTTTGTGCCAGATTTTGACGCAGATCTGTGAGATAATAGTAGCATCGGATGTCTGGATGAGACGGACGATAACTCTCCAAAACAATACATCATGGGCGGGGCACTTTTCATAATGGCGTTTGAATCCTTGCAATCTGCGCTATCCCGCCCGACATGGCAGCTAGGTTACGTGGCAAACCGCTGGGCCCGCAAATCCCAGCAAGCAGGGTTCAAGTCCCTGCGCTGCCTCCATTATGGCGCAAGCGAGGAGACGACACTCGCAGACGTCGGCATTTTGTCACGCCGGAGCCAACACCGGCAGAAGTTCCTCCTTTCATAAAGTTACCCCTTAGAGACAGGTCTGAAATCTAGGGCCTGTACGAATACTCGAGCACTCACAGCGTGGGTGCTCTTTTTGATGCATAAATAAGACTAGGGAGCGTGGTGAGCATGTGAGATGAAGCTGACAGAGAAGCAGAGGCGGTTCGTCGATTATTATGTCGAGACGGGTAATGCCAGTGAGGCGGCAAGGCGGGCCGGGTACGCTGAAAAAGCAGCATACAGGACAGGCTCGGAAAACCTCAGAAAACCTCAGGTCAAGGCCGCCATCGATGCCAGGCTCAGAGAACTCGAGGGCAAGCGCATCGCCAAGGCCGATGAGGTCATGCAGTTCCTCACATCGACACTGCGCGGCGAAGTCAAAGAGGAGCGCGTCGTCGTCGAAGGGACAGGCGAAGGAAGAAGCGATGCTCGCATCATCAGGGTGCAGGTATCCGCCCGGGACCGGCTCGAGGCGGCCAAGAGCCTCCTCAAGCGCTACCCGATGCAGCTCGATGCCAAAGAGCAGGAGCTCCGACTCCAGAAGCTCGAGGCCGAGATACGGGCGGCTGAGCAGGTGGACGACGATGCCGTAACGATTGTGGACGATCTGGGAGATGGTGACGATGAAGACGATACGGCTCAGTGATGTGGTGGCGCCGCATTTCTATGCACTGCATCGTGACATCGTGCGTCATGGCCATACTTACTACTGGCTGGAGGGCGGCCGAGGCTCGACGAAGTCTTCGGAGATAAGCCTCGAGATCCCGCAGCTCCTCATCAAGAACCCGGATTGCCATGCAGTTGTCCTGCGCAAGGTCGGCAACACCATCAAGAACAGCGTGTACCCGCAGATGCAATGGGGAATCGACGCGCTGGGGCTAACGAGCAAGTTCCGCTTCAAGACAAGCCCGCATGAAATCACGTACAAGAAGACAGGCCAGAAGATCCTGTTCTTCGGTGTCGATGATCCGCAGAAAATCAAGTCCATCAAGTTGCCGTTCGGCTACATCGGCATCGCCTGGTTCGAGGAGCTTGACCAGTTCACGGGCATGGAGGAAATCCGTAACCTGAATCAGTCGCTCTTACGTGGTGGCCCTCGATTCTGGGAGTTCTGCTCGTTCAACCCGCCCAAGTCACAAAACAATTGGGTGAACGAGGAAAAGCTCGCGGATGATCCTGACAGACTCGTCCACCATTCGACGTATCTCGGCGTGCCACGCGAATGGCTCGGTGAGCGCTTCTTCGAGGATGCCGAGAAGCTCAAGCGGAAGAATGAGATGGCTTATCGCCATGAATACATGGGCGAAGTTACCGGTACTGGCGGCGCTGTATTCGACAACGTGGAAGACACGACAATGCCGGATGAGCAGGTGAGTTCGTTCGACCGGCTCTACTTTGGCTTGGACTTCGGCTTTGCGGTGGATCCACTGGCATTTATCTGCATGCATTACGACAAGAAGCGCCGGGAGCTCTACATCTACGATGAGCTCTACGGGCAGAAGATGACAAACCGGACAGCCGCCAGGAGGATCAAGCCGCTCTTGCATGGCCATCCCATTACAGCAGATTCGGCTGAGCCGAAGAGCATCGCCGAGATGCGTGACTTCGGCCTGCGAGTGGACGGCGCAAAAAAGGGACCCGACTCAATCGACTACGGCATGCGATGGTTGCAGGGACTCGAGAAGATCCATATCGACAAGCGGCGGGCACCTAATGCCTACCGCGAGTTCATCGGCTACGAATACGAGCGCAACCGGGAGGGCCAGTTCATCAGCGCCTACCCGGATAAGAACAACCATGCCATCGATGCGGTACGCTACGGCCTAGAGCCAGTTATGCGCGGCGGCCGCATTGTGGCAAAGAGAATCAACTACTGAGGAGGCGAAACCGCTTGAACTATTCCTTACTACATGATGCTTACTTCGGCTCTGGTGGCTTTGCTTCTGGAGCATACTTGACGAAGCACAAGCGGGAATCCGATGAGGACTATCGATTCCGCTGTGCCAATGCGTACTACCTCAACTACTTCGCGCCAATCGTCAATGCGTTGACGGACCAAATTTTCAAAAGGGAGCCGCTACGCGATTACCACGGGCAGTGCGAAGACCTCGTTCAAGACTTTTTGCAGGACGTGGACGGCAACAAGACAAGCATGAGCACGTTCATGAAGCGGGCGGCCATATCTGCCAAGGTGTACGGCGTGAGCTTCATCGTCGTGGACATGCCGCGCGAAAACACAGCCCGTAATGTGGCCGAGATGATGGAACGGCGCATGTACCCATACTTGACGTTGATGAGCCCGGAAGACCTGCAGGAATATGGTATGGACAAGAACGGACGCCTGACCTATGTAGTCTTTCGTGAAATCAAGGAAGTCGAGAACGGTGCGCCGCTGTACCGTTACCTTCGCTATGATCGGAACGGCTGGACCATTTCCGGCGACGGGGCAGGCGATATGTCTGGCACGTATGCGCTCGACGGCGTTCCTGTCGTGCCGCTCTTCTCACGGCTATTGGAGCAGAAGACCATGAGGCCAGTGCCGGAGATGGGTCCGATTGCATCGACGGCCAAAGCCCTGTACAATCACTGCTCCTGGCTCGGCGAGATTCTGCGGAATCAGACCTTCCCGTTGCTGACGGTACCAACGCTGGATGCAGCCGAGTTGACCATCGGCACGAATAATGCGCTGGGCTACAACCCGGAAAGCACGCATCAACCTAACTTTATCGCTCCCCCGTCTGATCCTGCCAGCGTGCTGCAGACACAGATTGCTTCGCTCATCCAAGAGATGTACCGGATGGCAAGCCTCTCGTTTTTACAGTCCACGACGACTGGACAGCAAACGTCTGGCGTTGCGCGTCAATGGGAGTTTGAGCGAACGAATCAACAGCTGGCCAATTTTGCTGCCAACTGTAAGCGGGCCGAAGAGAATGTGCTGCAGATTTTTGCAGCATGGCTCAACAGCTCCATCGAGTATACGGTTAGCTATCCGGATGACTTCGGCATCGTTGATGTCGAGGGCGAGCTCAAGCAGGCACAGGAAGTGCTTGACCTGAGCCTCACGCCAGATCTGCGACAGGATGTGCTCAAGAAGGTCTTGGCAGCATACTGCCCAGACATCCCGGACGAGCGCTTCGACGAGCTTATGGAGAGCCTGGAAAAGGCTGGCATGGACCAAAAGAACAGTGAGCCGCCAGAGCCGCCCACGCCCGATGACGGCGGTCAGGAGTGATGACCCGTGAAAAGCCCAATCGCGAAAATCTTATCGAAGTTCAGCAAAGCGTTCCGCGACATGATGAGCGGCGTTACAGTCACAATCCTAAACAATCTGGATGATGATAGTAGTGCCAGAGCGGCTACAGAACGCGCCTGGGCGTCTTATGAAGTAGCGAGCCGA
>OGQZ01002927.1_pt1 | contig 11308 bp, 9 predicted proteins | sample 1553321 | NCBI WGS metagenome assembly OGQZ01 (sample SAMEA2579958, study PRJEB22360) | human gut metagenome | reverse complement strand
CCAGCCGTATCGGACATGCCTATCTGTTCTGCGGGACGAGAGGTACCGGTAAGACAACGGTGGCGAAGATTCTGGCGAAGGCAGTGAACTGTCAGCATCCTGTCAATGGAAGTCCCTGCAACGAATGTGAGATGTGCAGAGCAATCCAGGCAGGAACTTCCATGAATGTGATTGAGATCGATGCCGCATCCAACAATGGCGTGGATAATATCCGTGAGATTCGTGAGGAAGTGACTTATCGTCCTACAGAGGGTAATTATAAGGTGTATATCATCGATGAGGTGCATATGCTTTCTACGGGAGCCTTTAATGCCCTGCTTAAGACACTGGAGGAACCACCTTCCTATGTAATTTTTATACTGGCTACGACGGAGGCGCATAAGATTCCGATCACGATTCTTTCCAGATGCCAGAGATACGATTTTCACAGGATTTCAATCGATACAATCGCAGACAGACTGACGGAACTTCTTCATGCAGAAGGAGTGGAAGCAGAAGAAAAGGCGGTTCGCTATGTGGCGAAGGCCGGTGATGGTTCCATGCGAGATGCCCTGAGTCTTCTGGACCAGTGTATTGCTTTCTATCTGGGTCAGACACTGACTTATGATAAAGTCCTGGAGGTTCTGGGAGCTGTAGACACCGAAGTGTTCAGTAAGCTTTTAAGGAAGGTTCTGACCGGTGATGTAACCGCGGCGATCCGTATTCTGGAGGAACTTATCGTAGGCGGAAGGGAACTGAGCCAGTTTGTAGGAGATTTTACATGGTATATGAGAAATCTTCTTCTGGTCAAAACTTCCGACAATCCGGAGGAAGCAATTGATGTTTCGTCTGAGAATCTCAGACTTCTTAAAGAGGAGAGTGAGATGACGGACATTGATACACTTATGCGGTATATCCGTGTTTTTTCTGAACTCTCAAATCAGATTCGATTTGCCACACAGAAACGTGTTCTGGTAGAAATTGCTCTGATCAAACTCTGCCGGCCGGCGATGGAGACAAATCTTGATTCTGTTTTGGATCGTATTCGGGTACTGGAGCAGAGAATTGATGAGCGGCCGGTTCAGCAGGTGGTTGTCCGAAGCGGCGATGAGTCCGTGACAGAAATGCGGACGGAACCGGTAGTGCCACCTCAGAAAGCGGCACCGGAGGATCTGCAGAAGATCGTGGCAGGATGGAAGGTGATCGTTGGTCAGACAACGGCAGCATTCAAGCAGGCACTTCTGCAGTCTGTGCCAAAGTACAATGGGGAAACCGGTGAACCGGTGCTGTATGTGGAATTTCAGACTCCGTTAGGACGGCTGTATCCGGATGATTCTGATGCGAAGAAGGAATTACAGGAAATCATAGAGAAACAATTGGGTAAAAGTATTGAACTGCATATGCTTGTGGCAGAAGATCATCAGCAGACAAATCTGTCTCAGATCACAGTGGATCAGGCGATCCGCGAAAATATCCATATGGATGTTCAGATAGAAGAAGAACCGGGTTCATACCTGGAAGACTAAAATAAAATGATATGGAGGAATAAAAGTTATGGCAAAACGTGGAGGATTTCCGGGCATGGGAATGCCGGGAAATATGAATAATCTTATGAAACAGGCGCAGAAAATGCAGCGCCAGATGGAAGAGAACCAGAAAGCTCTGGAAGAGAAAGAATTTACGGCTACTGCAGGAGGCGGAGCTGTAGAGGTAACTATCTCCGGTAAGAGAGAGGTGACAAAAGTAAAGCTTCAGGAGGAAGTTGTAGATCCGGATGACATCGAAATGCTGGAAGATCTCATCGTTGCAGCTACAAACGAAGCACTTCGCAAAGTGGAAGAAGAATCTACAGCTGTTATGTCTAAACTGACAGGTGGTCTGGGCGGACTTGGCGGAGGTCTTCCATTCTGATGGAATACTACAGCAGTCATATCAATAAGCTGATCGAGCAGCTTTCCCATCTTCCGGGAATCGGTGCGAAATCAGCACAGAGACTGGCATTTCACATCATGAATATGCCAAAGGATCAGGTAGAGCAGCTTACCTCTTCCATTACCGGTGCCAGAGAGAATGTACAGTATTGCAAGTGCTGCTGTACTCTGACAGACAGAGAGATCTGTCCCATCTGCAGCAATGATAAGCGTGATCATTCAGTGATCATGGTGGTAGAGAATACAAGAGATCTTGCAGCTTATGAAAAAACAGGCAAGTTTGATGGCGTTTATCATGTTCTTCATGGTGCAATCTCTCCAATGCTTGGAATCGGGCCGGATGATATCAAACTGAAAGAACTCATGCAGCGTCTGGCAAAGGATGAGGTAAAGGAAGTGATTATTGCTACCAATTCCAGTCTGGAGGGGGAAACAACGGCAATGTATATCAGTAAGCTGATCAAACCTACCGGGATCAAAGTCAGCAGGATCGCAAGCGGAGTTCCGGTAGGAGGAGATCTGGAATATATTGACGAAGTGACTCTTTTACGTGCTCTTGAGGGGCGTGTGGAGCTTTAAGGTTACTGTTCTGACAAAAGATCATCGGAAAAGGAGGCATCACTTTGTCTAAAAAGAAAGCAACTTCTTCTGACGTGGCAAAGAGGGCAGGAGTCTCCCAGGCAACTGTTTCCATGGTCCTGAATAAGAAATATAATGTTTCTTTTTCCAGAGAAACAGTGGAGAAGGTAGAGCAGGCAGCCAGAGAATTAGGCTATCATCTTCCCGGACGAAAGAACAGAAAAGAAAGCCGGAAAGAGAAGCTGATCGTTGTTTTTTGCCCTACGCTTACAAGCCCGTATTATGTATTGCTTCTGCAGGGGATTGAAGCAGTGGCGAACAAGCAGGGATATGGTGTCTTTATCTGTAATACACAGAGAGATCCCCGTCTGGAGGAGAAGTATCTGCGCATGATGGGTACAATAGAGCCGCTTGGCATTATCTACTGCTGTAATCCAAATCCGGATTTTCAGCAGCAGGTAGAGGAACTGGCGCAGACAATCCCACTGGTTATCATCAGTAATAAAGAGAAAACTACAACTATAGATGCCATTAATCAGGATAATACAGTTGTGGGAAGGATGATGGCAAGACATCTGCTTGATCTGGGGCACAGAGATGTAGCGTTTATCACTCCGCCCCTGACAAGGAGACAATGGCAGAGAACAAAACGTGTAAATGGTTTTGTGAAAGAGTTTGAGAAAGAAGGCCTGAAGGATCATGTGATCATTAAGGCTGCGGATGAAGCTATCGATATGCAGATCCCACGGATGGATTCGGAATATTCGATGGGTTATGAGCTTACTATGGAGCTTCTGGATGAAGGCAGGGAATTTACAGCTATTGCAGGCCAGAATGATATGATGGCTATTGGTGCGCTGGATGCTCTCCATGAAGCAAGGATTCATGTACCCAAGGATGTATCGGTGATTGGGTGCGATAATATCTTTTATTCGGGAATACGGAAGATCTCTCTTACTACGATCGATCATTTCGTAGCCCTTAAAGGCAGAGATGCCTGTGATATTATACTGCGCAAAATCGATGAGCAGTACCGTTTTCTTACAGATTCTGCTCCTGTCAGTCTCTATAATATTGAATATACCCCCAAGCTGATAGCGAGACGCACTACGGGGTATGTCAGAACCAAAAAAAATAATTAAATACGTCGAATGAAAATTATTAATAATAATTTATCGAAACTGCAGAACAGTTATTTGGTATAGAGCTGTGTGGCGAGGTAGATTGCGAATATCTACCCGGCAGGCATTTTCTGGAAACGTACCAAAATTTCAGGATGTGCGGCTGAAATCCGATATCAGAAATGATTTCTGACGGAGGTTTCCTGCAACAGCAAAGACAGCGAACAGTTACGAAAAGAAATGGTTATAAAACATATTGTATATTGCATGTTGATAACAACGAATATATGCTTTGACTGAAAAATAAAGAATTAATAAGACATGCAATTATTAATAAAGAAATTATTAATAATCTTTTGCCACGCTTGACCTGAATGTAAAGTCTGTTATAATGAAACCATCAGATCAATGAACGATTATGACAAGCAAAAATCAGGAGGGTTAAGAACATGAAATTTTTTATTGACACAGCAAAAGTAGAGGATATTAAGGCAGCTAATGATATGGGTGTAATCTGTGGTGTTACTACAAATCCGTCTCTTATCGCAAAAGAAGGAAGAGATTTCAAGGAAGTAATCAAAGAGATCACATCTATCGTAGACGGACCGATCAGCGGTGAAGTAAAAGCTACTACAACAGATGCAGAAGGAATGATCAAAGAGGGACGTGAGATTGCAGCCATTCATCCGAATATGATTGTTAAAATTCCTATGACAGTAGAAGGTCTGAAAGCAGTTAAGGTTCTTCATGCAGAAGGAATCAAGACAAACGTTACTCTGATCTTCACTGCTAACCAGGCACTTCTGGCTGCAAGAGCAGGTGCTACTTATGTATCTCCGTTCCTTGGAAGACTGGATGACATTTCTACAAGAGGTGTTGATCTGATCCGCGAGATCGCTGAGATTTTTGAAGTGGCAGGAATCGAGACAGAAATCATCGCAGCAAGCGTAAGAAATCCGATCCATGTAACAGACTGTGCACTTGCAGGTGCTGACATTGCAACTGTTCCGTACAATGTAATCGTACAGATGACAAAACATCCTCTGACAGATGCAGGTATTGAGAAATTCCAGAAAGATTATAAAGCAGTATTCGGCGAATAAGGAGAATTTACCACAATGGAAAAATTAGAACTTCAGAAAATTGCAAACGAAGTCCGTAAAGACATCGTTACTGCATTACATTCTGCAAAAGCAGGACATCCGGGCGGATCTCTGTCTGCAGCAGATGTATTCACTTATTTATATTTTGAAGAAATGAATATTGATCCAAAGGATCCTAAGAAGGCTGATCGTGACCGTTTTGTACTTTCCAAAGGCCACACAGCACCGGGATACTACTCTGCACTTGCAGAAAGAGGCTTTTTCCCAAAAGAAGATCTGAAGACTCTTCGTCATCTGGGTTCCTATTTACAGGGACATCCGGATATGAAACATATCCCGGGTGTTGATATGTCCAGCGGTTCTCTGGGACAGGGAATCTCTGCAGCAGTTGGTATGGCGCTTTCTGCCAAATTAAGCAATGAAAGCTATCGTGTATACACCTTATTAGGTGACGGCGAAATTCAGGAAGGCCAGGTTTGGGAAGCTGCTATGTTTGCAGGCTTCAGAAAACTGGACAATCTTGTAGTGATCGTGGATAATAATGGACTTCAGATCGACGGTAAGGTTGATGAAGTATGTTCTCCATACCCGATTGATAAGAAATTTGAGGCATTTAACTTCCATGTGATTAACGTTGCAGACGGAAATGATATGGATCAGTTAAGAGCTGCTTTTGATGAAGCAAAAGCTACTAAGGGAATGCCTACAGCTATCATTATGAAAACTGTAAAAGGAAAAGGTGTTTCCTTTATGGAAAATCAGGTTGGATGGCATGGAAAAGCTCCGAATGACGAGCAGTATGCACAGGCAATGGAAGAGTTAGAAAAGGCAGGTGAAGCATTATGTCAGAAGTAAAGAAGATCGCAACAAGAGCAAGCTATGGTGCTGCACTGGTTGAATTAGGTAAGAAACATGAGAACCTGGTCGTTCTGGACGCTGACCTTGCTGCAGCTACTCAGACTGGCGTATTCAAAAAAGAATTTCCGGAGCGTCATATTGACTGTGGTATTGCCGAGTGTAATATGATGGGCATTGCCGCAGGTCTGGCTACTACAGGAAAAGTTCCATTTGCCAGCACATTTGCAATGTTTGCAGCAGGACGTGCTTTTGAGCAGGTTCGTAACTCTATTGCATATCCGAAGATCAATGTAAAAATTGGCGCTACTCATGGCGGAATTTCTGTAGGTGAAGATGGTGCTACCCATCAGTGTTGTGAGGATTTTGCTCTTATGAGAGTAATTCCGGGAATGGTTGTTGCCTGCCCTTCTGATGATATTGAAGCAAAAGCTATGGTAGAAGCAGCTTATGAGCATGTTGGTCCTGTATATATGAGATTTGGACGTCTGGCAGTTCCGGTTATCAATGACAGACCGGACTATAAATTTGAATTAGGCAAAGGTATTGTCCTTCGTGAAGGAAAAGACCTTACGATTATTGCAAACGGTCTCTGTGTAGCTCCTGCTCTTGAAGCTGCAGAGAAGCTTGCGGCAGACGGCGTAGATGCAAAAGTAATCAATATCCATACGATTAAGCCTCTGGATGAAGAACTTGTAGTTGCAGCAGCCAAAGAAACAGGCAAGGTTGTAACTGTAGAAGAGCATTCAGTAATCGGTGGACTTGGCGGAGCAGTATGCGAATGCCTGTCTGAGAAAGCACCTGTACCTGTAAAACGTATCGGTGTAAATGATGTATTCGGAGAATCCGGTCCTGCCACAGCTCTTCTTGAGAAATATGGTCTTGATGCAGAAGGCATCTACAAACAGATCAAAGAATTTGTATAATTTACGATTCCCTGTGTGATGGTATCTGCCAGAGAGATTACCGTAGACAGGCGGGTAGTCTGAAGGGTTAGCTGTTCCAGTACACCTGCAATGTTTACAATCCCTGTGATATGGATATCACCAACAGGAGGAAGTTCTTTCTGAACTGCAGCACCTGGGTAAAGTGCACCATCTGCGATGGTCACATACCCCAGGTGCTTTTTTTGTCCAAGAGAGGCATCCACTGCAATAACCAGACCTTCGGGATGCAGAATTTTGATCTGGCGGGAAATTCTGGAAAGATTTAAAGCATGTACGGGGCTTTTCAGGGTACCGTAAACATAAACGCCATGAGTGTCCGTATTCAGATGTTCAAGTAACTGGTGTCCGATATAGGGACCGAGACAGTCTCCTGTCACGCGGTCACTTCCGATACACAGAAAAACCAGTTCCGACCATCTGCCGGGATATTGAAGAATACATTTATTTAAAAGAAAAGCGATTTCCTCAGCAGAACTGCTTTTCTGTGAGTCCACATAAAATACCATAAAACCTCCCTGATCGTATTATGTACTCGCAGAGTCTCTATTGTACCTGCACAAAAAGATTTCGAGAGCACATTATTGATTATATCTTTTAATTGCTATAGTCCCTTTGCTTCATAACAACAAGCTGCGAAGAGGCTTCTGATAACATCATATCCTTACCGGGATAAAAATATGCACTGTGCAAAATCTGTCGCCAAATTCTGGTAAATTCCTCTTACAATGTGATAAAATCTGCAATTTATCTGTGTTATCCTGATACCCGAAGGGGTGATGAGAGATGATAGAAGTAATCTATAAGGACGAATCTCAGGAAGGACAAAATGGTGAGGAACCGTTTGGATTACCCAGAAATATACGCCAGATCGGCCTGGCAGCCGAAGATTACAGGATTTATATGGAGGACTATGTGTACACATTTCTGGTAAGACTTGCCAGAACGGAAGACTCTCTGGGAGAAGCAAAAACCAGAGTGGCAGTTCTTACAGGAAATCTTAAATGGCGTTCTCAGACAGCTTATCTGTTTATCAAAGGTGCTATTATGGCGGATGGGATGGAGGCAGCACCTGATCATATCGATTTTTCGGAAAATCAATGGAAGCAGATACAGGAAGCCCAGAAGGAGTACTTCGAAGATCAGGAGATTGTGGGATGGTTCTTTTCGCAGCCTCAGCTTCTACTGAAAGTATCGGAAGTGATGTCCAAAGTACACATGAAACATTTTGGAGGAGAAAAAGTTCTGATGCTTATGGAACCTCAGGAAAGGGAAGATGCTTTCTTCCGTTATGAAAACAATGAAATGGTGCGTCTGGGAGGGTATTATCTTTATTATGAAAAAAATCCCGGTATGCAGGCGTATATGATTGACAAAAACGAAGAACTTCAGCCGGAACCTCAGGAAAAATATGAAGATCAGGCTGTGAAGGATTTTCGCAAAATAATTGCAGATAAAAAGGAAACCAGGAAGGAGCCGGCAGCTCCTTCTGTTTTTTCATATGGATTAACTGCATGTCTGGCAATTGCAGTACTGACAGTGGGTGTTAATTTTTACAGAAGTTACCAGAATGTAAAACAGAACGAAAAGGAGAGCGCGACGGTTTCTTCAGTGATCGTTGAGGAGATAACGCCGTCTCCTGTTGTCGGGACTTCGAACAATGAAGCTGTCAGGCAGCATAAACAATACCGGACAGATACTATACAAAATGATGCAGGGAAGAATAAAAAGAATAATGAAGAGAATGATGAAGAGAATAATCAAAGCACCAGTGAAAAAGAAAATTCTGAAAAGAAAAACAATACTTCAGAGAAAAAAATATCAGCAGAGCAGACAGATACAGAACAAAAATCGGACAAAACAGAACAGCTTCCGGATGTAAAGACAGAAAAAGCAGATAAAACCGAACAGATCTACCAGCAGGAAGCAGATGAACGTAAAGCACAGAAACGTGTCAGGGAAGCTGTGCAGAAGGAAAACAGCGAAGCAGCGGGAAAAGCCCATGAGTCATATGTGATTCAGCCCGGCGATACTCTTTTTCAGATAAGTATGGACAGATACGGAAGTATCGAAGCCATAAGTCAGATCTGCAAATTGAATGGGATGTCAGCGGACGAAATCATTTATCCGGGACAAGTAATTGTATTACCTTAGAAAACTGTGCTATAATAAATGGCAAAAACTGAAACCTGATAATCAACAAAATGAAAGTGAGAAATAAGGTAAAGGCTAAAATGGCAAATACATTTAAGAAAATAATAAAAAAACATAAAAAGAAAAAGCTTCAGGCAGAGAGAAACAGAAAAGCGAAAGTCCGGGAGAGAGCTGAAGAGGAATATGCAGATGATTATGAGCGCAGATTGTCCCGCCACAAAAGAAGTGTAGTGAAAAAGACAGTTATTACAGTGGTGGCGATAGCTGCTGCTGTAACGGCTGTGGGATTTTACATAGAGAAGAGAAGCTATCATACTTATAAAGTAATCCAGACAAGTGAGCAGGAGGATATTGTTTCTACAAATTATGTTGAAATGGATGGAAATATTCTTCGATACAGTCCGGACGGGGTTTCCCTTGTTTCTGATAAGATGAGTACACTCTGGAGCGAAACCTATCAGATGCAGAATCCTGTGGCAGATGTCAATGGAACTCATGCGGTGATTGCGGATAAAGATGGAACAACTTTGGAGATTTATGATAAATCCGGAAAAACAGGCAGTGTAACTACTTCCTACAGTATTGTCAAAGCAAAAGTATCCAAAAGCGGTCTTGTTGCGGCAATCCTGGATGGCGGAGATGATACATGGATTGATTTTTATGGTACAGATGGAAGTCTGATTGCTGAAAATCAGACGAAGATAGATGATCCGGGATATCCCCTTGATATTGCTGTATCTGAAGACGGAGTGATCATGATGGTAACCTATCAGTTCGTAGATGGAAGTGATACGACCAGTTATGTGGCATTTTACAATTTTGGAGATGTAGGACAGAACGAGGATGACAGAATTGTCAGTGGATATAAATATGAAAGCGTGGTAGTTCCGCAGATCCAGTATCTTGATAATAACCGGTCTGTAGCACTTAAAGATAATGGATTTACAATTTATCATGGAAGCCAGATTCCGAAGGAAGTAAAAACAGTAAAAGTAGATAAAGAAATTGTCAGTACTTTTTATGATAATGATATGATTGGTCTTGTGTTTAAGAATGACAGTAAAGACAAACAGTATACAATGGAAGTTTATACTACAGATGGCAAATTGAAATTCAAAGAAAACTTCAATATTCCATATACGACGATTAAATTAAGCGGTGGAAATATTCTGATGTACAACAGTTCCCAGATGTGTGTAATGAACAGCAGGGGAGTACAGAAATATCTTGGCAGTGTGGATGGAACGATTAAAGATTTCTTCAAAATCGGAATGAACAGATATCTTCTGGTATTGGACAGCGGTGTAGAGATAATAAAACTTAGTTAGGAGGATGAAAATGGCTTTAACGTGGGCCGGAGTCATTACGATACTTTTTCTGGCGGCTGCATGTGTCAGAGGTTATAGGCGGGGATTGATAAAAGAACTGGTTTCGCTTGTATGCGTTTTTCTGTCGATGGCGATCGTGTGGTTTATAAATCCTTATGTAAATGAGTTTATTCGGGAAAATACATCAATTTATGAAAAAGTACAGGAAAGCTGCCGGGAGTTTGTAGGAGAGGAATACAGCACATGGACAGGCAGTGGAGAAAGCCAGACTGAATTTATAAATGAAATGAATCTCCCGGAGCTGCTGAGGAATGGACTGGTTCAGAATAATAATTCTGACAGTTACCAGTATTTGGCTGTAACTACATTTTCGGATTATATTGCTCAATATCTGGCGAGAATGGCAGTGAATGGAATTTCTTTCCTGATTTCTCTGCTGATGTCGACGATTATGGTGAGGAGTATCACATGGATGCTGAATCTTGTGACGAGATTACCTGTGTTGCATGGCATGAACAAGGTAGCAGGAGCGTTGCTGGGGGCAGTTAAATTCCTTATAGTAATATGGATTATCTTTCTGGCTCTCACCATTGTGTGCAATACAAAGACTGGTGAGGCGGCCCTTCAGATCATTAAGAAAGATTGCATCCTGAGTTTCATATATGACAGAGATATCCTGATCAGGATATTTATGAGTATCTTCTATTAAAAAGGTTTGGTATCTGTGGACCGTAGGTATCGGATCCAAATGTCTTCCTGCGCAAATGCGAACGATTTTTAAATCTTTACTCTGATATTGGGGCGTTAAAAATGAGGATATTATAGCGATATCGGAGATAGTGTAAAAAATATGTAAAAAAATGTAAAATAATACTTGACGCAAAAAGAAAATAATGATATGATAAATCCGCTTCTGAGTGAGGCGGATTTTTTTTGACAGACAACAGAGATTTGGTTGAATAAAGTTGAAAAAAAATATAAAAAAAGTGTTGACAGGAAACTGAAGACATGATATTATATCAGAGTTGCTGATGCAGATGAAAAAGAACTTAAAAAATAAAATAAAAAAGTTCTTGACAAAGCAAAAAGCAAGTGATATAATAAATGAGCTGTCAGCCGAGAGGTGAAGACAGACAACCTTGATAACTAAACAGTGAAACACATACGATTCTCGAAAATTCTTTACATTTTTAAGAACGGTTTGAAAAACCAAAAACAGTAAAACGAGAGATAGCTAGTTGTTATCTTGAGTGAATCAAACATTTTATCAGAGAGTTTGATCCTGGCTCAGGATGAACGCTGGCGGCGTGCTTA
>OGQZ01002921.1_pt1 | contig 11332 bp, 9 predicted proteins | sample 1553321 | NCBI WGS metagenome assembly OGQZ01 (sample SAMEA2579958, study PRJEB22360) | human gut metagenome | reverse complement strand
ATCCGGGTGATTTTCCACGCCCAGACATATCCTGTCAGATAGAGAAAAAGAATCCCCGTCATCAGCATCCTTCCCGGCGTATTGTGATACAGCTCATCGAAAAATCCCGGTGAAGTCCATTGAATATATGCCATGATGGCAAATGGCATTGCGGTCATAATTCGAAGCTCCATGCGCCGGGATGCCATCAATAAAAACAGCTCCCTTCGCAACTCCGTCTTTTCCATGATAATCTGCGAAGTCTGTTCCATCACCGACGACAGATTCCCGCTATGGTGATAAGCGGTTTCATAAATTTCCGAAAACTCCCGGATCTCTGTCACCCGGAGCTCCTCACCTACCATCCGCCAGATTTCTGCAAAGGGGCGATGATTCTGCCGGGCGATTGCAAACCGCCTTAAGATCTTACAGATCACGCTGCGCTCTCCATACAGCTTTTCCAAATCAGCATAGCTATCCAGAAATGCATTCTCCACGGAATATCCGGCGCGCAGGGATGTGACCGTAAACCGTAAAAGCTCCACAAACTGTTCCCGTACCTGATCTTGCTTTTTCCGGATCAGATTCCCACATTCCAACCGGAAATACAGAACACCAACAGGAATAAGCAGCACATAAGCCCACCATTCCCGATAGAAAAAATAATTCAGAACTCCAAGAACAGCTCCTGTTTTTACAACCAGTAACAAAATTTCCCTGCCCTGTATAGAGATTAAGGAGTCCCTGTTAAATACGGACCAGCTTGCTTTTTGTTTTCTCAGTAAATTCCCCAACCTTCACTAATTCCCCCTGTTGATTTCTCTTAAAGACAGTGTTCATACAAACCTCTCCATCTGCAATGTGCATAGGCTCTGCAACCTCCATGACAGCACGTCTCCCGTTCTTACACCGACCCAGATGAACCATCACATCAAATCCCTCTACAATCTGTCTGCGGATCGCCGAGATCGGGATTTCCATTCCCATGAGCACCATCGTTTCCAGACGGCTTACCACATTCCGGACACTGTTGGCATGCACCGTTGTCATGGCACTGTGACCGACATTGACGCTTTGCAGCATATCAATCGCCTCCTGTCCACGCACCTCCCCGACGACAATGCGGTCAGGACGCATACGTAAGGACGTCCGGATCAGGTCGCGGATCGTAATTTCCTTACAGCCTTCCACATTGGCATTCCTTGTTTCCAGACGGATCAGATTGGGGATTCCAAGAAGCTGCAGCTCCGCACTATCCTCAATGGTGATGACTCTTTCCTCTGAGGGAATGTACTGGGATAGCACATTTAAAAATGTCGTTTTCCCGGATCCGGTTCCTCCGCACCCCAGAATATTGGCTCCGTCCTGTACCGCCTGCTTTAACCAGTCACGGCACTCACAGGTAATGCTTTGAAGCTCAATGAGCTGATCCATTGTAATCGGTGTTTTCGGAAAACGCCGCACGGTCAGAATCGGACCGTTAATCGCCACCGGATCAAGCACAACATTCACTCTTGCGCCATCCTTTAATCTTGCATCCACAATCGGACTGGCATCGTTGATGGCACGGTTGCAATCCGCCGTAATCTGCCAAATGACCTGGGTCAGCTTTTCCCTGGATATCCAGCTTCTTAAGCTTTCCCTTCGTCTCAATGAAGATACCGCTTGTCCCATTCACCATAATTTCTGTAATCTCCGGATTCTCGATGAGGCTCTGCAAAATTCCAAGCTGGCGGATTTCATAAAAAATATTGCGGTGCAGCTTCTCTCTGGACAATAGATCCAGTGGCGTTTTCCTGATCTCTTCCTTCATCCGCAAATCAATTGCTTCATGGATTTCCTCCTCACTCAGTTGTCTTGTCAGATCCATGCTCTTTAAGATTCTTTCCTGAAGTTCATTCATTGCCTTCCTCCTTTTCTCCCACAAAATCAGGGATAATGTACTGCCTGACGTAACGTGCCAGATCCCCATAGGTCAATTCATCAAAACGAATGGGAATTTCCTTAAATACCGGAAACTCTATCTTCCTCGTTTTTGCCAGAACATCCTCATATTCCATTGTCCGTAAGCCCCTCTCGTACTGGTCCATCTTGGCAAGCGATACTCCATCTCCACGAGTAATGGTATACACATGCGTGCAGCTCCTGAGGATATCCCACAGATCTGCCACCCCATCCGTCAGGTCAAGAATCAGGTACTCATAATCGCTGCATTTCTCAATCTCCGCAAACAGTTCAATCCACTGCTGTCCATGGACTCCTAAAATACTCTGGTAAAGCTGTACCGGCGGAACAAAATCCAGTCCATGTATATTTTCCACAATGCTCGAAAGCCGCAGGGACAGCTTTTCTTTTGCACACTGGAAATAGTAAACAAGGTCGGAAATATCATACTGGAAGCTTCGTTTCAGCAACGCTTCCAGACCGGAATACCGTTCAAAATTCATGTATAATACTTTTGCTTTCTTTGAAAGAATCTGCCCCAGTGCAAAGGAAAAGGTTGTCTGCAGACATCTCCCGACCGGTGTATAGATTCCGATAATTTTCATTTTTTCTGTATTTGTCCTGACGCAGGACATCACATGGCCGGCCTCCTTCATGTAATACGCCATCACCTCCCGGAAAATGGCTTCACAGGATTGATATTTATGAATATGTAACAGGGATTTGTTAAGACAGTCACTGCTTTCGCTTAAAATGATGATGTGTGGAATGTTGAGGGCCTCCACCTCCCGCTGATATACATTTTCCGATATGAGAAGACATTCGATTTCTTCCTGCTTAGAATAGGCAAAGAACCGCTCCGGCTCTGTAAAAACGTGAACCTGAAAGGGCAGATTTGACTTATTGCTGATAAACTCCATGAAACCATACGCATATCTTTCCTCACCATCGAAAACTGCAAGGATTGGTTTGTCCAAAAAATACCTCCTTATGCTGTTGTAATGTACCGTGTTGCTTTCTTTACGCGTAAAATCTGAAAAACGGAAGGATTTCTTCCAAAAGAGTCTGATTACGAACGTAATCTTATGACCACTTTGTTTTTGTAATATGAATTATATACGAAAATCATATTGTTGTAAATAGTTTTTTTGTGGAAAATCACAAATTTGTACAAGGGTTATAAAAGAACATAGAAATTAATGGCATACAGGGCACAAACCCCGGGGATCCCAAGCAGTCCGGAGGTCAGAAAGGTAAAGAGATTCATTCCCACATCGCACAGTGGAAAATCGGTAATAACAAAATGATTGACCACAAAGATCGTACAAAGTCCCATCAGTCCCCGTAAAATGAAGTTTAAGAATTTCTCCAGCATATCCTGTCCTCCCTTTCTCTTCCATCGTATGTATAAGATTCCGGTTTTATGCTTATACTCCTAAAACAACAGGTAATTTTTTCCTGACTGACTACATAGGATGTAAAAATATCAAAAGGGGAATAAAGCTATGAAAATGTATTTTGGCAGAACGAATGCTGCAAACCGTACGATCAGCGAGCGTGAAATGAAAAGAAATGCACTTTTATCCGATCTTGAAAAAACAAAACGGGCTCTGGAAATTGCCTACTCCGGTTTCGACAATGTCACAGAACCCGATTTAATTGATTGTTATATTTATGAAGTAAATGCCATTATGAAACGCTACCAGTTCCTTATGGCGCAGGCTGATTTACTATCCTCAAACCCTCAGACCACGGAGACTTCCCTCATTGCCGAGGCTCTCCATTAACTGATTCTTTCCATAAGTCAGTCCCGCATAAACGGTCTGTGTATTCTCCATAACAGAGCCGGAGGTATCCTCCTTGCTGACCGTGGCATAAGCATCGTGAAGCTTACGCATCATCTTCTCCACCTCGGCAAGCTCCTTCGTGCTGTTGTGGAGCTTTGCCTTGGATAAAAGCTTCACAGCATAAACATAAAGGCTTAGCAGATTGCCCGCAAGGACATAATCCATATGCAGGGAAGCCATCAGCTCACGAATGCAGCCTTCTGCCCTGCGGATCGATACCGCAAAGCCTTCGGTATCGCCATTTGCATGAGCTGCCTTTGCGTCTTCTATGTAGGTCAGCAGCATTTCATAAACAATCACAACAAGCTCTGATTTATTCGCCTGTGAAATACGCAGCGTATAATTCTGTTTCATTTCCTTTGTCATCCGATCATCACCTCGTTACTCATAATCGGTAACTATTCAGAGCCATGCAAAAATGCTTTCTGCGAATGCTTGCATTCAAACAGAATAGCAATTTTATATGGCGAAGTAACCACATTCGTGAAACCACGCTGTGAAACAGAGATTTTACGAATAGGGTTCTGAATAGTTATCACTATTTTAAATAGTTACTGCAAAAGCTGCAGTACCTGGGACGGACGTTCATTGGCCTGTGCGAGCATCGAAGTACTTGCCTGGGACAAAATCTGAACGGTCGTATATTCCGTCATTTCCTCTGCCATATCCACATCCATGATTCTGGAATAAGCAGCCGTCATATTTTCACTGGATATATCCAGATTGTTGACCGTGTGCTCCAGACGGTTCTGATAAGCACCCAGACGGCTCCGGCTGGCAGATACATACTTAATTGCCGCATCCACCTTGTCAATTGCTTTGTTCGCTCCCTCTGCAGTACTTAAATCTATGTTCGAGATTCCCATATTCTCCAGAGACATCTTCGGAATGCGGATACCAAGCTGCTGCCCTTCGTTTGCTCCGATCTGCATATCCATGGCACCAAAGCCTTCCAGATCCAGATCCAGATCCGTAAATGTAGCATCCTTCGTCAGGCGGAGCTTTAATTCAAAATTACCGGATCCGGCAATTGTCACAATATTTCCATCAATCGAAGTTACATCGGCATCCTTCGGGAAGCCCTTTCCAAACTTCTTCGTGGTTACTTCATTAATCGTTCCATCTGCATTGTAAGTAACATCCAGCTGATCAATGGTATAGGTTCCTGCCAGGATTTCATCGCTATAATAAGCCACTTTGGCGTACTGATTGTTGCTGTAGCCTCTTAAGTCAAAGGATCCGTCCAGAATGGTCTGTCCATTAAACTCCACGGTTTCAGAAATGCGGGTAAGCTCTTCCTTTAACTGCTTTACTTCATCCTGAATGAGCTTACGGTCATCATCGGTAATGGTTCCGGTACTTCCCTTTACGGCCAGCTCATTGATCCGCTGCAAAATATCATGCATTTCGGACATCGCACCATCTGCAATTTCAATGATGGAAACGCCATCTCCGGCATTGTCACCTGCCTGATCAAGCCCCTTGATCTGCGCATTCATTTTCTTGGACATGGCAAGTCCCGAAGGATTATCCTTCGCATTGACTACCTTTAATCCGGAGGATAATCTTGCAAGGGAATCCTGCAGACGGTTATCGTTCCGGTTTAATGCGTTATTTGCAATGACTGCTGATGCGTTAAAATTAATTCTCATATGCTCTTCCTTTCTGTATCCCCGGTCTGTCTGACAAATGCAATAAATGCTTTCGCTGCCCGATAGAGCTGTACGGAGTCTGCTTTGCTTCCTGATTTTTGTTCCTTCGTCTGGTTTTTATTAAAATCCTTAAGATTTAAGCTATTCGTGTTTGTAAAATAAACAGCCCCCGGTTGGATCCCTTCCTTAACAAGCTGCTCCTGCCATTCTGCCTTATGCTCTTCTAAAAGTGCTTTTCCTGCTTCCTTCTCACAGGTACAGTAACCACTCAGTCCCTGTTCCGTCAGCCTGAATTCTGCAGCCGTCTTTCCAAAAGGCTCCGAGGTAAATGTAATTGCTACTCTTCCCTCTTCCTGTTCATTATGGATCACCTTCAGATTAATCGCGGTAAGCGATCCATCAATTTCAATCGGGATCTCATAATTCTCTTCTCTTGCCAGAGACTTCATCAGACCTAGCTGCTTATAAAATCCGGTCATGCTGCGAATGTCTGAGGAATACCGGATACCGTCCTGTTGCGGATCAAAGGCTTCCTGTTCGAACGTATCCTGAATCTCTCCGGTCATTTTCTCGTAGGTCTGTACCGTTTCTTCCCGGCTGTTCATATGGCGCAGGATTTCTTCGCCATGCTTTGCGATGAAATTCTGTTTTTCATTCTTATTTTTCAGAAGCTCATTCATCTTCCGGAAGCTTTCCGCAGATGCGTTTAACAGGGTATCCATTGCCATCAGATGATCTGCAGTAATAGGCTGTGCATAATCACTTAACTGCTGCATTACATCTTCTTCTGCCTTATAAGCCTCTCTTATTTCCGCATAAAGCTCCTGCTCATATTCCTTCTGTGCTTCCTCACTTCCTGCCTGATCCAGAAGCGTATAAAGATCTGTGGTATCCCCCGCATAACCTTTTTCGATCTGTGAAATGATAGATTCGATGGCACTTTCCTTCGCGGTTACACCGCCAAAGTGATCGTCCACCCGGTAATCCAGCTTCCTGGAGGCTTCCTTTTTCGTGCTCCGCAGTGCAGTGAGCAGATTTTCAAGTGTCAGCTCCATATCTGCCTGCATGGCTGCTCCCAGGGGAGCTGCATCGTTCTTTTCAATCTGATGCATCAGACGGTAAATACCGATGTATGCGCTGCGCTCCTCTTCGGTAATGTCATGATCCTGTTCCAGCCTGTATAAGAACTTGCTGTAGGATTCCATATCATCTGCGGTATCTTTATTTTCTTTTAAAAATGTATCCAGATCCTCTAATTTCATGGAAATGGGATTCACGCCCTTACGGATCATCTGTAATACCCTGCCCGGCTTCATCTCGCGGATGACTCCTGTCAGCAATGTATCCTTTTCCTTGACCTTCGTAATGTTCTCTTCACTGATTTCCATCTGGTTATAACCAAGGATACGGACTGCTCTGCGGTTCTCTTCGGTTGCAGCAAGGTTCAGTTCATCAAGAAGATCATCCACATTCCGGAAGGCCTTCGCAATCTGATCTCCCAGATCCTTTCTCGGTGCGGTCATCAGCTCTTCGTAGCTTCGGGATGCCTTTTCACAGGCACGGCGCTGTGCCTCACCGGTATCCGCGATCTTCTTTAACGTATCCTCAGGTTCAATCTGTTCCACGAAGGAAACCGGTGCGGTACGGATACTCTGGATGAGCTCCATGGACTCATCAAACAAAGATAATTTTTCCTTAGCCTGAACCACGTCCTCTTCCCCTGTCAGGCTTAAGGATAACTGATCCTCAAGCTGCTTTAAGAGCTTCACGGTTTCTTCGACCGGAGCGGTATCCAGCTGATAGCCGCTTCGCAATAATTTCAGATTTGCTTCAAAGGACATCTGGAGTCTGGTCTCTTCCAGCTGACGCTTACCACGGATTTCCTCCAAATAAGTTTCCCTACGGGTGAGGTCTGCCTTCTTCACCGGAATACCATCTGCAATCGCTGCGGTCACACTGTTCAGATAGTTCTCCATGCGGATCGGAAATTCAATCGTTTCAAGCTTATGTAAGCGCTGCATGGCTTCTTCATCCAGCGGAATTCCCTTTTCAATCAGCCATTGTGCCTGCCCGATGGTCTCTTCGGACACCTCCAGTCCGGCATCTTCAATCACCTTTACGATCTGGGGAAGCAGTGCTTCCAGATCAATCTGCTCCGGCTTCTTCGCATAATACCCGTTCACGGTTCCATCGGCATAATAGCCTGTGCCCTGACGGCTGCCCTCCTGCGGTGCAGAGTACTGTGCAGTATAGAGAGCCTCCGGCGTAGGTTCCATCCGGTTTTCCACCATGTACTTCTCGGAGCCCTCCGAAAGCTTCGAAATATTCTTAATCTGTTCATAGGTATCGGTTATGGCCTGCACATTCTCTTCGGTCAGTGGAATGTCACGGTCATGGAACTGATTTTTGAGTTCATTGGCAAAGCTTTCCGAACCCGTAATCTTACAGAGCTCTTCATCACTTAAGGTATCCGTATACCCGACAACCTCTGTTCCACCCTTTACAAGTGCTGCTTTTATACGATCGACAATGGTCACAACCGTGTCAATTTCCGTACTTCCCGGATGAAAGCCTTCCTCTTGCAGCTTCGCAAAATCTTCATCGGACATACAATTAGACATTACTGCCATATAGTCACGACGAGCCTTGGTATCCTCTTGTCCCGCCATCCGCATAACCTCTTCTGCGGTCCTTCCGTGACCTGCGTAAGCGCTGTTATCCGTAACTGTGCCAGAAATGTCTAATGCAAATGAACTTCTTCCTGCCCGTTCTGCATTCCGGGTGGAAGTACGATATGCAGTTGTGGCTCTGTCAACATTTATACTCTGCTTTGCGGAATCCGTTTCCGCAGAAGGAAAATAAACGTTCATAGAGTAAATCTCCTAAAAAGGTATTCATTTCCTATAAAGTTAAAAATAAGGGCGAATGCTTTCACATTCACCCTTTATTTCGGCATATTATTTTGATTTCTTAACCATTTCCCTGATTTAAAAATAAACCGGGCAGATGACCTAAAACACAAAGATCAGCGCACTGTACGGAGGCAGATCCAGGGTCAGGCTGTAATTACGGTAATCACAGCTTTCCTTTACTGAAGTAATTTCCGCAGGTACTTCCATACCCTGTCCTCCAAACCGGACATCATCACTGTTTAACAAAAGCTTATATTTCTTTTTCTTCGGAACACCGACCTTGTAATTTTCCCATTTCATCGGAGTCATATTAATGATAAACATAAGGTTATTCTTACCATTGGATGCCTTACGGAAAAAGCTGTATGTACTTCTGTCCTTATCATCACAATTCAGCCATTCAAATCCGTCCCAGCTGTTATCAATCTCATACAGGCACGGATATTTGTTATAAAGCTCCAGTAAATTCTTCACATAATCATGAAGTCCCCTGTTCAGATCCTCCTGAAGAAGGAACCAGTCAAGCTCTCTTGCTTCACTCCACTCTCTTTCCTGTCCAAAGTCCTGTCCCATGAACAGAAGCTTTTTACCGGAATGACCAAGCATATATGCATAGCCCGCACGGAGATTCGCATATTTGTCCGTCTTATATCCGGGCATCTTATTGACCATGGAGCACTTCAGATGAACGACCTCATCATGTGACAGGGGAAGAATATAATTCTCACTGTCATTATAGGTCATGGCAAACGTCATGGCATAGTGGTTATCCTTACGGAAATACGGATCCAGCTTCATATATTCGCAGAAATCATGCATCCATCCCATGTTCCACTTAAAGGAAAAATCAAGTCCTCCGTCTTCTATCTTACCGGTTACCCTGGGCCAGGCGGTAGATTCCTCCGCAATTGTAAGGAATCCGGGATACGTTCCACGGACAACGGAATTCAGATGCTTAAAGAATTCAATAGCTTCCAGATTCTTGTTATCACCATATTTGTTGGGAACCCACTGTCCCTCTTTCTTTCCATAATCGAGATAAAGCATGGATGCAACTGCATCGACACGGATTCCATCAACATGGAACTTACGGATCCAGAATAATACATTGGCAATCAGGAAGTTCTTTACTTCCGTCTTTCCGTAATTAAAAATCTTGGTTCCCCAATCCGGATGTTCTCCAAGACGCGGATCCGGATGTTCAAAAATACATTCTCCATCAAACCGTCCAAGTCCATGGGCATCGGTTGCAAAGTGAGCCGGAACCCAATCCAGAATTACACCGATGTGATGCTTATGCAGCTGATTGATGAGATACATGAAATCATCCGGCGTTCCGTAACGGGAGGTCGGTGCATAGTATCCGGTCACCTGATAACCCCAGGATCCATCAAACGGATGCTCAGCAATTCCCATCAATTCAATATGAGTATATTTCATTTCTGTCAGGTATTCCACAATGCGGTCTGCAAACTCACGATAATTGTAGAATCCCTGCTCGTCCGGACGTGGATGACGCATCCAGGAACCAATATGACACTCATAAATTGCCATTGGCTCTTTATTATAATCCTTCAGATCACGTTCCTTCATCCACGTGGTATCTGTCCAACGAAACTTTGTCAGATCCGTTGTTCTTGACGCTGTTCCCGGACGTAATTCTGCACTGTTTGCAAATGGATCTGCCTTATACAGCTTCTCCCCTTCCTGCGTAATAATCAGATACTTGTACAATACCCCCGTTCCGACTCCTTTAACAAATACAGAATGAATTCCTCCCGGTCCCAGCTTCGTCATTGGAGTTGCACTCTCATTCCAGTCGTTAAATTCCCCGATCACATAGACCTGCTTTGCGTTTGGAGCCCAAACTGCAAAGAACATTCCCTCTTCTCCGTCTTCACAGGAAGGATGTGCCCCCAGCTTCTCATAAATATCATAATGAGTCCCCTGTGCAAACAGATACTGGTCATCCTGGGAAATGAAGACTGTTGGCTTCTTTTTCTTTTCTGCCATACCTCTACACACCTTTCTCTAGTAATGCATGAAATCTTTTTCTCTTAAAATGATCATATCCTCATCATCATATCGATTTCCAAATAGAACATCAAAGAAATGCTTTGGCGTCTTCTTATCCGCATAATAAATTGCTTCATCCACAAGCTCTTCAATCTCGGAAAGCGTAACCTCATGATCACCGGTCTGCAGATCGGCAATTCTCGTATGCAGCGCCAGAATTCCAAGATCATCAATCGAGTATTCCTGCTCTAAAGCATATTTTCTTGCGTATTTCACAAGCGTCTGGTCATCCAGGGCTTCCAGATCCACTCTTAAATTAAATACTTCCTGTAAGTCCTTATTCTTGGCAAGGAATGCGTCCATCCGGTTCTTAGTATCCTCCAGAACCAGAATCAGCCCCTTTTCCTCCTGATTCATCTCACGAAGCAGAACATCCACAGAAGGCTTCTTAAGTGCTGCGGCATCCTCCACGATCAGTGCACCGTTTGCCAGCTTATTTAACGTCTCTGCAATATCCTTCTTGTTCAGAACTGATCCGGAGATCTTCGCAACCTTACCGGAGAAATTACTGTCATTGGACTGCACATCCTTAATCAGGAGCTTTGCAAAAGCAGTAGATTCCGTTCCCTCTTCACCGGTGACGACAACATTGCCAGTGTAGGAAGCAAGGCTGATGTTATCGATGACCTCCGCAATCTGACGGCGTGTCCGGCGGTGATGGATAAACGGAGCAAACTCTTCTCTTTCCTGCTCTGTCAGTTCGCGCCCCTTTTCTGTAGAGGAGATCACTTCCCCAGTCGTTTGTACCGGCTCGTCCTCCTTCTTAATCTCTCTTGGTGCCCTAAGCTTCTTAGCCTGTGCTGCCTGTGCCGGAACTTTTTCCTTCATTTCCGGTATATCTTCAAACTCTAACACAATATTCTGTGTTTCATCAAAATTCTGCTGTACCTTTTTCTTCTTTCTGCGGAGAGGCATCTTCTTC
>OGQZ01002911.1_pt1 | contig 11345 bp, 9 predicted proteins | sample 1553321 | NCBI WGS metagenome assembly OGQZ01 (sample SAMEA2579958, study PRJEB22360) | human gut metagenome | reverse complement strand
AATTAATTTCTATATTATATGAAAAATAAACGCTTATTGTTGGGCGACCAGGCCATTGCGCTGGGAGCCATTCACGCGGGGATTTCGGGAGTGTATGCTTATCCGGGAACTCCCTCTACTGAAATTACGGAATATATTCAAAACTCTCCGATAGCAAAAGAACGTGGTTTGCACAGCAGCTGGTGCACCAATGAAAAAACAGCTATGGAAGCTGCCTTGGGTGTTTCTTATGTAGGGAAACGTGCCTTGGTCTGCATGAAACACGTGGGAATGAACGTCTGTGCCGATGCGTTTGTCAATTCTGCCATTACAGGCGTGAACGGAGGGGTAGTGGTACTGGCTGCTGATGACCCGTCCATGCACTCTTCTCAGAATGAGCAGGATTCCCGTTTTTACGGCAAGTTTGCCCTGATTCCGATGCTGGAACCGTCTTCCCAGCAGGAAGCTTACGACATGATGTCGTATGCATACGACCTTTCGGAACAAATGCGTACGCCGGTACTGATGCGCATTACTACCCGCATGGCACACTCTCGTGCGGCAGTCGAAGTGCAGGAGTCTGGAAAGGAAGTGACTTGCACGGGGCGTCCGTCGGTTCCTTCTGATTGGGTACTCTTGCCCGGCAATGCCCGGCGTCGTTATGTGGAAGCCATCGCAACTCAGGAAAAGTTGCGTGATGAGGCTGAACAGTCTGCATTTAATCGGTTGGCTGGTCAGGAAGGTGTGGCTGAGAAGGGAATCGTGGCTTGTGGAATTGGCTACAATTACGTGATGGAAACCTATCCGGAGGGATGTCCGTATCCTTTGCTGAAGATTTCACAGTATCCTTTACCGGTGGAAGCTTTGACTCGTTTGGCTGACTCTTGTAAAGAGATTCTGGTAGTGGAAGACGGACAGCCTTTTGTTGAAGAACAGCTGAAAGGTATTCTTCCTTCTAAATATGTGGTGAAAGGTCGTTTAAGTGGTGAGTTGCCCCGTACGGGAGAACTGACACCGGATAATGTGCGTCAGGCTTTGGAACTTTCTTGTGAACCGGTTTATGCTGCCGCTCAGAATGTAGTTCCCCGTCCTCCTGCCTTGTGTAAGGGGTGCGGACACCGTGATGTGTACGATGCACTGAATAAAGTGGCTGCCGAATATCCGGATGCCAAGATTTTCGGTGACATCGGATGCTATACACTGGGTGCACTTCCTCCGTTTCGTACGTTGAGCAGTTGCGTGGATATGGGAGCTTCCATTACTATGGCGAAAGGGGCGGCAGATGCAGGCTTATTCCCATCTATAGCAGTGATTGGTGACTCTACATTCACTCACTCTGGAATGACCGGCCTGCTGGATGCCGTGAATGACAAGTCCAATATCACGGTGGTTATTTCTGATAACCTGACTACTGCTATGACTGGTGGCCAGGATTCAGCCGGAACCAATAAATTTGAAGCCATTTGTTTAGGTTTGGGAGTAGAGCCGGAACACGTGCGGGTAGTTGTGCCGCTTCCTAAGAACATGGAAGAAATTACCCGTGTCATTCGTGAGGAAATAGAATACAACGGTGTATCTGTCATCATTCCACGTAGGGAATGTATGCAGACTTTGAACCGGAAACTGAAACAGCAAAAAGCACAGAAACAATGAAAACAGATATTATACTTTCAGGAGTTGGCGGACAGGGAATCTTGTCCATCGCTACGATTATCGGAGAAGCTGCCCTTCATTTAGGGTTGAACTTGAAACAAGCCGAAGTACACGGAATGAGTCAGCGCGGAGGGGATGTGCAGTCTAACCTTCGCTTGTCGGATACCCCGATTGCTTCCGACCTGATTGCCTTGGGAACGGCGGATATGATTATCTCACTAGAGCCGATGGAAGCTTTGCGCTACCTGCCGTATCTGTCAAAAGACGGATGGATTATCACTTCGGCTGCTCCTTTCAAAAACATTCCGAACTATCCGGACGAAGAAAAGCTGATGCAGGAATTGAAGTCACAGCCTCATGTAGTCGTGCTGGATGTGGAAAATCTGGCGAAAGAAAATCACATGCCCAAATCGGCCAATGTCATTCTGTTAGGGGCTGCCGCTCCTTTCCTGAAAATCCTGGATGCAGAAGTCTTGCGCGAAAGTGTAGGCCGTATTTTTGCGTCAAAAGGCGAAGAAGTGGTGCAGATGAACTATCGTGCCTTCGATATAGGTCATGAATATGTCAAACAGTTGAAATTCTGAGAGCCTATGAGTCGCGTGTTTAGTGAAGAGCTGGTAAATTCCGTAGCGAAGGAAATGAAAGTGGCCGACTTGGCCAATGCAACCATAGGGGATGTGTTGCTGGTCGCTTCCCGCCTGGAAGAACTGACAGGTATTCCTTTTATCCGGATGGACCAGGGGGCTCCTGGTCTTCCGGCCAATAAAATAGGTATTGAGGCAGAGAAGAAAGCTCTCGATAGAGGAGTCGGTTCGCAATATCCGGCAGCTGCCGGAGTGGCAGAGCTGAAACAGGCTACTTCACGTTTCGTGAAAGCCTTTATCGATATTGATATTTCTCCGCGAGCTTGTCTGCCTACTACCGGTTCTGTGGCAGCTTCTTTCGGTGCTTTTATCGCCTGTACCCAACGAATTCCGGGAAAGAACAAGGTTTTGTTCATTGATCCGGGTTTCCCGATACAAAAATCTCAGTTGCGCATTTTGGGTATTGAGTGGGAGTTGTTCGACATTCATGATTTCCGTGGTGAGCCGCTGCGTGCCAAACTGGAAAGTTTCCTGTCGAAGGGAGATATTGCCGCTGTGGTATATTCTAATCCAAATAATCCGGCATGGATTTGTCTGGAAGAAAGTGAGTTGAAGATTATCGGAGAATTGGCTACGCAGTACGATGTGATTGTGCTGGAAGACCAGGCTTATTTCTGCATGGACTTCCGTCATGCGTTTGGCCGTCCTTACCAGCCGCCTTTTGTACCTACGGTTGCACGTTATACCGATAATTATATTCTGATGTTGTCGGCATCCAAGATTTTCAGCTATGCCGGCCAGCGTATAGCTTTAGCCTGCGTGTCCGATAAATTGTTTGATACGCAGTATCCGGCACTGGCAGCCCGTTATGAAGACTCAGGCATCTTCGGGCCGACTTTCATCGCTTCTATCATGTATATGATTACCTCCGGTTGCACGGCTACTACCCAGTATGCCATGGCCGAGATGTTGGAGAAATCCATTTCAGGAGAAATCAACTTTGTAGAAGATGTGCGCGAATATGAACGTCGGGCACGCCGGATGAAGCAGATTTTCACCGACCATGGTTTCTCGATTGTGTATGATAAGGATGTCACTCAGCAGGTGGGCGATGGTTTCTTCTTCACTTTGGGATACCCCGGACTGACAGGAGGCGAATTGCTGCGTGAATTGATGATGTATGGGGTGAGCAGTATTTCCTTGTCTACCACCGGAAGTGAACAGCAAGGAGTGAGAGGCTGTACGTCGCGCATGCGTGAAGAACTTTATCCGGTGCTGGAGGAACGTATGAAAGCATTCCAGGCTGACCATCCGCTGAAATAAGGAATCACAAAACTACTACTGAAATAAAGAAAAACACAGCTTATGATTTGGAATCCGAACAAAGAATGTATGCCGCGTGAACAGATGCGCGAGCTGCAAGGAAAACGCTTATGCAAACTGGTGCAGTATGTGTACCATAATGTACCTTTCTATCGTCATAAAATGCAGGAAATGGACCTGACTCCAGATGATATCCGGAGCATAGACGATATTACCAAATTGCCTTTTACTACCAAACAGGATTTACGTGACAATTATCCTTACGGGCTGATGGCGGCTCCTCCTTCAGAGGTGGTGCGCGTACATGCTTCTTCCGGTACAACGGGTAATCCGACGATTGTGGGCTATACACGTCGCGACTTGTCCATCTGGTCGGAAGTGATGTCACGCTGTTTGTCGGCATACGGGGTGACCCGTGACGATACTTTCTCCGTAAGCTATGGCTATGGATTGTTTACCGGAGGATTGGGCGCACATTATGGAGTAGAGAACTTAGGAGCTACCGTAATTCCGGCTTCTACAGGAAATACGGAAAAACATGTACGTTTGATTCGCGATTTGCACATCACGGGTATTGCCTGTACCCCTTCGTATGCCTTGTATCTGGCAGAGGTGGTAGAAAAGATGGGTATCCGGAAAGAGGAATTAGGACTGCGTATCGGTGCGTTCGGAGCTGAGCCTTGGACCGAAAACATGCGTCAGGAAATACAGAACCGTTTGGGCTTGAAAGGATACAATATTTATGGGTTAAGTGAGATTATGGGTCCGGGTGTATCTTACGAATGTCAGGAGCAATATGGCTCTCACATCAACGAAGACCATTTCTATCCGGAAATTATCGATCCGGTTACCCTGGAATCTCTTCCATACGGCACACAGGGAGAACTGGTATTTACCACATTGACCAAAGAGTGCATGCCGTTGTTGCGTTACCGTACGAAGGACCTGACTTCGCTGATTGCCGATGCGTGTCCGTGCGGTCGTACCAGTGTGCGTATGACGCCGATTATGGGCCGAAGCGATGATATGCTGATTATCCGTGGTATCAATGTCTTCCCGTCCCAGGTAGAAAGTGTTATTCTGGGTATGAAAGAGTTCGAACCGCAATATATGCTGGTGGTAGACCGCAAGAACAATCTGGATACCCTGGAAGTACAGGTGGAAGTGCGTCGTGATTTCTTCAGTGATGACATCGGTTCCATGCTGAAACTGAAGAAAACACTGTCCGACCGCTTGAAGAGTGTATTGTCCATCAGTGCCGACGTGAAATTGGTAGAACCGAACAGCATTACCCGCAGCGAAGGGAAGTCCAAGCGTGTGATAGATAAACGAGTATTGGTATAACTAAAGCAAAAAGAACTATGATAATTAAGCAATTGTCTGTTTTCTTGGAAAACAAGACCGGAAGAATTAATGATGTAGTGCATACTTTGGGAGCAAACGGTATCAATATGCACGCTTTTAGTATGGCCGAAACAGCAGATTTTGGTATTTTGCGACTGATTGTGTCTGATGTGGACAAGGCGGTAGAAGTATTGCGTGAAAAGAATTTTGCCGTGATGTCGACCGATGTGGTTTGTCTTTCGTGTGCCAATGTGCCCGGCTCGTTGGCTGTGGTATTGGAATACTTGGCCGAAGAGCAGATTTTCATTGAGTATATGTATGCGTTTGCACAAGCCGATCAGGCTCATGTGGTTATCAAGCCGAATGACATGTCACAGTGTCTGAAAGTGCTTGAGGCACATAATTGTCATGTATTGGCAAAAGAAGAATTGTAATGCCCTTACACATAATAAGAAGGGCCGTTTCATCTGGATGGTGAGACGGCCTTTTTTGTGCTTTTAAAGAAGAGAGGAGCCTTTTGGTTTCATTTGGTATTTTTTGTAATTGTTGTTGATTATGTTAGAACTTTATGTGGATAAAGGTTGTTTTGTAAATGCTATTGTTTTACGTTTGCAGACGTTTTATACAACCAATATAGAATCTTTAATAAAGCTTTATGGGTATTGAAACATTGAATTTACGAAAAAATGTGTGGTGGATGCTTCCGATTTATTGTTTGCCCAAACCTTATTGGAAGAAGGAAGTTATCGATCAGCATTGATGTTTAACCATGTTTTACACCGCTTGAAAATACAACTTCAAAATGATGCGGAAGATGTAGAGATCTTTGTGCGCAGTAAGGTCGATGGAAAGGTAAACTTGCTGACAGGTGAAACCTCTGTGAGCACTGACGAATATCAGTGGGTTACTCCATGGAAAAACTCGGATGGAAATTGGGAGGCCGTCATATATCCACAGGAGACTGCTCCTTATCGAGAAGGAGAAGGGTTGTTGAAAATTGTGACGCAGGGAAAAGAATCTTTTTTTTAAGGCTCCTGATAATGCCTCGGATGGAACCGTGTTGTCTGATTTTGAGTCAGGTAAGCAAGTGACTATTCGTTTGTCGCTCAAGGAAGGCGATGTGCAGTGGACAAATAAAAAAGTATGAGTTTATGGAATTACCTCTCCCGATGAAAAGGAATGGAAGTTACTTTATCCCGGATTGTTCACATCTACCGCTTTGGTTTGGAAGAAAGAATATGGTTGGTATGATTGTAATAAACTAAATCCTACAGCGAATCCTGATGGAGTGCCCGATGGGTATATGTGTTGGGCTGCTACAGCGTCAAATATGTTGCAATGGTGGATTGACCAGAATAAACGTTATATCGACATGTATGGGGATAAGTATACAGGACCGGATTATACATACCCATCTGGTAAAAAACAGGAAAGTAATATTTTTCAGTGTTTTTTAGATGCATTTCCCAATGAGGCTGGAAAGGGGGATGAAGGTGCTAACTGGTTCATACATGGAATAGCTCCTTCGTATCCTCATAATAAGCCTTTAAATCCAGCAGGATATTTCAAGGATGTTTTTCCGGAAGGTGTACGTTTGGGAACCAATGTAGGAGGTCTTAGTAAGGAGCGTTTCAATGAAGTGATAAAAGATGCTTTGAGTACCAAGAAGGCGATAGGACTTTCTGTGGGACCGATAAGAGAGGGACATGTAATAACCATGTGGGGAGCGGAGTTTGATGAAAATGGTGATGTATCTCATATTTATGTAGCGGATAATAATGACCGGGATACTTATGAATTTTTTAAAGGAGTAGTATGTTTCAAGTATCAGATTAGTTATGAAAAATATCCTGAAGGTGCCACCTATACTTGTTATAAGGAGGGATATATTCCTTATGATAGACCTATTGTGATAAATCGCTTAGTATTTCTTGATTTAGGTGAAAAATACTGGAAGCAATATTTAGGTATTGAATAAATCATACTTTTTGTGATGACATGAAAATGCCCCGAATCTGACGGCTTGATTAGCTTACGGATTCGGGGGATTTGGCTTTTATTTTAGCTTATCAGAATAAGCTCCATGAAACGGTCAGACCTGCCATGACGATGGCTACCATGCTCATCAGTTTAATCAGGATGTTCAGGCTGGGACCGGAGGTATCTTTAAACGGGTCACCTACCGTATCGCCTACGACTGTGGCCCGGTGTACTTCACTGCCTTTCCCGCCAAAGTTTCCTTCTTCCACGTATTTCTTGGCATTGTCCCAGGCACCTCCGGAATTGGCCATGAAAATCGCTAAAATGAAACCTGAGGAAAGTCCTCCTATCAGCAGACCGATGACGCCCGGCACACCAAACAGCAGACCTGTCACAATGGGGGCGATGATGGCCAGCAGTGACGGGAATACCATTTCTTTTTGTGCACCAAGAGTGGAAATCTGTACACAGCGTGCGTAGTCAGGTTCAGTCTTTCCTTCCAGAATACCTTTGATTTCACGGAACTGCCGGCGTACTTCCTCTACCATGTGGGCAGCTGCTCTTCCTACAGCATTCATGGTCAGTCCGCAGAACAGAAAGGCCATCATGCTACCGATAAACATTCCCGAAAGTACCTTGGGATTCATAAGCGTGACATCGTAGAACATCATGAAGTCCGTGAATCCGGCTTCCTGAATCATTACTTCCAGTCCGTTGGGAAGTTCCAGTACGGTGGTACCGATACGTTCCAGGCCGATGCGTATTTCTTCAATGTAAGAAGCCAGTAGTGCCAGTCCGGTCAGGGCGGCAGAACCGATGGCGAAACCTTTACCCGTAGCGGCTGTGGTGTTGCCCAGTGAATCCAGTGCATCCGTGCGTTTGCGGACTTCTGCTCCCAAACCACTCATTTCCGCATTACCACCTGCATTGTCGGCAATCGGTCCGTAGGCATCCGTGGCTAATGTGATGCCCAAAGTGGACAGCATGCCCACGGCAGCGATACCGATACCATAAAGTCCCATGCTGATGTTGGTAAAATCGAAACCGGAAGCCAGCCAGTAGGACAGGATGATGCCGGCTACAACTGCAATGACCGGAATCGTAGTCGATACCATTCCTAATCCGATGCCCGAAATGATAACGGTAGCCGGACCTGTTTTTCCGCTTTCTGCCAGTTTTTGAGTGGGTTTGTAGGATTGGGAAGTGTAGAATTCAGTAGATTGTCCGATGACGATGCCTACAATCAGTCCGATGACTACAGCCAGTGAAATATACAGCCAGTTATCAATTTGCAGTACCCAAAGAATGCTAAAAGTGGCGATGACAATCAATCCCGCACTGAGGTTGGTGCCTGTAGACAAAGCCTTGAGCAATTCTCTCATGCCTGCATTTTCTTTGGTGCGCACGGCAAAAATGCCGATGATGGACAAGATGATACCTACGGCTGCAATCAGCATCGGGGCGATGACGGCTTTAAACTGCATGGTGGTATCTCCCGTGCCGATATAGGCAGCAGCTCCCAGGGCAGCGGTAGCCAGAATCGAACCGCAGTAGGATTCGTAGAGGTCGGCTCCCATTCCGGCTACATCACCTACGTTATCGCCTACATTGTCGGCAATCGTAGCCGGGTTGCGCGGGTCGTCTTCCGGAATGCCCGCTTCTACTTTCCCCACCAGGTCAGCTCCCACATCGGCCGCCTTGGTATAAATACCTCCTCCTACACGGGCAAACAAAGCCTGGGTGGAGGCGCCCATTCCAAAAGTCAGCATCGTGGTGGTGATGACACACAACTTGGCAGTGGGGTTCAGTGCATCTTCTGGAATGCAGAAATCCAACAGCAGGTACCAGAAAGAAATATCAAACAATCCCAGTCCTACGACCACAAGTCCCATAACCGCTCCACTGCGAAATGCCACCTTTAATCCTTTGTTCAGAGAGTTGCGTGCGGCATTTGCCGTACGTGCAGAGGCATACGTAGCGGTTTTCATGCCTAAGTAACCCGACAGACCGGAGAAGAAACCTCCAGTGAGGAATGCTACGGGTACCCACGGATTTTGCAAGTTGAACCCATAGGCCATGATGGCAAACAAGGCAGCCAGTCCGATAAATACAAGGGTAACTATTTTATATTGCTGTTTCAGGTAAGACATGGCTCCTTTCCGGACATACGATGCAATGCGTGCCATGGTAGGTGTACCTTCACTTTCCTGCTTCATTTGCCGGTAGAAGTATCCGGCAAGTGCCAATGCCAGCAGCGATGCCGCCGGGACCAGCCAGAATAGATATGTTTCCATAATACAGTTGAATAAGAGTTTCTCCAAACTTACAAAAAATCCCGAAGAAAACGAATAAAATGCGGGAGATTCTACTGGCAGAAAAGGCGGATAATTTGGCTTTTATATGATGGTTCTGCTTTTTTCTAAATTCGGTAAGTTTATTCGGAAACTTTTCAAGGTTTTTTATGTTTCCCGTCGCGGAACCGTATGTTTTCCGTTCGGGAACCCTACGTTTTTGCGACGGGAAACATAGGGTTTGCAGTAGGAAAACGTAGAAAACGAACAAGAAAAATAGCAAGAATATGCAGGTAATTTTCAATTTAAGGATAATGACGTGTCAAAAAGTTTTCCGGAATGCGGTAAAAACCAGCCCTCTGTTATAAAGGGATGAGGTTTTGTGGCAGATTGTTGTTTTTTATTTAATACAAGTGTGATATTGTGAGATATTTTCAATATATTTGCGCACGAAGTTATAAAAGATTGTTCAGATGATTTACGACATGGAAATGCAGAAGACGTTCTATGCGTCGTATGCAGAAAAAGTAGAAAAGGCCCGTAAGAAACTGGGGCGTGCCATGACTTTGGCTGAAAAAATATTGTATGCACATTTATACGACGAAAACACGGTGGCAGCTTTCCGTCGGGGGGAAGAGTATGTTAACTTCCGTCCGGACCGCGTAGCCATGCAGGATGCGACGGCCCAGATGGCGCTGTTGCAGTTTATGAATGCGGGAAAATCCGTTTCAGCTGTTCCTGCTACCGTACATTGTGACCATTTGATTCAAGCATATAAAGGAGTGGAAGAGGATTTGCCTTCTGCTTGCACTACTAATAAAGAGGTATACGATTTTCTGAAAAGTGTGGCTTCGAAGTACGGCATCGGCTTCTGGAAACCGGGAGCAGGTATCATTCATCAGGTCGTACTTGAGAACTATGCGTTTCCGGGTGGCATGATGGTGGGAACCGACTCACACACCCCGAATGCCGGTGGATTGGGTATGATTGCCATTGGCGTGGGCGGTGCCGACGCAGTGGACGTAATGACCGGTATGGAATGGGAATTGAAGATGCCGAAACTGATTGGGGTGAAGCTGACCGGTGCGTTGAACGGATGGGCTTCACCAAAAGATGTGATTTTGAAACTGGCAGGTATTCTCACCGTGAAGGGAGGAACGAATGCCATTATTGAATATTTCGGAGAGGGAACCCGTTCGTTGTCTGCTACCGGAAAGGCTACTATCTGTAACATGGGAGCTGAGGTGGGAGCTACGACTTCCGTTTTTCCTTACGATGAGGAGATGAAGCGCTACCTCTGCGCTACCGGACGTGAGGATATTGCCGCACTGGCTGAGGCTAATGCGGCCGATTTGCGGGCGGATGCAGAAGTAGCACAGCAGCCGGAGAAATATTACGACCGTTTGATTGAAATCGACCTTTCTGCGCTGGAACCGTATGTGAACGGACCGTTTACGCCCGATGCGGCTTGTCCGGTATCGGAATTTGCTGCCCGTGTGAAGAAGGAAGGGTTCCCGCAGAAGATGGAAGTGGGATTGATTGGTTCTTGTACCAACTCTTCTTATCAGGATTTGAGTCGTGCAGCTTCGGTAGCCCGTCAGGTAAAGGCAAAAGGTTTGAAGATGCAGGCTTCGCTGATTATCAATCCGGGTTCGGAACAGGTATATTGCACGGCTCAGCGCGACGGCATGATTGAGGACTTGAAGAGTATCGGCGGTGTGGTGATGACCAATGCCTGCGGTCCTTGTATCGGACAGTGGAAGCGTGTGACTGACGATCCGCTTCGGGCCAATTCTATCGTGACTTCGTTCAACCGTAACTTTGCCAAGCGTGCCGATGGCAATCCGAACACACATGCGTTCATTGCTTCACCGGAAATGGCTGTGGCATTTGCCATTGCGGGCGACCTGTGCTTTAATCCGCTGACGGATACTCTGAAGAATGAGAAGGGAGAAGAGGTCAGACTTGATCCGCCGATAGGGGAAACACTGCCACAGAAAGGATTTACAGTAGATGACAATGGTTATGTGGCTCCTTCGGCCGACGGAGGAAAGGTGGAAGTGACTATTCAGTCGGACTCACAGCGCTTGCAGAAACTGGAACCGTTTGCTGCATGGAACGGAGAAGACTTCATGGAGCTTCCGCTGTTGATTAAGACGCAGGGAAAATGTACTACCGACCACATCTCTAT
>OGQZ01002910.1_pt1 | contig 11348 bp, 9 predicted proteins | sample 1553321 | NCBI WGS metagenome assembly OGQZ01 (sample SAMEA2579958, study PRJEB22360) | human gut metagenome | reverse complement strand
TTCCCAATTGTTTTTTAGTTGTAACTTAAATCCAACTTCACATTTTAGTCCATAGACAAGGCTATTAGGAGAGGGCCATTGATTAGTATAAGATGGAATATCGGGGGGCGATACCTTATGATTTGTTCTAATATCTATCCTCGGTCCGATACCAAGGTAATAAATTTCATGACGTATATTGGCTTTAAGACAAGTTAAAGTATTTATTGTTATATACTGATTGATATGTCTCTCACTCATGGATTGATTTACAATGTCTGTATATTTGCCTCCTTTTTCAAGGTAACCAATGGAACTTGATAAATAGAAATGTTTTGTTTGTAAATACTCGATATCTAATGATATTTGATAAGTCGTTAACTTATGGGGGTATAAATCTATATTTGCACCTTTGACTCCTTTTGTTTGTAATTTCGAAAAAGCTAAGCCGTTTTCTAATTTAAATACTTGTGCGTTCAGATTAGAGATACATGATAATAGATTAACATACAAGAGCAAACAGTTTCTCCTAGGGAAAACTAAAGTTTCGTAAGCACAAAACTAAGGTTTCCTCATGAGGAAACAAATGTTTCCATAGCGGAAAACTTTTGTTTTATACCAAGAAAAACTATAAATATCAATTAATCAGTTTTTTAGATGATATATGAAGCATGATCAAATAGATAGCTTGCCGGCTAAGCAATGTCTCCGTCTTCTGCCGCTTCTTGAAAAAGATAGGACTAATAATGCGGTTGGCGAGTAGGGGACGATGGTGTTTTGTGATTGAAAAGTAGTAAATGGTTGTAGATACGAGCCGATAGTGGTAGATGCTATTTATCTACCACCACTCGATAAATAACTTATGACCAATTGCTTATAGCTATAGTTGTAGGTGTGGTAGATGATTTGATAAAAAAATCCCGGATAGCGTTTAATCTACCCGGGATTATATATAATGTATAAGACCTTATCTTAGTCTCTGTACTCCCTGCGAGGTCCGCGATCACCACGATCCTGACGAGGACCACGGTCTCCACGATCTTGGCGAGGTCCACGCTCACCTCTTTCTGGTCTTGGTGGACGTTCCTCGTAACCTTCCGGTTTCGGAAGCAATACCTTGCGGGAAAGTTTGAACTTGCCTGTCTTCGGATCGATATCAACCAACTTGACAGAAACCGTATCGCCTTCCTTCAAGCCAGCTTGCTCAACGGTCTCCAGACGTTTCCAATCGATCTCGGAAATGTGAAGCAAACCATCCTTGCCCGGCAAGAATTCGACAAACGCACCATAAGGCATGATAGAACGAACTTTACCTTTATAAACTTCGCCTACTTCAGGAACAGCAACGATTGCTTTAATCATGCGCATTGCATCATCAATACATTTCTTGTTTGTTCCCGCAATCTCAATGCGACCTACTCCATCAGTTTCTTCAATCGTGATGGTTGCTCCGGTTTCTTCCTGCATACCTTGGATAATCTTTCCGCCCGGACCGATGATAGCCCCAATGAACTCTTTAGGAATAGTCATCGTTTCAATACGAGGAGCATGCGGTTTCAAATCTTTACGAGGTTCGGCTATACATTCGGTTAACTTGTTAAGAATATGTTCGCGACCTTCTTTTGCTTGCAGTAACGCTTTTTCCAAGATTTCGAATGATAGACCATCTACCTTGATGTCCATCTGTGTAGCAGTGATACCATCACGAGTACCTGTAACCTTAAAGTCCATATCACCCAAGTGATCCTCATCGCCAAGAATATCAGATAATACGGCATATTTTTCTTCACCTGCATTCTTAATCAAGCCCATGGCAATACCTGAAACTGGTTTTTTCATGGCAACACCGGCATCCATTAATGCAAGCGTTCCTGCACAGACAGTAGCCATTGAAGAAGAACCATTTGATTCCATGATATCAGATACTACACGTACTGTGTATGGGTAGCCTGCAGGAATTTGTCCTTTCAAAGCACGCCATGCCAAGTGCCCGTGACCGATTTCACGACGACCTACACCACGTTGTGCTTTTGCTTCACCGGTAGAATAAGGAGGGAAGTTGTAGTGTAACAAGAATCGTTCTCTGTGTTGATCCAGAACATCGTCTACGATTTTCTCATCTAGCTTGGTGCCTAATGTGACAGAAGTTAAAGACTGAGTTTCACCACGGGTGAAGATGGCAGAACCATGAGGACCGGGCAGATAACCTACTTCGCACCAGATAGGGCGAATTTCAGTTGTCTTACGTCCGTCCAGACGCTTGCCTTCATCAAGAATACAACGACGCATGGCTTCCTTTTCCACATCGTGGTAGTAACGGTCGATTAATGTACCTTTTTCTTCCAGTTCTTCTTCTGTATATTGAGTTTTGAATTCATCGCGGATGGCGTCAAAAGCATCCTGACGTTCATGCTTGTTTCTGTTTCCTGAAGCAGCGATGGCGTATGCTTTATCATAACAAGCTTCGCGTACAGCTTTGCGTAAATCTTCATCGTTTTCTTCGTGGCAGTATTCACGTTTTACTGTAGACCCGACCTCTTCCATCAGTTCCATCTGCGCTTTACAATGAACTTTGATTGCTTCGTGAGCAGCCTTCATGGCAGCCAGTAAGTCTTGTTCGCTGACTTCCTGCATTTCGCCTTCTACCATCATGATGTTGTCATATGTGGCTGCAACCATCAGATCCATATCAGCTTTCTCAAGTTGTTCGAAAGTGGGGTTGATAACGAACTGACCATCGATACGTGCTACACGTACTTCAGAAATCGGTCCGCCGAAAGGAATGTCGGAAACAGCTAATGCTGCTGAAGCGGCCAATCCTGCCAATGCATCAGGCATATCTATTCCATCAGCTGAGAAAAGAACAATGTTTACGTAAACCTCTGCATGGAAATTATCGGGGAATAAAGGACGCAATGCGCGGTCTACCAGTCGGCAAGTCAGGATTTCATAATCTGAAGCTTTGCCTTCTCTTTTGGTAAAGCCACCGGGAAAACGTCCGAATGCTGAATATTTTTCTTTGTACTCTACCTGGAGGGGCATAAAATCTGTACCGGGAACTGCATCTTTTGCTGCACAAACAGTAGCTAGCAACATGGTGTTACCCATGCGGAGCATTACAGAACCGTCTGCCTGTTTTGCCAGCTTTCCCGTTTCGAGTGTGATGGTTCTACCATCAGGAAGCTCGATCGTCTTAACAATTGGATTGATCATAAAAAATGTTTTAATATATTTTTCGTCTAAAATTCGTGCAAAGATAGGCATTTATTCTTCTAATTTGGTGAGAATGAGATAAAAAGTTACTATGATTACTGTTTTTTTTCATTTTAATGTGTAAGAAGGTGGATAAATGCTTTGACAAACCACGAAAAGACGTATCTTTGCATTCAAAATTATTAAGAGAACACACATTTATATTAATTTTAGCGATGAAAAAGAATGTATATTTTTTGCTCGCACTTCTGTTGATAGGGTTGAGCGCCTGCGACAATGAACCGAAGTTCAAAGTTCAAGGTGAAATTAATGGTGCTGAAGATAAGATGCTTTATTTGGAAGCGTCGGGATTGGATGGCATAGTAGCGCTTGATTCGACAAAATTGGGCAGTAGCGGAAGTTTTAGTTTTGCGCAGAAGCGTCCGGAATCTCCTGAATTCTATCGTTTGCGTTTGGATAATAAAGTGATAAACTTTGCTGTAGACTCTACGGAAACAGTATCAGTTAAGGCTGAGATAAATGATTTTGCGACTGCCTATCGTATTGAAGGTTCGGAAAACAATTTGAAAATTAAGGAATTGGTGTTGCTACAAGCTGATTTGCAGAAGAATGTGGACAAACTCGGCCAGAATCGTAATATCCCTGTGGGTATCGCACAAGACAGTCTTTTGGCTATGGTAAACAATTACAAGAATAAAGTGAAACGAGAATATATTTTTGCGGCTCCAAATATGCCATACGCTTATTTCGCTTTATTCCAGTCGTTGAATGGGTATATGATTTTTGATCCTTTGACAAATAAGGAGGATGTGAAGTGTTTCGCTGCGGTGGCTACGAGTCTGAATAATGCTTATCCACATGCCGACCGTTCACGCAACTTGTACAATATGGTTATAAAAGGAATGAAGAATACCCGTACTCCCCGTCAGCAGACCATGGAAATTCCTGAAGATAAAATCAAGGAAGCCAGCATTATTGATATTCAGCTGAAGGATTTGAAAGGCAATACACGCAGTCTGACCGATTTGAAGGGTAAAGTGGTGCTGATCGATTTTACTGTATATAACAATGCAATGTCTGCTGCGCATAATTTGGCGTTACGTGAACTTTATAATAAGTATGCTTCTCAAGGGTTCGAGATTTACCAGATTTCACTGGATGGTGATGAACACTTTTGGAAAACATCTGCAGATAATCTGCCTTGGGTCTGTGTACGTGATGCTAATGGTGTTTATTCTTCATACATTTCATTATATAACGTAACTAATCTGCCTTCGATATTTTTGGTAAATCGTAATAATGAATTGAGTGCTCGTGGTGAGAATATTAAAGATTTGGATGAAGCCATTAAAAAACTCTTGTAAAAAGCTAATTATGAGTTGAATTTGTTTAAACATGTTACATAGCATCCTTATAAACTTGACTCGTATTAGATAAAAGTCTATCTTTGCAAGACTTGAAATACCAAAGAGGGTTCCGACATTTCCATGTCGGAATTCTTTTTGTTTTTATAGGTATAACTGGAACAATAAATAATTATATAATTTAAAAGGAGGAAAACATTATGGCTTATATGTCAGAAGAAGGTTACAAGCAACTGATTGAGGAACTGAAATATCTGGAATCAGTAGAACGTCCCAAAATTGTGTCGGCTATTGCCGAAGCGCGTGATAAGGGAGACTTGTCAGAAAATGCCGAATATGATGCTGCCAAAGAGGCGCAAGGTCTATTGGAGATGAAGATCAGCCAGCTGAAATCAACTATTGGTGATGCTAAAATTATTGATACTTCAAAAATGAACGCAGATACAGTGCAAATTTTGACGAAAGTAGAATTGAAGAATGTCAAGACTGGAATGAAGATGGTTTATACTATCGTAGCCGAAAGCGAGGCGAATTTAAAATTGGGCAAGATTTCGGTAAATACTCCGATAGCACAGGGTTTGTTAGGAAAAAAAGTGGGTGATGTGGCTGAAATCACTATTCCGCAGGGTAAAATCAGCTTAGAAGTTGTGAATATTTCATTTTAATATTATAAGGCAGGTCTGCTATGCGGGGCTGCCTTATTTAATACTTATAGATATGGCAACAATATTTAGTAGAATTATTACAGGTGAGATTCCTAGCTACAAAGTGGCTGAAAATGATCAGTTCTATGCTTTTTTGGATATCAATCCGTTAACCAAAGGGCATACGTTGGTTGTTCCGAAATGTGAGGTGGACTATATCTTTGATTTGGAGGACAATGAACTGGCTGCTATGCATGTTTTTGCAAAGAGCGTGGCACTTGCCATTCAAAAAGTTTTTCCGTGTAAGAAAGTAGGTGAGGCGGTAATCGGATTAGAGGTCCCTCATGCACATATTCATCTGATTCCTATTCAGAAAGAGTCGGATATGATTTTTTCTAATCCGAAGTTGAAACTGACAAATGAAGAATTTGTGGAGGTGGCGACAGCAATCAATCAAGCCTGGGAAGGTGGTGACAAGTAATCTTTTTCTTTCTTAGTAAATATAAAGAGCGGGAAACGGATATTCTGTTTCCCGCTTTCCTTTATGATTAAACTCCGGTCACCTGTCTTTATACAAACTGATCTCCTAGCTTGATTTGTACGTCATTCACGAATTTTCGGATAGCGCTTTCGTCATCTTTTTTGCAAATGAGTAATACATTGTCTCTTGCGGCTACTAAATAACCTTCTAGATCCTGTATTACGGCTAATTTCCCTTCTGGCACTACTATTACATTATTATAGCTGTTATATAATAAGGAGTTTCCGTTTACTACAACGTTACCTTCTTGGTCCTTGGATGATATATCATACAAGGAGTCCCATGTACCTAAATCTGCCCATCCGAAGTCGCACAATTGGACGAAAACATTGTTGGCCTTCTCCATGATTCCATAGTCAATGGAGATATTGGGACAGGAAGCGAAATCTTCTTCTCCGTTAGTCAGTTTGGTACAAACTTCGGGCATAATCTCATTGAAGGCTTCTAAAATTGTATTGATATTCCATAAGAAGATCCCTGAGTTCCAATAGAATTCTCCACTTTCTACGAATACTTTGGCAAATTCCAATTGGGGCTTTTCAATGAATGTTTTTACTTTAAAGAAGTCTCCTTGTTTTTCTTCCTCAATCTGAATATAGCCATAACCGGTTTCCGGTCTGTTAGGTTTGATGCCTAATGTTAGTAATTGAGGAGAGTTTGAAACAAATTCCAGTCCTTTCAAAATTGCAGCTTTAAATTCATCTTCTTTTAAAATCAGGTGGTCGGACGGTGCGACAATGACATTGGCATTTGGATTGAATTTTTTTATGTGATAGGAAGCCCAAGCTATACATGGAGCAGTGCTTCTGCGAGTGGGTTCCAATAAAATTTGTGATTTGTCCAATTCTGGGAGTTGTTCTTGGACCAGTTCTTTATACAGCACGTTGGTTGTAATAAAGATGTTTTCTATAGGGACTATTTTTTTATAACGATCAAACGTTTGTTGTATTAGAGAACGTCCAGTCCCGAAGAAATCAAGGAATTGTTTAGGAAGGTTTTTGCGGCTATATGGCCAAAACCGACTACCTATACCTCCCCCCATGATGACACAATAATTATTGCTGTTTGTCATGATATAAAATCGTTTTAAAGTTTCCGCTAATATAGGGCTTATTTTTAGAAAACCATTGTCCGTTATCCCATAAATCGTAGTATATTTATCTTTTTTTGAAAAAAAGTGCCGAAAAGTTTGCAGATATGAAAAAAAGCAGTACCTTTGCAACCGCAATTGAGAAACAAATAAGGTTTTAAAAGATGCCCAGATGGCGGAATCGGTAGACGCGCTGGTCTCAAACACCAGTGGATTCACTTCCATCCCGGTTCGACCCCGGGTCTGGGTACTGAGGCGGAGAAAGTTGAAAAACTCTCTCCGTTTTTCTTTTCTACCCCTCGTAACTCGTTGGTTTGCTGATAGATTAAATCAAGCACTTTGTTATAAGAATTGGTTCGATATGTTTTTCCGTCAAATTCGATTTTTTCGGGAAACATCGAACTTATCAGCTTAATTTTCACCCCTACAGACGCATTTCTTATATAGCTATCTATATTGTTTATCAGATTGATAGAGTAGTTTAGTTTTGGTTCGATATTACTGCGGTTAGGGTTCTCACGCATTTCAACTTGTTGTTGTATGGTTGAGGCTTCTTTGGTGTATCTCTCCAACATTCTGTTATATTCTTCTTTGGTTAAATCTCCGTCCAGGTATTTATCCTCAATGCTGTTGATGCGTTTTTGGACGGTAGAAAGTTCATTTTGCAGTGCTGCTACTTCTTTTTTACTTTCTCCTTTGCGTTCACTTTGCAAATCCTTTAGAATTTCGTTATACAAGTCCAATACCGTTTTATTGGGCTTTAATTGGGCTGTGTATCGAGCGAACTCTTCATTTACGTTTTCTGATCTCACCCTTATATGTTTTTGATTGTTACAACAAAAGTAGTAGGTGTATTTGCCGCCATTGCCCGAACTTGTCGCACCAGTTAAGGCACAACCACATACGGGGCAGATTAAAAACTTCCGCAAATACAAATCGGGATTTATGGCTTTGGATAGTTTGGGTGTTTTCTTTCTTTTACCGTCCAAAATCTCTTGAACTTTATAGAATGTTTCTTCGTCTATAATTGCTTCATGTTCACCGTTTACATAATATTCGGGTTCTCCTTTGTATGCTGGCACACGTATTTTGCCAATGTAGAATTTATTACGCAACATTTCAAGAAATGAACTTTCAGGTATATTATATCCTTTTCTTGCAAATTTTCTACGGATATAGCAAGGTGTTTCAATATCTTTAGCCACTTCTTTAAACATGGCTTGTATAAATGGTGCTGTATTGGTATCTATTTCTACATGGGTTTCATGTTTGCTAATACGTACATTCTTATATCCTTCTTGGTGCTTTATTAGCACATTTTCCTTTTGCCAATGTTCCATGAATACCGTCCATTGTATCTTTTGACCTTTTGATGTTGTCGCATTGTGCCTGTACTCCAATAATAGGGGCCAGGTGTCTGAATTGAAGTCTAAAGGTGCTTCAATTGCATTTGGTTCAACTCCCGATTTAAGTAATTCTTTTAGGTTCTCACTGGCACTGATAATGTCTCGTGAATATCTATCCCACTGCAAGAATAGTAATTTGTTTACTCTACCTTTGTTTTTACGTATATAATTCATTATTCCTTGTATGACAGGACGCTTTTCAAATGTTTTAGCACTCTCATCCTCTCTGTATGGGATATTGTCAATGATATTATATCCCATTTGGTTACAATACTTCCGTAGACGTTCTTCTTGTACGTCTAAGCTGGCTCCTAATGTTTGTTCATTTGAACTTACTCTATAATATATTATTACATTTGCATTCATAATTCTTGTTTTTTAGTTAATGCTATTTTTTCATTCTCTATCTGCAATTTTGCTAATTGTACCTTGCAGATTTACATACCTCATTTTTATGTAATTTAATATATTCCACTTTTAGCAAGATATTACTTTACAGTTGTTAACTCTTTTAATGTGTCCGTATCTTCATTCCGATTGCTAAAAATTGTTTTCCTGTTTTCCATCCGATAGCTGTTTCTTGACAGTTGTATAATCTCACAACAGTAGAGCAGTCTGTCAAGCAATGCCGCTGCGACAGCTTCCTCTCCCGGTATTGCCAGCCACTCTGTAAGGGAGTAGTTGGCTGTAACGATAAGCGATGTCTTTTCCTGAAACTCATTCACCAGTTTGAACAGCAACATGACATCTTCTCTTTTCAAGGGAAAGAGTGTGGCATTGTCAATGGCCAGCAGCTGTGCCTTCATGATCCGTTTGTAGGTTTTCATCGCATGCCTGGAAACATCCCTTGTCTTCAGACAGGTCAGAAGGTCCTCCAGCGTAACCATATATGCCCTGTATCCGGCTTTCACCGCCTCATGGACAAGTCCGGCGGCAATATAGGTCTTTCCTGTTCCGGAACCGCCTGCCAGAAGCAGGTTGTATGCCTGTCCCACCCATACCAGCTCGCGCAGTTCGCGCAGCTTTCTGGAGTCGATTCCTTCCGTCCGGGTAAAGTCGTAACGGTCCAGATCATGCCTTGCAGGAAGCCCGGCCGCTTTCAAACGGCACAAATATTTCCGGTTCTCCCTGGTCCGGACCTCCTCCCTGAGGCAGGCGAGTAGAAACTCCGGATAGGTCAGCTGCTTTTCCTGGGCCTGATGCAGCAGTTCCTCCAGATGTTCGGTCAGATTGCCCAGCTTGAGCATACGTGCACATTCCATGAGTTCCTTCTTATGTCTTGTCATATTCCCTAAGTATTTCGTTATAAGACTGTATCAAGCTGCCTTGTCGGGGCAGGCAATCCTCCAGTCCGTATGTTTCCGTTCCATTGTCCTTCCCCCTGCACACATATTCACACAGGCTTTTAACCGAGTCCCCGTTATAGATGCCTTTGTCCAGACATATCCGTATGGCCTCTATCAGTGTATTCTTGTCATATCCGGGAATTATGCGCAGGATCACCTCCAGATTATCCCTGTAATAACGTTCCTTCCTCCTTTTCAGATTATCCATCCACATGGCCACCTCCCTGTTGCCCGACACATGGACAAGGATGCGTTCGGCTATCTTCACTCCGGCGTTTCTCGGTTTTCTGTGGGAGTCGTCATAAACGGTCCTTCCCTTTCTGGTACAGAGCGCATGCCGGCAGATGAGTTTCCCCGTATCCTTGTTGTACAGCTCCACATTCCCTTCCGTTTCCTGCAGCCAGACGGTTGTCTGCCCGCTCCGGTAAGTTCCGCATGGCAGGCTGTAATAATTCCCCCTGTACTGCACTGTATTGTCCTTGCGTACATGGTATTCCCTCATCTCCTCCTGCGGTGGTTGTGGCGTCCCATGATAGGGCATGAGAAAGCCTTTCTCCACGGCAAACTCTTCCCGGGGAAAAAGACGGGTGGTCCCGTGCACCTTCCCGTTCCCCGTCCTTTCAAGCCATTCGAGGGCCTCCCTGTTCAGACTGTTCCTGCATGATTGATGCAGTACTCCCCGATTTGTCTGTGAGCAAGCATGTTGTACTCTATGGATTTGTCAATCTTCGAACGGCTATGATGTTGTGGACTTTTCTTTCTCCTTTGTTGTCGAATTTCTTGTTGTCGCTTGGGTGGTTGACCACTTGACCATTCACCCATAAGGTGGTAGAACCGCCTCCATCCAGATTAAGTGCGCAATGTGCCTTCAGAATTCGCAAAAGATAGGCAAGTTCTGCAATGGACATTCCATCTGCGTGCCCTTCTGCCCTTCCATCTACCGCTACCAGCATTATGTCACCTTCTTTTGTGAGTGCAATGGCACTTCTGGGATGTCTGGTCTCTGAGAATTCCCGATCTATCGTCGTGAAGTCACACGTCTTGCCGTCCTGCATCAAGAGCGGTCCGGACGCAAGTATATCCCCATCCAGCGGGAACCCTTTCTTCTCATTTTCGTCGTTCCATGGTATGATCCGGATATTGTTATCCACCATGTGTACGGCACCATTGACACGCAAATGCCTTTCTTCGGTAGTTGTCGTATCTATTACCGCTTCATTTTTACGGAGGTAACAGGTAGAGAAGCCTTCCTTGATACTGAAGTACGACCCGTTTATGGCTGCAGAAGAACGGCTTTGTTCAGCCAATTGGCTAGTGGTGGTCAGCGAGTCCGTCGTAGCAATAAAGGCTGTATAGCCTTCCGCTCTTCCAATGGTCAGGATGCTGATGGATTGCTTGCCTCCAAACAGGCCTTCTATCGAAGCTTGTTTCAACTGGATGCCTTGCAGTGAAGATGTTCTCTCCCATTTGGCCGATACGATGGCCAGGGAATCCGATGGATTGCTGGCTTTGGAAAGCTGTACGCCCGTGAGTGTGAGCACTGAAGCAAAGATGAAACTGAGATATTTATTCATGGTTTTCAGATGATTTGATGACAATGAACGAGGTTACTCTGCGTTGTCCCGCATGGTCGAATTTCTTGTTGTCAGTCGGATGGTTCACGACCCCTCCTACTCGCTGCTCTGAAGAGGCAATCCACATGGTAGTGGACCCTCCACCATCCAGGTTCAAGGCTGATTGGGGGCAGAAGTAAGTAAGTAGAAAT
>OGQZ01002902.1_pt1 | contig 11375 bp, 10 predicted proteins | sample 1553321 | NCBI WGS metagenome assembly OGQZ01 (sample SAMEA2579958, study PRJEB22360) | human gut metagenome | reverse complement strand
GTCTTTGCTTTGTGGACGAGCCCCGCGCTGTCGTTCCGGCAGACTCCAAGGAAAAGCTGCAAAGCTCTCTTTCCAAAGAGGAATATGAGTCTCTGGAGATCCATTCCGCCGCCTGTGACTGGATCACAGAAAAGCTGAACAAGCAGACTGGACATTCCTGTGATCATCCCGTACAATAGCAGGGAGGGCGGCCGGTATCCGGTCTGCCCGGAATACCATGGGAAATGAGGATTACTATGAACGAAAATGTACTGATCTCCATTGTCGGCCGCCATCTGACAGACAATGATGAAAATACCATCGAAACAAAACAGCCCGGAAAATATGCCTTTTTTCAGGGAAAACATATTATCCGGTACGAGGAATATCTGGAGCTTGATGAAAACACGCCTCCCGTGGCAGTTTCCTGTATGCTGAAAATTGATAAAAATAATGTAATCTTAAGCAAAAAAGGAGCTGCCCCGGTAAAAATGCATTTTTCACCTGGTACAGCTCACAATACGCTTTATCAGACACCCCTTGGATCATTGCCGCTGAGCATTGACACCTCCGATCTGAAGATTACAGAGGAGGATGGGGCAATTTCTGTGGATCTGTCATACGAGCTTCACATGAACGGAACCCCTGTCAGTGAATGCAGTATGTCCATCTCTATCGTAGAAACACCTTGATCATTTCTTTTTGGTTTTGTCCACTTCCGCCTGGGCTTTTGCCTGCATGCCGGTCAGCTTGTCCTGCATCTTTGCGCGGAAGGAACGCTTCTTGGTCGGTGCCTCCAGTGTAGAACGGAGTCCATGCACCTCCAAAATATAGATACCGCTTACCTTCGCCTTGACCGATTTCTTTACCGGAATCTGCTCAAAGATCTTCTCATCACACATCAGAGACATAATCTGATTTCCAATCTTTGCCTTGACGATCGGCACCTTCTGTCCACGAAAACGCTTCGGTGTCTGGTCAATAACCAGCTGTGGAAGTCCTGATTCCTTTAGTTTCATTTTCTTTTTATCGATGACAAGAAATGATGCATTCTGTGCTGCTGCCTGAAGCTGCTTCTGTGACTCCTCCTGACGGGTCTGAAGCTTTTTGCCGTAAATGCTCAGTGCCACCAGACCTGCAACCAGTGCAATGATAACAATAATTGTAACAATCAGCCATGCCTTTACTGCAAATACCGGCATGATCATCATCCATTCATTCATATTCTTTAACCAAACCTTTCTTCAAACTGTTCATAAGAATACCACATTTTTGCCAAGTTGAAAATACCTAACTACAACTCTGCGGCATTTTTCTTTACAGTTTCTCCGATAATCTCCCGTACCTTTTCTGCCACATGCTTTTTCTCTGTCTTTTCCAGCTCGTCCATATAGATCGGCTTGCAATATTCTACGATCACATGGGTACTGTGAATCCATGGAAAGTGATTTTCAAAGGCATCATCTGTATTGTTCATCGCTACCGGCACAATAGGACGGTGGGATTTGTCTGCCAGCTTGAAGCTCGCCTGATGAAATTCCAGCAGCTCTTCGCCGTGGTTTCTGGTTCCCTCCGGAGCAATAAAAACAGAATGACCTGATTTTAACAGCTCGATTCCCTCCAGAATCGTCTGCAGTCCCTTTTTAATATCGTTACGATCCAGAAACAGACATTTCATATACTTCATCCAACGGGTGATCAGCGGAATGTGAGCCAGATCATCTTTGGAGACAAACGCCAGTGGCATCGGCCCCGTGGTATAGCCTACCAGAATATCAAAATAGCTTCTGTGGTTGAACGCATACATTGCGGACTCCCCCTGAAGAATGTTCTCCTGTCCCTTCACTGTCACCTTCACACCGGAAATAAACAAAATATCCTTAAATGCTCTCCGGATCAATGTCTGTGCATATCTCGGCTTCATGTCCGGGTTGATCTTTCCGATCACCCAGCCCACGATCCATGCCGGTATACTGAAAATATAATAAAGTATCAGATAAATTACAACAATAACTGTTCTCATTCGATTCTCCATTTCTGCACTGTGCTTATATCGGACTATTTGGTTCCCAGATCAATATCCTCGTCGGTATTCTGCTGTGATGCAGTATCCTCTGTGGTAGTTTCCACTCCGTCCTGTTCCGGGATGCTTCCATCCGGTGTAGATGGCGTATCAGTGGTATTGGCCGCCGGGTCGGATGCCGGTGTGGTTACCGGCTTTTTCGTCAGCTCCGGTGCCGGTTTCCTTGTCGGCTTAGCTGCCGGCTTTTTCACCGGCTTTTTCACCGGCTTTTTCGTCGGCTTCGGTGTCGGTTTCCGGGTGACAACAGGCTTCTTTGTCGCTGTCACCGGCTTTACAGAGCTGATCTTGTGACCTGGCTTTGGTGTCGGTGCCGCCGTCATAACAGGCTCGTTCTTATCGTCGTCAGGCACGTCCCGTATCTTGCCCTCCGGCTCCCTGATCTGCTGATCTACAGTTGTAGTCTTATAATATTCCTCCAACGTCATATTCTTTTTGTAAAGATATGTCGCCAGCTTTCTTCCAACATAACGGATATGCCAAGGCTCATAAGAGTATCCTGTGATCTTCGTCTTATCCTTCGGATAACGTATGATGAAGCCATACTTATGACAGTTCTTTGCCAACCATTTTCCATCGGAAGTATCACCGAAGCTTTCCTCCAGTGCGCAGCCCACCGACTCGCTGGATACATCCAGAGTAAGCCCCGTCTGATGCTCGCTGCTGCCCGGCTTTGCCGATACAAGATCCGTTGCTGACTTGCCACGGCTCCGGACATTCCGGTCATAAATCTCCTTCTGGCGCGCATACGAACGATATCCGGACACCGCCTTCAGGATCACATCATCCCTCTCTGCCGCCGCAAAAAGCTTCTCCAGAGCATCTGCCGTCACCTGACGTACATAGCTCTTCTCATAGGTACCGTAAAAGCTGAAACGTACATTTGGCACCACCAGGTCAGCCGGAATATAATCCGCACTCATACGATACTGCCGGTTTACCAGAACCGTAACGCTGTCCTCTTTGGTATCCACCTTGATCAGCGGACTTTTTTTCTGTCTGGCTGTCTTCTTCACACCGGAATCCTCCTCAGACTGATCCTCTCCGGTATAATATTCATATCCGGTGTCTGAGGTGTCTGTCTGCCCCTCAGAACCTGCTTTTATATTTCCCAGCTGATGCGACAATAAGCCCGCAAAAACTGTTATCAATGCAATAAATACAACTACCGCACGTTTCATTTGTATTCTCCCCCATTGTTATGTTAAAGCAAAAGTATCCTGATCTTATTGTATGATATTACGGATTACTGCACACTTTCCGCAATCTTTGTCCGTAGACGTACTTTATATATTATTCCATATCTTGTTTTTATTTTCAAGAGAATACACCATATCTTGTAAAAAAAAATACTTAATTTTTTCTTAAGGAATCTGCTCGCATTGCGGTATACTCCATACGGTGTACTTTCTGCCCATTTGCTGTTATACTTAACATAATGACAATGCAGGGAAGCAATGGCTCTTTACGAAATCCTTCAAGCCATGTTCCCGCCACCGAAAGGAGTATCTGTTTATGAGCGATTCACTGACAATAAAAGCACCCGCAAAAATCAATCTGTCTCTGGATGTGACCGGCCGCCGGGAAAACGGCTACCACGATCTGCGCATGATCATGCAGACCATTGATCTTTATGATGAGCTGACGATCCGCAAAACCGCCGATCCGGGGATTCATTTTTCCATGAATAAGGAGCTGCCGGATCGTATCCCGCCGGAAAAGAATCTGGTCTGGAAGGCTGCAAAACTTCTGCAGGAACGCTGCCATATCACAGACGGACTTGACATTTATCTGGAAAAGAATATCCCCGCCGCTGCCGGACTGGCCGGAGGAAGCTCGGACTGTGCCGCTACGCTGCTGGGCGTCAATGAGCTTTGTGAACTGGGACTGACTCTCGGAGAGCTTTGTGATATTGGAGTTTCTCTGGGCGCTGATGTGCCATTCTGCCTTCAGAAGGGAACTATGCTTTCCGAGGGAATCGGGGAAATCCTTACCCGGCTGCCGGACCTGTCTCCTTTATGGACACTGTTGATCAAACCGGATATTTCTGTCAGTACCGGCTATGTATATACTCATCTGAAGCTTGACGAGATCACAGACCGGCCGGATACCGAGCATCTGATCGACTGCATCCACCGCCACGACGACGCCTCTCTTGCCCGCCGGTTGTCCAATGTACTGGAAACCGTTACGATTCCGGAGTATCCTGTTTTGGAGGAATTAAAGCAGTTTTTGAAGGATAATGGTGCGATCGGCTCTCTGATGAGTGGCAGCGGTCCTACCACATACGGACTTTATCAGGATGAAATCCTTGCCCGCATGGCATTAAAAAAAGCACAGGAAAGATATCCTGACTACGATATCATCCTGTGCCGTACCCGGCTTCCGGAGGCGTAAGCTGTCTCATAAGCTCTGCAATAAAATCATAACGGCAGTAATAATAGTTCAATGCCTGTGCATAACTGTCAAAGGCAGACTGCAGGTTCCGTTCCGATCAGCACCTTTTTCCCTTCAAATGCAAATCCATAATGCCGGATTCGGTCTGCCGGAATCCCCTGCGACAGCAACTCTGCATCGTAATTCTTCTCTGCAATCTGCTTCAAAGCAGACTGCACGGCATCTTCCATGGTTTCCTTTTTCATCCGTCCACATACCTTAAATTCAATGATGATCGCCGGATATTTTCTGATATCCTTTGGTATCATCATAATGTCGTACCTTCCAAAGCCACTTTCTCTGTTGGACCGTATTTCATAATCCTCTGCTCTCTCCGCAATCAGCCCCAGCACAAATCCATGATAAAATCTCTCTGGCTCAACGCTTTCCTTATTTCCACTTCCAACATCGAAATAACTAAACGTTGCCATCGAAATTTTATTCATATAATAATTCATTGCATCCAGATCATTCTCCACCAATGCTTTAATAAAATCTCCATATTTCGCATCGCTGCTTGTAAACCATCCGCGAAACATGTTCATAAACATACTCAGCGTCTCGATATTGGTAATGCTCAAATTATACCATGGCTCCCTTGTGATCCCCCGGTAATCCACATCCTCCACCCTTAGATAGCCACTGGCAAGCAGAAGACTCCAGATCGCATTTTCATTGTGATCCAGCTGATTATAGACAATCTGCTCGTCAAAATTCACCGTGATCTGCTTCCCCTGCAGCAGATCCTCCATCTTCTCCTTTACATCTGCCGACGCCGTCCGTATCAGTTTCCCTGCCAAACTGTTGGAGCTGGTCGATGCCCAGTATGGGTGAAGTTCTCTCTTTCGCAGATAATTCGTGATCGACCATGGATTATAGATATCGTGATGCTTTCCAAAGGTAAACCCATCATACCACAGCTTTACCTCGTCTTTTTTATCCGACATTCCAAACTCATCCAGTGACGTAAATACCTCCGTTTCTGTAAATCCAAAACAGTCTGAATACGGCTCTGAAGTCGTTGTGACAACCTCCAGATTATTCAGATCTGAAAAAATAGATTCCTTGGACACTCTTGTGATACCTGTCATAACTGCCCGCTCCAGATAGGGATTCGTCTTGAATGTGGCATTGAACAGACTCCGGATAAACGAGGTAAACTCATCCCAGTATCCCTGCACATATGCCTCCTGCATCGGCGTGTCATATTCATCCAAAAGGATGATCGTCTTCCTGCCATAATAACGTTCCATCCATGCCGACATATTTTTCAGCGCATTTTGTGCCGCAGCATCTCCCATGGTAACCGTCGTTCCATCATATATTTTCCGTTCATTATCACTCAGGATATCCTTTTGTAACAGATATCGGTTTTCTTCATACAGTCTCACGATCTCCTGCTTGATCTGCGTTTTTGCATCCTCCGAATTTCCTGCTTTCACGGAAGCGAAGCTTAGAAAGATCACCGGATACGTTCCCTGCAGATTTCGGTATTTCTCCTCCTCCCAGATGGAAAGACCTTCAAACAAATCTGCCCTGTTTGCATACTTATTCGAAAAGAAACATTCCAACATACTCATATTCAACGTCTTGCCAAAACGTCGGGGACGAGCGATCAGGGTAATGTCATCCCCCTTCTCCCACCATTCTTTGATCAAATTGGTCTTATCTACGAAAAAATAATCCTGTTCTCTTAAAGCCGAAAAGCTCTGCTTTCCAATGCTTATCACCTTTGCCATACGCTCACCTGCTTTCCCGGATGCTGCACTCTCCGCCTTTGCGTGTTGCTATTCACGACCGCCAGAACCCACAGAAAACTGCTGTGAATAGTAACCTTTGCGTATATTATAACAATATCCTCCCCTTGACACAAGGCATTCCACAGTGTCATTTATAGGATTTTCTCCAAAAAGTCATCCCCTTTTTCATTCATATAGCCATATACACTAAGTCCCATATTTAGTACAGTATCCTCCGCCCTCTTTCTTCTCTCCTGTGTTTCCAGCAATCTGCTTTCTGCCTCCTCCACATATGCAAGCAATTCATTTTCTGCCTCGTTGATCTCCCCCCGGTCAATCTGCTGCAGAAGCCTCTGATAAAAATCCTCCTGTGCCGCATTTTCCACAAACCTCGGCTGCTTATATTTATCATTCCACGCTCCTGACAGCAGTATTCCGACTAATCGCAGGGTTCCGGCAATGCTGTTTTTTAACCCGTTATTTTCAAATTCCACACTACTCTCCATTCCGCCCTTCACAAAAACCGGCATAATCAATTTTTCCATTGTCACAGTAATGAAATTCTCGAACCTTCCGAACCTGACACTGTCCTTTCGTTATCCCAAGCTGCCGCAGATATCCCTCCAGTTCCACTCGATCAAGGTTTCCAAAATCCTCTGTACGTATAAACAGTGTCAACTGCTCATTGGAAACCTTTGCAATACACACCACCGGTACCTTCCATCTGTTTTCTATGCTTCTTTCCAACTCGTCTAAACTGATCCGCACGCCATTACATTTTATAAATCTCTTTTTCCTGCCGGTAATATAAAGATATCCTTCATCGTCCAGCCTCCCTACATCCCCCGTGTCCAAAAGCCCGGCACTCTGTCTCCATATAGCTGCATTTCCCAACAGATCTGCCCTTTCCATCACATACCCCAGACACACATTCGCTCCACGGTAGTAAATATCGCCGGCTCCTGTATGATCTCCGTTTTTTATCTGAAAGGCCCCACCCGGAACAGCTCTTCCCACACTATCCAGCTTATCCGGATGCTGATCCAAAAAGAATGTACTCATCCTTGCTGTCGCCTCCGTCTGCCCATACATCACTGCCAGATGTGTCGTAATACCCTGATGCCTCCTATCATAGATCCACTCCAGCAGCTTCTGTTTCATATCCCGGCTCATGGCTCCTCCTGCCTGCGTCAAAAGTCTCAGTTTCTTCCATGGTCTGGATAATATCCTTAACCAGTCTAAGATTTCATAAGTATAAGGAACACCGCAGAAGGACGTCACACCACAGGCCTCCAAAAAGTCCCAGTATCCCCTCTGAAACATACTTCCTGCGGGAAGCAGAAGACTCCCGCCTGCCAGCAGATGGCTGTTTACCACCGACAGTCCATACACATAGGATACCGGGAGCAGCACGCCTGCGCTGTCATTTTCATCAATTTCCAGCGATTTAATAATTGCCTGCGCATTACTTTCGAGATTGTCATAAGATAATGCCACAAGCTTTCCATTTCCAACGCTGCCGGAAGTCACCATCAGTAATGCCAGATCATCATATAATGCATCGGGCATCCTCTGCTTCCTTCGAAACCGCACATACTGATAATACGGAAAACACGCCTGATATTCCTCCTCCATTGATCTGTGCATATCCGGCTCTGCCTCCGCATCCCTCACTTTCTTTCGATTCATAAATATCTCATCCGGCATAAATTGTCTGATCAACGCCCCGATATCTGAAACCTTCTTATCTCCCACCAACAGCACTGTATTTCTCTTCGTCATATGATAACAGTACAGAGCGATGGTCTCCAATGAATTGTCACTGACCAACAGGATCAGTTTTTTCTGCGAAGTCGTCTCCGGGTATATCCTGTTTATATGCTCTGCTTCTCTGCGTATCACAGTTTTATCAATTACTGATCCTGTCATTTAAGCACTCCAATATGTATTATAACGGCACCACCCTGCATTTCACACAATCACGATACTTCGACACCATTTTTGCCGGAACATGCAGTGTCACCTTCTTCGCCGACAAATCCACCTGACGAAGCGACTTTTGGTGAATCTTGTCATTATAAATGTAAATGTCAACTTTTTGATTTTTCCTTAACGCATTCTGCTCCAGTCCGACTTCCAAATAAAACTCTCCGCTTGTGCGCATATCCTTTCCCCAGATAATTCTTTCCTTTGAAGTTATTTTAATTTTTTTCAGATTTTTATTTCTATCAAAGCATCCTGTCGGAATTATTTTAATTCCTTTTCCTAAAACAATTTCTTCTGCCTGACTACCAGCCATAGCATAATTCTCCAATTTCTTTACATTTTCTAATGTAATCTTCTTGGCTCTGCTGGATTGAAATGCATTCTCCAATATTTTATTTACCTTTTGTCCCCGAACAGCAATTTTTCTCGCATTATCCCCCGCATTCACGAAACATTTTTTGTAAACTATCCCACCATTTTTATCCTTATGTTCTATCCACCAATTCAGAGTTTTCAAGCCATCCGCATTACGCATATTGGAGAATTTATCAAATGTAATATTCTTTAAGTTATTACATCCTTGAAAAGTCTTACTCCCTATCCATTCTACATCTTTGGGTATTCTAACAAAACCTAACGCCTTACAATCCTTAAAATCCCCCTCGGATAGTGTTCGTATACCCATAGGCAGTTCGTAATACTCCAGACTGGTACATCCACTGACAGATGCTACATGGGCTTCCTGGCTCTGCGACAAAACAAGATTAGAATAACTGCTGTACATCGATTCCACACGTAAACTTTTAATTTCATAATGTCCTGCGAAACTTTTGCAATCCACAACAGGAATATCATCTATTTCTTTAGGGACCACAATATCTGTATATTTTGCATTCCCCTTCTCATCAAACTCCTGTTCAAATGCCACAAGCTGATATACCGGATCATCATATTCAAACCCCAGTTTCTCCGGGTAATCCCAGATTTCCACTGCTGTCGTTTTATTATAACACAACCCCTCTTTTTTTAAGGCAATCCATTTATTATTATCATCTGGAGACAAGGTGCTAAAAGGGCTCTTTTCTTTCATTGCTGCACCGGCTCTCTTTGTATCGGAAATAATCTCAGTTTTTTCTTTACAACCAATACCGTCATATATTATGAGTCCTCCACCAATGAACAGAATTGCAATCAAAAAATATTCTATTTTTTTCAAACTATCCCCCCTAACAGATATAATAATCATATAGATAGTAATCATTTTCATTGTCAAAAACTGCTTTGCTATAATCCTCATGATTTCTATTTACACGGTACACATTTGTACTAATTCCCTCTAAGCCTTCATTGCTATAACCATTACTTTCCGCATACGCCCTAAGATTATTTAATTTTAAATCAAAGGCTGTATAATTTGTAAATATATCTCTTGGCGAAAATGATCGGCTGTTATTATATAAATATAACATAGCTCCTATACTACCTCTTGATGCACCATATCTTTGACTATAAAACCGTGTATTATCTTCATATTCAGATGTAGGTAATAAAAATTTTTTCAAATCTCTTGTTTCAATTAAAAAATGTATTTTTTTCCAATTAAACGTTAACCATAAATCATTGCTAAATAACCCCGATTGTATACTAGTATCATCCTTAGGAATCATTGTTCTATGCGCAAACGTATCTCCCAACTCATGTGATGCCAACCCAATAATATATGCTGCTTTTTCACTATTATTCTTTGTCAATGCATAGTTATATAAACAATCTGCTACAACGATTTTTAATTTATCTATATCCGTTTTACCAATTTCTCCATCCTTGATATTCGTGGTGCTAATATTCGATATAAATGTCACAATCTTGTTCTTTGTATTAATAGTAGCATTACTTTCCTTAATCTTCCTTGCTGTCATATATAAAAAATGAAGATTCCTTACATAATTGTGCTGCGCATGTAACATTTTATATTCACTATAATCGTCGTCAGCAATATATGCCCCTTGAGAAATTAAATGGATATAATTTCCAGAACATACCTCTTTTACGATATTTTCATGGGTTCCTTTTCCCCAGCACCCCGACACAATATTATCAACATCGTAATGAACATCTTTTTTTATATTTCTTGCATCAATATCCACATTGATATTACTATTTGTTTCGGTTATTTGAAGCATATTCTTTACACTCAATACACCAACTTTTTGTGACTCATCTTCCCGTGTAGTACTTACCCTCAACAGCTTTCGGATATATGCTGCATCCGCATCTTTTTTTACCTGTAAAACTCTGGCAACAGCTCCTGTAACCTGGGCGGTTGCGATACTTGTGCCATCAACTGCCATATAGCCGCCTAACATACTATAAGTCCATATCTTTTCTCCCGGTGCCATCACATCAATCTGATTCTTTCCAGAAGTAAAAGTCGAAACGTGATTATGTTCATCACTAGATCCGACTGCTACAACCTCATTATAGGCAGCCGGATACTCTAATTGTCCATTGTCCTCACCGGCATTGCCCGCAGCAGCAACTAAAATAATGCCTGCATTTATAGCATCCCGAACTGCAGTTGATAGAATTTCAGTATCATATTTACATCCTAAACTCAGATTAATAACATCTATCCCATTATTAATACACCAATAAATCCCTTCTACAATCCGACTAACAGGAGCAACATTATTTTGATCTAAAACCTGTACCGAATACAATGCAATATCGTTTGATACTCCATCAAGCCCCCCTTTTTCTTTGTTGCCCACAATCATTCCTGCAATTCCAGTTCCATGTCCTGTTGCATCCTCAAAGCAAGGATTTATATTACTCTCATTTACTAAATTAACCCTCTGACACACATCAATCCCTTCATTATAACTAACTCCAGAATCTAAAACAGCCACTTTAACCTTTTCCCGAGATGTCTCCTCCTTATCTTGGGTTCCACAATCGATCTCCTTTTCCACACAATCAATCGCCTTTAAATTCCACTGATCAAGCTGAAATTCCCGTTTCTCCTTTACCACTTGGTCAACCTCTTCCTTATTAACCGGAACTACCTCATTTGCCGTAACCTGCACATCTTTTTCAACAGTTTCAACATCCTTCATTTGATCAATTTGTTCTGCTTCTTCCTTTGTAAGATTCAT
>OGQZ01002901.1_pt1 | contig 11376 bp, 10 predicted proteins | sample 1553321 | NCBI WGS metagenome assembly OGQZ01 (sample SAMEA2579958, study PRJEB22360) | human gut metagenome | reverse complement strand
CAAAATAATAAAAGAGAAAAGATAGCAAAATCATAAATCAAGAATTGATTCATGGAAAACATCCGCAATTTCTGTATTATAGCGCATATTGATCACGGGAAGAGTACATTGGCCGATCGTTTGTTGGAATATACCGGGACGGTAACCGGTAAAGATTTACAGGCGCAGGTACTCGATGATATGGACCTCGAAAGGGAGCGTGGTATCACCATCAAGAGCCATGCCATTCAGATGGATTATCATTTTGAAGGGAAGAAATACGTTTTGAATCTGATCGATACTCCGGGACATGTCGATTTTTCGTATGAAGTATCGCGTTCTATTGCAGCATGTGAAGGAGCTTTACTGATCGTCGATGCTACTCAGGGAATACAGGCTCAGACGATTTCCAATCTTTACCTGGCCGTAGAGAACAACCTCGAAATTATTCCTGTATTGAATAAGATGGACATGCCGAATGCTATGCCGGAAGAGGTGAAAGATCAGATTGTGGAATTGATCGGATGTAAACGCGAGGATATTATCGAGGCCAGTGGAAAGACCGGGTTGGGGGTAGAGCAAATTTTGCAGGCGATTGTCGAGCGGGTACCGCATCCCGAAGGTTTTCCGAATCAGCCCTTACAGGCTTTGATCTTCGACTCCGAATTCAATTCTTTCCGGGGAATCATTACTTATTGCCGTATTGTAAACGGGAGTTTGCGCACCGGAGATGTGGTGAAATTCGTTAACACCGGGAAAGAATATACAGCCGACGAGATCGGTGTACTCCGTTTAAAACCCGAGCCACGGCAAGTGCTCGAGACCGGTGATGTGGGATATATTATTTCAGGTATCAAAACTTCCTCCGAGGTAAAAGTCGGAGATACGATCACTCATGTCGACGAACCTTGTGATGTTGCCATCGATGGTTTCGAAGAAGTGAAACCCATGGTATTTGCCGGGATTTATCCTATTGATTCGGAAGATTACGAAGATTTGAGGGCTTCGATAGAGAAATTGCAATTGAACGATGCATCGCTGACTTTCGAACCTGAATCTTCGGCAGCCTTGGGATTCGGTTTCCGTTGCGGATTTTTGGGAATGCTCCATATGGAGATCGTTCAGGAACGTCTGGACCGGGAATTCGATATGAATGTGATTACCACGGTTCCGAATGTGATGTATATCGCTCATACCACCAAAGGCGAGGTCTATGAGATGCACAATCCTTCGGATATGCCTTCTGCCAGCACGTTGGATTTTATAGAGGAACCGTTTATCCGTGCCCAGATTATTACTCCGGCCGATTATATCGGTCCGATTATGACCTTGTGTCTTGGGAAACGGGGGATTTTGATCAACCAGCAATATCATACCGGTAACCGGATAGAGATCACCTATGAAATGCCCTTAGGAGAGATTGTGTTCGATTTTTACGATAAATTGAAAAGTATAACGAAAGGATATGCTTCGTTCGATTATTATCAGATCGGATATCGGCGGGCAAATCTGGTGAAACTGGATATTTTATTAAACGGAGAGTCCGTCGATGCACTGTCGGCATTGATTCATTTCGATAATGCCTATGGTTTCGGGCGTCGCATTTGTGAGAAGCTCAAAGAACTGATACCGCGTCAACAGTTCGATATCGCCGTACAGGCAGCGATCGGAGCTAAAGTCATCGCCCGGGAGACAATCAAAGCAGTGCGTAAAGACGTGACGGCCAAATGTTATGGGGGGGATATTTCCCGGAAAAGAAAATTGCTGGAAAAGCAGAAAAAAGGAAAGAAGCGGATGAAACAGATCGGAAATGTCGAAGTTCCTCAAAAAGCTTTCCTGGCTGTGTTGAAGTTAGATTAAAGTGAAAGGAATGACAGGCTTATTCTTCGGGTCTTTTAACCCGATTCACAATGGTCATCTGAAGATCGCACAGTATTTGTTGTACAAAGGATATTGTCAGCGGATTTGGTTTGTCGTTTCGCCTCATAATCCGTTGAAAAGCGATCGTTCTTTATTGGATGAGCAAAAAAGATTGGAAATTGTGAAAGCTGCGATCCGTGGGGATGAAAGGATGCAGGCATGTGATGTCGAGTTCGGTTTGCCTAAGCCTTCCTACACTTATGCCACTTTGCAGCTGTTGAAAAAAAAATGGCCGGAGGAAGAGTTTGCTTTGATCATCGGAGAGGATAACCTGAGAGATTTTCATAAATGGCGGAATGCTAAAGAAATTGTGGAAAATTACCGTATATTGGTTTATCCTCGTAAAGGAGAGGGGGTATCCGCTTCGATGTGGGAAAATCTATTTCTGATAGACGCACCTCTTGCCGATGTTTCTTCGACGGAAATCCGGGAGATGCTCGGAGAAGGGCAGGATATTTCACCTTATGTGCCTCAGCCGGCTTTGCCTTTGATCCTGAATTATTATTCCGTAAAATGAAAATCCTGTTTTGTCTATTATTATGGGGGACAATCTCTTCAGGTGTTTATGCACAACGGGTGCTTCCTGCAAAAAGTAAAGAACAGAAGAGAACAGAAAAACAGATAGAAAAGAAAGAAAATTCTCTCCGGCAGAAAGATACCGAGTTGCGGTGGGATCCCCGCCGATTACCTTCGAAGAGTAAAGGTTTTCCGGAAATCTCTGCCTGGCATACCGGGACAGCAGGTATTGTCGCTTCGGATGCAGCAGAAATCAGTCTTTTTAATCCCACACGGATCGGTTTCTCAAAACGTACGGAAATCCTTTTTCGGATAGCTGAGGAACCTTTTTTACCTAATATCGGGTTGAAACACCGTTGGTGGGGGAACAGGCGTTTTGCCTGGGCTACAGCACATACGTTGTATTATTCTTATCCCGGTTTGAAGATATTGCAGTCGACCGGTTTTAAAGAACTGGTTCCGGATTCGGTACAGGTGGCCCAGGGGATGGCTATGCGGCATGAAATATTGTTTTCCTGGTTATTGAATCCGCAAGTATGGGGATGTCCCGATCCTTCGGCCGAAAAAATACTGACCCTGCATGCGGGCATAGAGGGTTATGTCGGGTTCGGGAATAACGAAGTAATGCCGTTCGATTATGCCCACACCTTGTATCATACTCAGTTGCTCGACGGTAAAGTGCTTTATTATGGAGGATTGCAGTTTGATTCTTATTGGGGACACCGGTTTCATTATAGTTTAAACGGCCTTTTTTATAGTGTTGATTTCACAAAAGCATATGCTGTAGAAGGAAATTTGCGTCTTACTTATTATGTGTCAAGGCACTTCGGGCTCTCAGCTGTTTGTAAAATTCCCTATATCAGGATAAATGAAAAATCCGGATGGACTTATGTTCCTTTACTCGATTTGACCTATCTGATACATCCCGGACGTACAGTGATCAGACATGGCTTATATAAAAACAAAAGACGACAAAGATAGATCAAAATGGAAAATGTATTGTTGCATAGTTGTTGTGCCCCTTGTTCGGCTGCTATCGTCGAATGGATGCTAGCTCAGGATATCCGTCCGACTTTGTATTATTTCAACCCCAATATCTTTCCACAGGAAGAATACGAAATCCGGAAATCCGAATGCAGTCGTTATGCACAAAAATTAGGTTTGGAGATTATCGACGGGGATTATGATCATACAGCCTGGTTGAGTGACGTGGCGGGCTTGGAGGATGAACCCGAACGGGGAAAGCGATGTCTGCAGTGTTTCAAAATACGGTTGCTGGCCACGGCAAAATTGGCTGATGAAAGAGGCTTTCGTTTGTTTACTACTACACTGGCCTCTTCGCGATGGAAGAGCCTTCAACAAATCACCGAAGCCGGGAAATGGGCTGCGGCTCGCTTTGAAGGTCTGGAATTTTGGGAAAAGAACTGGCGTAAAGGTGGTTTAAGCGAACGCCGTAAGATACTTTTGGCCGAAAATGGTTTTTATAATCAGCAATATTGTGGGTGTGAATTCTCCTTCAGAAAGCCCCAAAATAACGATTTACCTTAATATAGGGATACCAAAACAGGCGGAATACCTAGAATCGGGGATTTCCGGGTCTATTTAGCCGGCCTATCTTTGTGTCATCAGAATTTTGTCACGTTTTATTGATTAATAGTTGCGAAAGTCACAGGTAAAGCCGGCCTGTGACTTTTTTTGCCAGAAAAGCTCCGCTCCGAAAAGACATAAAAAAAACACCGGCAGGATGCGACTGGCGGATCCTTCAAATAAAAACCCTGTATCTTTCGTATTGTGGCCACATCATACAATACTTCCGCATACACCATTTTTATCTCCGGTGTTTTTAACAGTACAGTAAATATATATGTGCAGGTGTCCCACTCTAAATCCTCGAGAGTAAAGACGTTTGCTGTTACTGGCAGGTCTTCTGACTTGCTTCTCTCCGGACGCCTTCCCGTCGTACATATTGCAGACAGTGGCAGGAGTATTGTCCGGATCTGGTTATGAAGCTTACAGCAGCGGGACTGTCCGGGATTTTCACCCGATTCCCTTTTATTTCTTGTACCGGATGATAACAAGAAAACCAGTATGGAACAAAGATAACAAAAAAATGAAATGCTAATCCAAGTTTTTTTATTATTTTAATATTTCCGGAATGGGTTGGCCTATACAACCATTAGGGGCTTGTATGTGCAATAATGCTGCTATAGTCGGGGCTATGTCTGTCAGCCCGACAAGGCGCCGGGTTGCTCCTTGCCGGATTCCCCAACCCATGAAAAGCAGGGGAACATGAGTGTCATAAGAATGCCATGTCCCGTGAGTAGTTCCCTGCGGGGTAGGCGTCCCGCTTTCATACCAGCCTGGTTTGACGATGATTTGTATTGCTCCGCTGCGTTCCCGGCAATATCCGTTGATGATTTTTTCTCTGATACCTGTAGGGAGTGTAGAAATTGCGACTTTTTCCATATCTACGGCATAGGCTATGCCTTCCAGATTGTTTAGATAATCCAGGACGGCCGACTTTACGGTTTCATACGCTAGCCTGGACCGGGAAATAAGCTGACGGTCCAGATGGACCTGATAGTTATCCAGGCTATAAACCAGGCCTTGAACGGCGAAACGATTGTTCAAGGTACTGTCCAACCGATGTAAGACCTTTTGATATAACCAGCTGTCGGAAGGGATCCGGTGGGATTGTAAAAAGCCGACATTATGGGCTGCTGCATGATCGGCTGTCAGAAAAACGGTATAATGATCCCGGCCGATTTTCTCGTCGAGAAACTCAAAGAACAGACCGAGATCCTGATCTAACCGGAGATAGGTGTCTTCGGTCTCGATGGCATTCGTACCGAATTGATGACCGATATAATCTGTAGCCGAAAGACTGACAGCAAGAAAATCGGTTTCTTCACGCTGGCCCATTTCCTCTTTTTCGACAGCTGTTTTCGCCATTTCCAAAGTGAAGGTATTTCCGTAAGGAGTTTGGCGGATCATACTATATCCATTTGTCTTCAATAATTTGGAAGTCGGAATAGGAAAAACAGGTTTTTCTCCTTTTATGAATGGGGCTTCATAAGGAGTATCGTCTTTTGTACTTTGTTTATATGTCCCGATAGGATACAACGTATTCCAGTCTTGTTGCAATAGTTGGGAGGCTCGGTCCCGGGCATTGAAATCTTCGACCCAGCGGGGTAATTTATCGGTGTAATAACTACTTGTAATCCATTTGCCGGAATCGTAGTCGAACCAGTAAGCGGCATTTGCCGTGTGTCCTGCCGGTAGAATAGCGGCCCGGTCTTTGAGAGCGATCCCGATAACTTTAGAATGGAAATTTGTACCCAGACGTAATTCGTCGGTGATTGTCGTTACCCATAAATTCCGGGGTGACATCCGGCCGGCTTGTGAGTCGCTACCGACACATTCGACTGTCGGATCGGCTGTACAGTATAACTTTTTCTTTTCCTTTTCAATATAGAAATCATTGGCTGCAATACCGGTCACCGAGGGAACAGAACCGGTGTAAATGCAGGTATGCCCGACGGCTGTGAAAGCCGGTAAATAATTCAATTGAGTGTTTTCACATGTAAACCCTTCTTTCAGCAAGCGTTTGAATCCACGGTCTCCATAACGGTCGTAATAACGGTAGAGGTAATCCCAGCGCATTTGGTCGACTACGATGCCTACTACTAATTTGGGACGCGGAAGAGAAGATTCGGCCGGTTCTGCCCCGAGGGACAGCGAAGTGAGAATGAGGATCAAACCATAAAAAAACTTTATTTTCATAACAGTAAATGTGAATTTTATTTGCAGCAAGATTACCCGAAAATTGTTTCAAACAGATTACGATTTTGCTACAATCGGATGTATTGTTCGGATTCCGGGTTGCATAAACAAGGGGGTTTTTCTAATTTTGCCATTCCAAAATTTAATTCTTCCCTTATGACGAACGCTGATACCGATATTCAGGAACTTTCTAATTTTTTACTTGATTTCGCTACGACTTTGATGGGTGTGGGGAGCCATACTTCGCGGGTAGTAAGGAATGTAAATCGCATTGCCGAGTCGTTCGGTTATGGGGTGGATATGACTATTTTTCAGCGTAATATAACCATGACCGTAAAACATGCCGACGATTATTCTATCCGGCGCACTTATGTAAGGCGTATCCCGGCTTTGGCATTGAATTTCAGGACGATATCCGATTTGAGCTCGTTGAGTTGGGAAGCCTATGATCATGATTTGCCTTTGGACGAATTGAAAAAACGTTATGCCGTAATTACGACGCAACCCCGTATGTCGCGTTGGGTAGTGTTGATTTTGGTGGCTTTTGCCAATGCTGCTTTTTGCCGTTTGTTCGGTGGAGACTGGATCGCTATGGGATTAGTGTGGATGGCTACTTTGACCGGTTTTTTTGTCAGGCAGGAATTGACGGTCCGTAAGGTCAATCATATGTTGATATTTATTGTTTGTTCATTTGTGGCTTCTCTGGTTGCGGCGCTCGGTGTGTATTCTGATTGGGGTACCACTCAGGATGTCGCTTTAGGTACGAGTGTACTTTTTTTAATCCCCGGAGTTCCTTTAATCAATTCTATCCTGGATATCCTGGAAGGGCATGTCCTGATCGGTTTTTCCAGGGCGATCAATGCCGCTATCTTGATTATATGTATTGCCTTAGGGTTGTCGATGACTTTGCTGATCCTGGGAAAAGAAGTGTTGTAATTTAGAAATGATAAATATGAATACTGAATTTGGGTTGTCGGTCTTGTTCGACGGTTTTTTAGCTGCAATTGCCGCTATCGGTTTTGCTGTGATTTCGAATCCTCCGAAAAAAGCGGTCTTTATAGCAGCTTTATTGGCAGCGGTTGGGCATGCTTGTCGCTACTACCTTCTCCATCAGACTCCTTTGGATCTTACTTCTTCTACCCTGATCGCTGCTTTTACGATTGGGATGGGAAGCATGTGGTTCGCCAAATTGATTCATTGTCCGGCCGAGGTATTCTCTTTCCCTTCTCTCTTGCCTATGATTCCGGGTATGTATGCTTATAAAACAATTTTAGCTCTGATTCGTTTTATGAAAAATGACGACCCGCTGGTGTTGCAACAGTTGATCGTAGAAATTTTCCGGAATGGCTTGACGGCTTTATTCGTACTGTTTGCTTTGGTCATCGGAGTTTCGCTGCCCTTGTTTATATTTTATAAACAATCTTTTATGATGACCCGCCTTTTGCATCGGAAAAAGGCGGCTTGAAGAAACAAATTTAAATCGAAAAATATGTCACACGACCATCATGACCACCGACCCCTTGGGATTACTTCGCTGAATAAAGCTTTTGTCATAGGTATTGTTTTAAATGCCGGATTTGTCGTTGCCGAATTTATTGCCGGTTTTTGGTATAATTCATTGGGATTGATTTCGGATGCCGGGCATAATCTGGGAGATGTGTTCAGTTTGGTATTGGCCATGCTGGCTTTTCGTCTGGCTAAAGTGAGTCCGACTTTGAGATATACTTACGGTTATAAGAAAAGTACGATTCTGGTTTCTCTGCTGAATGCAGTTATTTTGTTGGTCGCTGTCGGATTTATTTTGGGGGAGAGTATAGATAAATTATTCCATCCTCGTCCGGTAGATGGAGATGCCGTGGCGTGGGTAGCCGGAGTCGGAGTGTTGGTCAATGCGCTGACTGCCTGGTTGTTTGTGAAAGACAAAGAAAAAGATCTGAATGTAAAAGGGGCCTATTTGCATATGGCTGCCGACGCATTGGTTTCTGTCGGGGTAGTTGTCTCGGGAATTGTTATTCAGCATACCGGCTGGTATATGATGGACCCGTTGACCGGCATACTGATCGCTCTTTTTATCGTCTATTCCACCTGGGGATTATTGCGCGATAGTCTTCGTTTGTCGTTGGACGGGGTGCCTCAGGGAATCAGCTATGACCGGATCGGGCAGATTATTTCAACTACTCCCGGGGTGGATAGTTTCCATCACATGCATATCTGGGGGTTGAGTACGACAGAAATTGCTCTGACTGCGCATATCGTCGTTGCAGATATGGTAGAAATGGAACAGATAAAAAGTGAACTAAAATGCCGGTTACAGAAGGCCGGCATCGGACATGCTACTTTAGAATTGGAGCTGCCCGGACAACCTTGTCAAAAGGAACCCTGTCATTAAATCTATTTTTGCTGGCAGGAAATATAAAAATGCTTAATTTTGTCGATGAAATGGTGATTAAACGCTGAATCGATATGGCTAATTTTCTGAAATCTTTATTCTTCGGAGAAACAGATGAATCCGAAGAGACTAAATTGAACCGCAATTTCGATGTATTGAAATACGATGGTATCAAAGCATTGAAGATCGGTAAGAATACTTATGCTATCCGTTGTTTCAATGAAGCATTGAAATTGAAAGAGGATGTGGAAGTACTCGAACATTTGGTCGGGGCCTATAACCGCGAAGATCGGATGGAAGAAGCGATAGAAACGGCAGGACGTTTGGTCGATATCGAGCCTGATAATATTCCTGTCTTGTTAATGAGGGCCAACCTGAATTTTATGGCTGAAAAATATGAAGCGGCCATTGCCGATTGTAACCGGGTAATTGCTTTGGATGCAACCAATGCTTCGGCTTATTATCTGGCTGCGAAGGCTAAAAAAGCTGCTGGCGATGTATTGGGAACGATCGTCTCTTTGTCTCAGGCGATTACGATAAAGGAGGATTTTGCCGAAGCATTGTTGCTGAGGGCAGAGATGATGCTGTCTACTCGGGATTATAAAGATGGATTACAGGATATCGAAAAGGTGATCGGTTTGATGCCCGAAGAAGAAAACGCTTTTTTGATCCGGGGGCGTCTGCATGAAGCTTTGGGTGACGATCAGGCTGCAGAGCAGGATTATGAAGTGGTGACCGGGCTGAATCCTTTTAACGAACAAGCGTATCTGCAACTGGGAACGCTTTATATTGCCCGTGAACAACCGGATAAGGCCATCGAACTATTCGATGAAGCGATAGAATTGAAACCGGAATTTGCGCGTGCTTACAGTGAACGGGGACGGGCAAAACTGATGAAAGGAGATAAAAACGGTTCTGTCGAAGATTTGAAAAAAGCACTCGAACTGAATCCCGAAGGAGAAGAAGCACAGAAAATAAACGGAAAGTTTTCTAACTTCGAAGACATGTATTCGAATCGGATTTTATAAGCTCGAACATTTTCTTTCTTTTTTCGTAAGGAATAGAAAAAACGAAAGAATATGAAAACGAGATTAATAGTTGTATTACTTGGATTTTTGGGTTCGGGTATGTTCGTTGCTTGCCGGGACGATGCTTCGGATAAAGATGACGATAGGCCGGGGAAAGCGGTAGAATTGGCTTTTCAGGCTAAATATCCGGGTGCTACCGGTGTAGAATGGGAATCTAAAGGAGTTTTCCGGGAGGCCGACTTTACCTTGAACGGACGTGAATATGAAGCCTGGTTCAATACCTCCGGGATCTGGTTGCAGGCAGAATATGCGGTCACTTATACCTCGGTTCCTGCTGCGATAAAAGATTTTATTGCCAATAGCCTTGATTATCCTCCTACTTTATGGACGCCGGATGCGGCTACAGAAGTGCTCGAACGGAAAAATTATCCCGATTGGTATGCGGTGGAATTGGAGAACGGGGCGAATGAGGTGACGATTTGGGCTGATGCCGAAGCTTATCTGCACCGGGCAGTCGTTGAAGATTATAGTGGAAACGATATTCCTCAGACGATTCTTACTTTTGTTACTCAAAATTATAGGCAGGCTTTACTGACTGAAGTCGGGAAATGGTCCGACGGGGCATATCAGGCGAATATGCTGGACGGCAACGAAGCTAAACAAATCTATTTCGATCGCTCGATGAACTGGCAGTATACAGAATGGCCGGTATTGTTTTCCGAAGTCCCTGCGGTGGTGAAAGAAGTCCTGAATAGTACCGCTTATGAAAACTATACCGTACGGAGCGTCGACTATCGGCAATTCCCTCAGGGAGATCGGTATCATTTTGTTTTGACCCCTAAACAACAACCGGGACTCGATATGGCTTTGGATATAGATTTGCAAGGGAATATTATTACGCAATAGAAGAAATAGATTTCCTATTCTCACGGTCTTTCGTTACTTTTGCCGGACATTAAAAAATAGGATGATGGAAGACCGGATACAGCGTGCCGTCGAATTATTCCGGCAAGGCTACAATTGTTCACAGTCGGTATGTGCTGCTTTTGCAGACGAGTATGGTTATACTTTCGAACAGGCATTACGGATGTCGGCTTCGTTCGGTGGAGGGATCGGTCGGATGAGAATGACTTGCGGTGCTGCTTGCGGAATGTTTATATTGGCAGGCCTCGAAACAGGTTGTGTAGAGGGAAAAGATAGGGAAGGGAAAGAAGCGAATTATAGACTGGTACAACAATTGGCAGAGAAATTTGTGAAGCGTAACGGTTCGTTGATCTGCGGTGAATTGTTGGGGGTGACTCCCCCAAGAATCGGGTTCGATCCGGTGCCTGAAGCCCGGACACCCGAATATTATAAAAAACGTCCTTGTCTCAAAACAGTGGAAGAAGCAGCCCGAATTTGGGTGGAATATCTACAAAATGAAAAATCAAAAGTAAAAGACGAAGAATAAAATATCAATGCTGAAAAATATTAACTCGATTAATTTTTGGATTTTTATTTTGGAAAACTTTTAAATGTTTGATTGCTTGATGATTTGAATTTTGTTTTGTAGTTATATGTTGATTATCAATAGTTTGAATGTGCCGGATTCTAGATTAAAAGATTTGTATTGGAAAACTTTGATAATCTGTTACTTTGAAAAAATGTCAGAAAAGTTTCTGAAAATATTTTTCTCTTCGTAAAAAACTTTCTATTTTTGTCTTGATTTCGGTTCTTATCCTAGCGTAGGGATGAGATGAAAAGGGAATCGGGTGAGAATCC
>OGQZ01002899.1_pt1 | contig 11383 bp, 10 predicted proteins | sample 1553321 | NCBI WGS metagenome assembly OGQZ01 (sample SAMEA2579958, study PRJEB22360) | human gut metagenome | reverse complement strand
AGGCCGCCACGTCTCGGTGGACGCCCCGTTCGCCGACGGCGAGGACAACTCGCTGCTGGACGTGCTGGTCAATCCCGATTCGCCCAACGCCGACCGCGGACTTATCAACGAGTCGCTCTCGACCGAGGTGGACCGCGCGTTGGAAACCCTCACGGACCGCGAACGCGACATCATCAAGTACTTCTTCGGCATCGGCACTTCGGAGATGACCCTCGAAGAGATCGGTGAGAAGTTCGACCTGACGCGCGAGCGCGTGCGCCAGATCAAGGAGAAGGCGATCCGCCGCCTGCGCCACTCGTCGCGCAGCAAACTGCTGAAATCGTATCTGGGCTGACGCCCGGCGACATATCCGGCCCGGTCGGGTCGTGTGAATGAAAAAGCCGTCATTTTTGACGGCTTTTTTTGTTTAGTGCTGTTGTGAGCGGCTGGCCTGCCGTATGCGTTTCGGTGCGGCGATGCTATTGGTGCGTGGTGTGTGGGGGTGCGCTTCGGGGCCGTCTTTACAGCAGCAGCCCGATCGAGAGCAGTATTCCGAAGAGCAGGATGTTGCGCGACGTGGCGCCCAGAATGGCGTTCAGCTCCCGGCCGCGGCCGATCCGCACCATGCGCCGCCATGTCGCCGTGTGCGGTGCGAGGTAGAGCAGGGGAAGCGCTGCCGCTCCTATGCGGCCGTCGCAGAGCAGCGGGAGGCAGAGCGCTGCGGCTGCGAATCCCAGTGCCAGATAAAGCCCGCTGCCGGCCCGTGCGCCCAGCCGGACGACGAGCGTGCGTTTGCCGCTGCGGGCGTCCTGCTCGCGGTCGCGGTAGTTGTTGACCATCAGCAGGGTGTCGATCGCCAGTCCGCAGGCCGCCGAAATGACGCCCGTCTGCCATGTCCAGCTGCCGCTGAGGATGTAACAGGTACAGCCGACGGGGACGAATCCGAAGAAAGCCAGCACCAGCAGGTCGCCCCACCCGTGGTAGGCCAGCGGATAGGGTCCCGCCGTGTAGAGGAATGCGAACACGACGCACAGCGCGCCGACGGCGATCAGCCACCAGCCGCCGTAAAAGAGCAGTCCGCAGCCCGTGATGCAGGCGGCCGCGGTCGTCAGGGCGATTCCGCGACGCATGGCGCGGGGTGTGATCCAGCCCTGCGCGCAGGCCCGTTCGGGTCCCAGCCGGTCTTTGCCGTCGGAGCCTTTGAGGTAATCCCAGAGGTCGTTGATGAGGTTGGCGTCGATCTGCATCAGGAAGGCGAACAGCAGGCACAACACGGCGGGCAGCAGGTGAAAATCTCCGTCCGAAGCGGCTAAAGCGCAGCCCAGCATCACCGGTACGGCGGCTCCCGTCAGCGTCTTGGGCCGCGCCGCGAGCATCCATGCCCGAAACGAATTGGTGGCTGTTCGTGTTTTCATGTTTCCGGAGCGGACTTATGCGCTGCGTGTGGTTTTATTGCTGTATTGTTTGGTCGGATAACCGTTTTGCGGCTCCGGTTGTCGTATATGTCTGATTGCCGGGCCGGGTACGGGCGCTACTCCGGCGCTTGTTCCGGGGCAGAGCGTAGTCAGGCGATCCCGGATTGGCGCAGGCCGAAGTCCCCGCGCCGCCTGAGGTGGCGGAAACTTCCGACCGATACGACGACCGGCAAGACCGGACCGGCAGGCGACGGTTCACCATACGATCGGCTCCTTGCCGATGCTGCGGAGATATTCGTTGGCGCGCGAGAAGTGGCGCCAGCCGAAGAATCCGCGGTAGACCGAGAGCGGCGACGGATGTACGGACTTGAGGATGAAATTCCGCTGCGGATCTGCGATAGCTCCCTTTTTCTGGGCGTAACTGCCCCAAAGCATGTATACGACGCCCTGTTTGCGTTCGGAGATCGCGCGTACCACGGCGTCGGTGAAGGTTTCCCAGCCGCGGCCCGCATGCGACGCCGCTTCGTGTGCGCGGACGGTCAGCACGGCGTTCAGCAGCAGTACGCCCTGCTCGGCCCAGCGGTCGAGGTTGCCCGTCGCGGGAGGGGGCGTCCCGGTGTCGTCGGCGACCTCCTTGAAGATATTCTGCAGCGAGGGCGGGAACGGCACGCCGTCGCCTACCGAGAAGCAGAGTCCGTTGGCCTGTCCGGGCCCGTGGTAGGGGTCCTGACCGATGATGACCACTTTCAGCTTGTCGAACGGGCATTTGTCGAAGGCGCGGAAGATGTTGCTGCCGCGCGGATAGATGCGCCGCGTGGCGTATTCCTGCCGTACGAACTGCGTGAGGTCGGCGAAGTAGGGTTTTTCGAATTCGGGAGCGAGCAGCTCTTTCCAGTCGGGGGCGATCTTTACATCCATGTTGCAAGGTGGTTAAAGTGGTGTAAATGTAGTAAAAAGTCGGCAAATTCCAGCTGTTTTCGCTGCCGATATAAGGAAAGGGGTTTTGTTTTTTGCGCTTTGCCTGCTGACTGCGGCGTGCGCGGATGCGGAAAAACCGCCGAAGGGGGCCGTGACGCTGATTTATATGATCGGCGACGGCTTGGGGCTGGCGCAGGTCTCGATGCCGGTGATCGGGGGCGGTTACGTGCCGAAGGCATTCGACCGTGCGCAGGGCGCGGCCCTGATTCGGACCCGCCGGCCGACAACCGCGTGCCGGATTCCGCTGCGGCGTGATGGACAACACCGGACAGGTCCGGCGGATCATGGCGCCGCTCGGACCCGGCGGCTGACGGTACGGAGGGGATTTGTACCGCAGCCCGAATTCCGGCTGCGGTTTTTTTGTTTATTTGAGGGATTGTGCTACCTTTGTCTTCGCTACGGTTTCCCGGTCCCTTTGCGGTCGCCGGGAATTAAAAGGGAATACCGTGAGAATCGGTAACAATTCCCGTTGCTGTGTGCCCGGCTTTCTTGATTGAAAGTTATTTTCCGGCATTCTTGGCCACTGGTCCTCCGCGGACCGGGAAGGCGCCGGAGAGAAGGGCGAGTCAGAAGACCTGCCGTCGCGATTATACGGATTTCGCTTCTACGGTGAATGGAGCAGGTCTTGGGTCATTTTCAACCGAACGTATTGAGTGTGTCGAAAACAACCTCGGATGCCGGACTGCGCGCGCTTTGTTGCGTGTGCGTCGGAGTGTGCCTTTTCATCTTTGCGGTCCGCCGGAACGGAACAGTGTTCAACCAAAAACGGATAAAAGATGAAAAAACTGATCTTAGGATGTTTGCTGGCCCTGTTTGCATCGGGCTGTAACGACAACGAACCGGAGCAGAAACCGGTCGAACTGAAAATCTCGTTCGCCGGGGAGAATCCCGTCGAATTTACGGTCGGGGAGCAGAAGCGGCTCGCCTTCACGGTGACGGGCGACGATCTGGAGGGGCTGACTTTCGCCGCCGAGCCTGATGAGGCCCTCTCCGGCTGGACGGTTGTCGTCTCCGCCGGGCGCGAGGGGGATGCCTACGCAGGCGCGCTCGATGTTACGGCGTCCGCAACTCCGTCGGAAACGGCCGTGACGCTGACCGTCACCGACCGCAACGGCAAGCCGTGGAGTGCGACTACGCCGACATTGACGGCCGTGCAGGCGCCGGTGACGGCCATCGACCTGAGCCGGGACGGAACCGCCAACTGTTATATCGTCAGCGAGGCCGGCGATTATATGTTCGACGCTACGGTGCGCGGCAACGGCAGCGGAGACGATGCCGCGATCGCGCTTGCCGACGGCATGAAAGCCGACTGGCTTTGGGTGACGAAAGGGCTGGAACAGGAAATTTCGGCCGTTTCGCTCGATGCCGGAAAAGGCCGCATCTTCTTTACGGCGGCAGGCGCCGCGAAGGGCAATGCCGTCATCGCGCTTGCGGATGCCGCGGGGGAGATCGTGTGGAGCTGGCATCTCTGGTTCACGCCGGAACCTCGGATGGTGACCTATGCCAACGGCCGCGTATTGCTGGACCGTTCGCTGGGAGCCGTCGGCACGACGCCCGGATCGGCCGAGGCTTACGGACTCTATTACCAGTGGGGCCGCAAGGACCCGTTCTGCGGGGGTACGGCCCCCGAAACCTCGGCGACTGCTTTTGCGCAGGCGGCGGAAAATTCGGTCGTCAATCCGGCCTTCGCCGATACGCATGCGTGGAAGCAGGAGAGCGGGGCGGCCGTTTCGACACTGGAATACGCCGCGGCGCATCCGCTTTCGTTCCTTTCGAACAAGGGTGCGACCGGAGTTTACGACTGGCTGGCCAAGCCCCGCGCCGATTTGTGGAATACCGCGAAAACCTGCTACGATCCGTGCCCCGTGGGGTATAAGGTGCCGGACCGCGATACGTGGGACGATTTTGCGGACGATCAGGACCGCTATGTGGACGGAACCTCGGAATGGGATGGGGAGAAGTACGGCATGACCTACATTTTCGGCGATCTGAGGGACTGGTACCCGACATCGGGTTACCGTAACCGCGACAAGGGCAATCTCGCCGGTCTCGCTACGACCCGTACGGGGCATTACTGGTCCAACTATCGTTCGGGAAACACGATCTCCTGTTTCTATATTTCGAAAAAGCTCAGTACGGGCAAACTGCTCCAGCCGCAGTCTTCTTCGAAATCCGATGCGGCATACGGCTATAACGTTCGCTGTTGCAGGGAGTAATCCGGAGCGGCGGAGTCGCAGAGCCTTTCGGAGATAGGGCTGAAAAGTCCGGAGCGGCCGGGGCGGTCTCGCAGGTATCGCTATTCGGCGGTCCGGCAGGCCGATAAAAACGGCGTCCACTGAACTCAGGGTGGACGCCGTTTCCGCTTATGGTCGGTTCTGTGGCTTGGGAAAGCCGGGGCAGTCTCTGAGGACTGCCGGCGGGGGGGGCTTGAAAATCAGGAGCGGATGCCGGTCCGCGGGAGCTTGGCTTGGGGAAAGCAGGCCGGGCGGCCGATTCGTGGAGCCGGTTGATTCGGGGAATCCGGGCCGGTCGGTTTGGGGAATCCGGGTTATGGCGCCGCGCGGTCTGCTTGGTCGTAGCCGGTTGAAAAACTACTTTCCGGATTCCGGGGCCGGTGTGTCGGACGCTTTCGTAAGACGGAAGTCCACGGGGAGCGTATATTTCACGCGCACGATCTGTCCGCGCTGTTCGCCGGGTTTCCACTTGGGCGAAGAGGCGATGACGCGGCGAGCCTCCTCCCAAAGCGACGCGTCGGGCGATTGGAGCTTTTCGATGCTGCTTACCGAGCCGTCCTTCTCGACGACGAACGACAGCACGACACGTCCTCCGATCCCCTTTTCGAAAGCTTCGGCCGGGTACTTTACGTTTTTCTGCACCCATGCCCGGAAGTTGCTGAGGTCGCCGTACGGGGCGGCGGGATCTTCGGTCGGGAAGAGAGGCATCGTTTCGGTCACAAGGAACGCCTCTTCCTTTTCGGGGGTGCCGTTTTTAATCGCGATGGCGTTTGCCGCGGTTTGTTCGGCGTCATCCCTCTTGCCGTTGCTTTCGGACGTAGCAGGTTCTATATCCGCTCCTTTGAGCGTGATGACTATCACGCCGTTGCGGGCCTTTTCGCCGTAGAGTGCGGTGGCGGCCTTGTCCTTGAGGACACTCATGCTCTCGATCCGGTCGGGATCGAGTTTGCCGATCTCCTTCGTTTCGATTCCGTTGACGATATAGAGCGGTTTGTCCGTTACGGTCGTTGTTACGGTCGTGCCCTCCGTTTCGGATCTTCCGGACGTTGCGGGCTGCATGTCGAACATGAACATCTGACGCGCCTTGTCGCCGACTTGTGCGATATGCGGTTTGCATCCTATGTAGCTGATTTCAAGAGCCGAATTGGCCGGTACCTGTAATGCGGCCAAGCCTTCGTCGTTGGTGACCGCACCTATCTGCGAACCGCTGACCTTGACCAGCGCACCGGCGAGCGGGGCGTTGTCCTTGTAGGTGGCGACGCTGACGGTCACCTGCTCCTGCTGTTGCTCCTGCGGCGTGTCGGGCAGGTCGTCGGTGGGGGTAAAGCCTGCTTTGGGGTTTCGTATCAGGGATACGACGACCGGGTTTTCGTCGTTTACGGCGATGGTCCGGGGCTCGTAGCCGATATAGCTGATTTTGAGTTCACTGCCTTCGGGGACCGTTATCACGGCCCGGCCGTCTTTGCCGGTGACGGTGCCTTTTGGGGTGCCGGCCGCCTGTACGAGCGCTCCTTCGATGGGGTGTTTGTCTTTTTTATCCACTACCGATAGCGTCGCCGTGCAGGTCTTGTCCTGCTTCTGCATCGCGTCGGCCGCGGTTCGTATGTCGGCCGGCTCTTCGGTCGTTCCGGTTGCGGGGGCGGTCGCCGGGGCGACGATCACAGCTGCGCGCGAGGTGAAGCCGAATGCGCACAACAATCCTATCACGGCGGGCAGCGTACCCGCCAGCCGCAGCAGGCCGTGCCTGCTCTTTGTCTGCTTGGTCATCATTTTAAAGCGTTTTTTAGTTAGGGAGTTGCGCAGCCCGTTGGCTATTTCCGGACTATAACCGAAAAGCTGCCTGAAGATGGTTTGCATATATTCGGCGCGGTCGTAACCGCTGCTCAGCACGTCGTTGTCGGCCTCGAACTCTTCGGCCTCGGTCAGCCGCCGTGCGGCGATCCATGCGAAGGGGTTCCACCACAAAAGGGCCTTCATCAGCTCCATCAGGATGCGTTCGATGGAGTGGCGGTGGGCGATGTGGCTCGACTCGTGGGCCAGAATGGCGGCCAGCTCCCCGGCAGGCGTTTTGTCCCAGACGTAAATGGTGCGCAGGAAGGAGAACGAAGCGATTTCCTGCCGCGTGCGGACGAGCGTATAGTCGCCGGTCCGGGAAATTTCGGCGCCGCGCCGCAGCCTATGGATGCGGAAGACCTGCCATGCCATGACGCCGGCGATCAGGACCGCTCCCAGCAGATAAAGCCCCAGACAGAAAATTTCGGGCGTTACGGCGAAACTTCCGCCCTCGTCGGGAAGCACTTCGCCCATCCAGACGGGGAGGTCGGGCGGGATGGCGGGTGCGGCTGCGACGATGCGCCCCGGCCATACAGGAATCCGCAGCAGCGGAATCAGGGCCGCGGCGAAGGTCGTCAGGAGCAGGTAGAGCCGGCACCAGCGGAATTTTACCCGGCGTTCGAGCAGGATGGCGTAGGCCGCCAGCAGGACTCCGCTGCAGACGAGCACTTCGAGCATGTAGATGATTGCGGGTTTCATTGTCAGTGATTTGACTGGTCGTGTGCTTGTGTTTCGGGCGTTTATCGTCGGTTGGCGTACGCTGTTTTCGGGCGTGTCGCGGCGGCTGGCGGTTTATCGGGTGGGCGCTGCGGCAGCGACGGCTGCGGTGTGTTTTGACGGTCGTATTGCCGCGGCCTGAATGCCGCCGCACCGGTGTGTTTCATTCGTCTCGGAAGTTGTTTCGGCAGCGTGCCGCATGCCGTCCTGCGGCGGACCGGAGGTCTGCCCTTTGCTGCGGGCCGCGTGGCCCAGCAGGAGAATCAGGAAGAGCAGAAGCCGTTTCATAGCGCGTTATTTTTTTGCGTTCCGCATGATTTCGAGAATCTCGTCCATCTCCTTGACCGAAATGTCTTCGTTCCGCGAGAAAAACGACACCATCCGGGCCAGCGAGCCGTCGAAATAGGAGGTCAGCACCGACGACATGACCCCGCGCGCGTACTGCTCGCGGCCGACGAGCGGGTAGTAGCGGTGGCTTTTGCCTTCGGGGGTGTGTCCCACGAAACCTTTGTTTTCCAGAATCTTGAGGAAGGTGGCGACGGTGGTGTACTTGGGCCGCGGCTCCTCGGTCTGGGCGATGATCTCATTGACCACCGCGTCCCCCAGACGCCAGAGTATCTGCATGATCTCCTCTTCGCCGCGTGTGAGTTCCGTTGATTTTTTCTCCATGGTAAAAAGCGCTTTTTCAGTTCCTATGCAAGTTTACTACTAATTTTTTAGATATGCAAGTTTTATATCTAAAAAATTAGTAGATTGAGCCGAAAAAGTTTCTTACCTATATTTAATTAAGAAAAGAGCGGCTGTATAAAGGATAGGCGGGCCGTCAGGCTGGAAGCGGGGTCAGTGTATCCGGCGCTCCTGCTCGTTGTCCTTTTCCTCCTTTTCGTCCTCTTCCCAGTCGAACCACGGGAATTCCTGCCGTCCGGCCAGCGAAAAGCGGGTATAGGTGATCGGAAGACCCATTTCGAGAAAACGTTTCTCGTAGGCCGTTTTGACCGAAAGCACCTCGTCGGCATACCCCGAACCGTAGATGTCGGGATTCGAAACCTCGCAGGGAAGGGTGTAGCGGCGAACGACCTCGTTGGTATAGGCGAACAGGTGTTTCGAGTCGGTTTTGAGGTTGATCCACCCCGCGGGTTTCAACAGCCGGGCGTAATATTCGAGGAACAGCGGCGAGGTGAGACGCTTCTTGGCCCGGCGGCTTTTGAGCTGCGGATCGGGAAAGGTGATCCAGATTTCGTCCACCTCGTTTTCGGCGAACAGGCCGTTGATGAACTCCACGCGCGTGCGCAGAAAGCCCGCATTGGCGATTTTCCGCTCCGTGACGCTCTTTGCGCCGCGCCACATGCGGGCGCCTTTGATGTCGATGCCGATATAGTTGCGCGACGGGTCGTGTTCGGCCAGCGCCACGGTGTATTCGCCCTTGCCGCAGCCCAGCTCCAGCACGATGGGGTTGTCGTTGCGGAAAAAGTCGCTGCGCCAGCGCCCCTTGAGGGGATGGTCGCAGTGGAATACCTCGTCGAATTCGGGTTGTACGAAACAGTCGAAAGTCAGGTTCTCGCGGAACCTGCGGAGTTTATCTTTGCCCATTGTCTCTATTGGCTTTTTACGATATGGATGCCTACCGCTTCGATGCCTTCGACGGGGCGGCAGGGGGTGATTGTCAAGTGGTAGTCGCCCGTACGGTCGAACCGTACGCGGCGGCGGTAGGGGATGTCGGCTTCGCGCGAGATCGCGGCCGGAGTATGTGCCGGGGGAATGACCATCACGAACGGTTCTTCGTGTTGGAGCGAGTCCGGCGTGCGCACCCGGATGCGGACGGTCAGCGAATCCTCCGCGAACCGGTCGTTGCAGCGCAGGAAAAGGTTGACGTCGCGGAGCGTCGTCGTATCGGCGTTGGCGAGGGTGAGCGGGGCGGGATCGCTCCACGACGCCGAATTGACGTCGGTCGCAATGGCTCCGTGGGGGGACATGCAGCCTGCGGCGAGAAGTGCCGCGGCGGCGAGCGCCGTGCGGCAAGCCGCGCGCATCGGGCGTATCGCTCCCGGACCGGACAGGCTGGCTGCCGTACGGAGCATTTTTGCGGCTACGGAACCCCGCGGGCGCATTGCCGCTCCGGCGAATTTTACGGCCGCAATATCCGCTGCGGAGCATTTCCGCCCCTCGATCGGGATGGGCGCGCGGCCGTCTGCGCCGGGGAATGTTCCGTAGGGATCGGCGTCCGTGCGATCTTGCCTGCCGGTCTCTTGCCTGCATGGATCGGCAGTGCGGTCCGGTCTGATCCGGTCTGCCCCATATGGGGATACGGCTCCGCAGCGTGCCGTTATGTCACCTGCCGTCCGTTGCACCGTTATTCGTTTGCGCCGTTGCCGCCGTTGTTTCCGTTGCCGCCGTTATTGCCGTTTTCGCTGCCTTCGCCGCGCGGACGGTCGTTGTTCGGACGGCGGCGGTTGCGGTTGTTGTTCCGACCGCGGCTGTTGCCTTCGCGGCGTTCGGCGGCGTTGCCGTTGTTCGTATTGCCGTTGCGGGCTTCGTTGTTGTTGCCGTTGCGGGTGTCGCCGCTTTCGCCGGTCCGGTTTTCGCTGCCGGAGTTGCCTCTGCGGCCTCCGTTGTTGGCGTTGCGGTTTTCGCGGTTCTCTCCGTCACGGCGTTCGCCGTTGCTGCGGCGGTCCGGATTTCCGTTGCGGCCCTCGTTGTTGCGGGCTTCGCCCGTGCGGGGGCGGTCAGCTGCCGAGACGGTCGTTGCGCCGCGGGCGGCGTTCCTGCTGCCGGCCCTGCTGATCGGGCTGTTCCTGCCGGCCTGCAGCCTGCTGTCCCGCTTCCTGCGAATCCTGTCCGTTCTGCCGGCCCCCTTTGCCGCGGCTCCGCTTGCTGCGGCGCTTGGCCTGATCGAAACGGGTGATACTGTCCTCCTCCGAACGGTAGGTCGGCTCTTCGGCCGCCGGGGCTATGTCCTCGGCAGCTTGCAGCCGGTCTACCTTCTTGCCGGCGCGGTTCAGCGAGACGATCTCCCTGACGCGCGCGATGGAGAGCGTGGTGACGTTGACCATCGCATCCTTGCTCGACGAGAAGGTCATCGTGCCGGCCAGAATGTCGTTCTTGACCAGATAGTATTCGCCGTCCATGGCCTGCAGCGGTTCGCGCAGACGCGGGAACTCCTTGCGGGCGTCGACGTAGGTGTCGTACTCGTACATCATGCAGCACTTGAGCTTCGAGCATTGTCCGGCGAGTTTCTGGGGATTGAGCGAAATTTCCTGTACGCGGGCGGCGCCGGTCGTGACGCTCGAAAAACTCGACATCCACGATGCGCAGCACAACTCGCGTCCGCAGGCACCCAGTCCGCCGATGCGTCCCGCCTCCTGCCGCGCGCCGATCTGTTTCATCTCGATACGTATGTGGAACCGTTCTGCGAAGACCTTGATTAGTTCGCGGAAGTCCACGCGCTCGTCGGCGATATAGTAGAAAATGGCCTTGATCTTGTCGCCCTGATACTCCACGTCGCCGATCTTCATGTTGAGTCCCATGTCGGCCGCGATCTGGCGCGACGCGATCATCGTCTCGTGTTCCAGTTCGATGGCTTCCTGCCACTTCTCGATGTCGTAGGGCTTGGCTTTGCGGTATATCTTCTTGAATTCGCCGTTGAAGGGGTTGAATCCCGTGCGGCGCATCTGGCGCGCCACCAGATCGCCCGTGAGCGAGACGATGCCGATGTCGTGGCCGGGCGAAGCTTCGACCGCCACGATGTCGCCCCGCTTGAGCGGCAGGTTGTTGACATTCTGGTAGAATGCGCGGCGGGTGTTCTTGAAACGCACTTCGACGATGTCGGTCGGAAGGTTTTCGGGGTACTCTTCGAGCCATGCGGTCTCGTGGAGTTTGAAACATCCGTCGCAGAGTTTGGCTTCGCATTCCGAACCGCAGTTGCAGAAGGAGCAGCCGCGGCCTATTTCGGGTTTGAATGCTTTCGTATGTTGTTTTTCGGTATCCATGGAGGGTATAATTTGCGTAAAGATACGCAAAAATTCTGAATTTTTTAATTTTTAATTGCTGTTGAGGTACAAGCGTCGTATGCTGCGTCGTATGCGGAGGATCATCATCACGGCGGCGGCCGACAGACCGAACGAGAAGCCGAGGAAAAGTCCCGACGGACCCATGCCGAGCGTGAAGCCGAACAGGTAGCCCACGGGCAGGTTGAGCAGCCAGTAGGAGACGAAGGCGATCGGCATGATG
>OGQZ01002898.1_pt1 | contig 11392 bp, 8 predicted proteins | sample 1553321 | NCBI WGS metagenome assembly OGQZ01 (sample SAMEA2579958, study PRJEB22360) | human gut metagenome | reverse complement strand
CAATTTCGGAAGCATCTTTTTGTGTCAGGATCTCATAAGGATCTGTAAGCTTGGAAGAACTGATCCTGGGAGCGGCCTCTGTAACACAGACTGTGCCAGGCAGAATTGCCGATTCTGCCGGAAGCATGGCCAGTACAAAGACCGTCATCAGGGATATCAGGATTTTTTTCCATTTTTTCATAGCGATCCCTCCTTCGAAAAAATATGATGGTTCTCTTTATTGATTATAAGTAAAATTCCGGAGAAGGGCACTGGCATTTGTGCCAGTAACTTTGTTATAAAGAAGAGAAGAAGTTATGTATGCTGTTCCCGATAGGCGGAAGGGGTGATCCCCATTTTCTTTTTGAAGCTGGTGCTGAAATAATATTGATTGGCATAACCACATTTCAGGCTGATCTCCTTCAGACTCATAGTAGTCGTAGTCAGGTAACGGGCGGCTGCGGAAATTCGCTGAGATGTGATAAAGTCACTGAGACTGATTCCCTGATTTTTTTTGAAAAGAGCACTTAAATAAGCAGGGCTTACATTGGCAGAGGCAGCAATATCATTGAGGCAGAGCGTATTGTCAGTGTAGTGCTCGTTGATATAGGAAATCACCAGTTCACAGAGCTTCTGGTGATAATCATTCATGGAGGAATCAAGCTTCCGACATAAAAGATGGCACAGATCCTTCAGCCATTGACATAGCTCTTCCGTATTATGAAACTCATTTATGTGGTTGTAAACATACAAAATTTTAGCTTCAAGGTCATACGTATCCAGATTTAATTCATAGAAAAATTTCAGGATCCGGCCAAGAAGAGAATAAATCTGTATGAAAGCGAAATTCTTTGTGCGAAATTTCTGAGTGAGCCAGTCGGAAAAATTCTGAAACCAGAGATCTATGGCAGCGGTATCCTTTTTGCAGAGAAGCCGGATCAGTTCATCCTCCTTTGTATCTGAAAAATCTGCAACAGACAGATCGGAACCCAGAGCCTCTCTTCCGTCAAAGATATTCTGATGCGGGAAAAAGAATCTGTATTCCAGTGCATGTACGGCGCTTTTATAAGAATGGTTCAGGTTCCAAAAATCCTGGACAATTGTTCCAATACCTGCGTTGAGAGAAAGTCCCAGTGGCTGGCAGGCATCTGCGATTGAGGAAATAAGTCCGCTGGTAAGCTGGCGGAAGCTGTTGGACTGACAGCCGCTGTGTCCCAGAATGCACAGATAGCCATCCATATCCGGGAGAAGATACACAAAATCAAGAGAAGCGGTTTCCTCAGTTATCAGATCCTGAAGGTTGAAAAGCTCCATCTGAAACTTTTCAATCCCGTAAACAGCTTTTAGATCCGGAGCATTTTCAAGCTCCAGAATAACAACTGTATAAAAATCATAATTCAGCTCCAGGTTCAGATACTTAAGATAAGGCTTCAGTCGGTAGGCTGCTTCAGAAGACGGAAGGTGTGTGATCTCGCGGAAAAATTTTTCCGTAAGAAGAGGCCTGCTTTGTTTCAGAAGCTGGAGATTTTTCTGTTCCTTTTCCATCAGTGCAAAAGCGTTTTTTACCTTCTGGATAAGATAGGCATAATCCAGAGGCTTTTCGATATAATCCAGAGCACCGAGGAGCAGAGCGCGTCTTGCATATTCAAATTTATCATAGGCACTGATCAGGATGATCTTCACCATAGGATTGATCTCAAGAGCTTGACGGCTCATGGAAATGCCGTCAAGATCAGGCATTTCAATGTCAGAAATGATCAGATCTGCCGGTTCTTTTTTCATGGCTTCGATAGCAGAGGTTCCATTGTAACAGACATGGATGATCTCTGCATTCAGTGTTTCCCAGTCTATGTTTTTTTCGATACCTTCTGCAGATAAGTAATTATCATCTACGATCATTATTTTTTTCATCGATATCTTCCTCCATCTGTTCGAATTCAATGGTGACGTATGTGCCGTTTCCGGGGTTGCTGCGGATCCTTACGGAACCGTTTCCGTATAATGGGTTGGAAATACGGGAACTTACGTTGGAAATTCCAAAATGCTTCTCATAATCAATAACATTATGCTCAATAGCATGGCGCAGCTGTGCAAGGGTTTCGGAGTCCATGCCGGCACCGTTGTCCTCAATGGAGATCACAACCGTATCATCGCCATAAAGAACATGGATCGAAATGAAAACAGCTGGTGTGCCCGAAGAAATCCCGTGCAGAATGGAATTTTCGAGAAATGGCTGAAGTGTAAACTTGCAGATCAGGAAATTTTCGATTCCATCTTCTGCTTCGATCTCCCAGTCCAGATTATCTTTATGACAGAGCTTTTCCATTTCCAGATAAAGCCGGGCAATTTCCAATTCATCTTTAATAGGAATAAGTTCCTTTGATTTACGCAGGGTAAGACGGTAAAAGGCAGTCAGATTTGCAATCATCTGATCAGCAATGTCAAGCTTTCCAAGGGACTGGCAGGTACGGATCGATCCCAGGATATTGTAAAGAAAATGCGGATTGATCTGTGACTGGAGCAGCTGGTATTTCAGACGTTCTTCGTTTACGGAAAGATTTACAATGGACTTCAGGTTTCCGGCTATTGTGTGCTGCATATCTTCAAAGGTGATGCCCAGTCTGTCAATCTCATCATACCTGGAAGGATCATCCGGGTGGGGAACAGTAACGATAGATAGATGTTCCGGGTCATATCCCAGCTGAAAGGCTTCCATTGCATAGGAAAGTGCAGTGATCTTCCGGGTAAGATTTTCGGAAAACAGGATAACGATGATAACAGTAAGGAGCAAGAAAATAAGGACAGTGATCAGTAAGGCACGGATCAGGATGTGCGTGTTGCCCTGAATATAGCTTTCCGGGATTTCGGTAACATGAAGCCAGCCATTGCTTAAGGTGCAGCAGTTATAATATTTGTCGCCGCTGTGAAAAGAAGAATCTGCATTTCCTTTGAGTTTCTGAAACTGTGCTTTGGAAATTCCGGATAAATTCAGTGAGGATGTATTTTTTGCTGCAATCTCTCCGTGATCTGTGAGAATGTAGCTGTATATGCGGGAATCCAAAGCAGCAGGCTGCAGATAAGTGGTAAGCTCTGAGGTGTCCAGAGCAATGCCGTAGGCGTATTCCAGAATACCGGTGGCCTGATTTTTCAGTGCCCGGACGCAGAGGATCACATCGGCAGATGATTTTTTTGTGGACAGTATTTTAGGCAGAGGCATATTGGAAACCGGTATCCAGACAGAGGAAAAGCCTGAACCGGAAACAATATTTTTATCCAGACCATATGCAGAAAGCTCATCTGTGGAAAAGAAGTACAGGCTTTCTTTTGAACCGAGCTGATCGGGCTGCAGAAAAACATATATATGGAAGAAATCGAATGTGGATTTATACAGCGAAATATTGTTTTTTACAGTGGTGAATTTTTTCAGTGCATCTACCTTATTAGAGGAAGGCTGATTTAGGGAGTACATTTGAAACTGTATGGTATCTGCTACATTTTCAACCTGACCGAGGCGGTCGTTCAGCTGAGAGACCAGCTGCTTGTCAGTCATTACGGCAGAATCGATGATACGATCTCTGGCAATGTTATAGGAAATGTGATAGCTGATGAAGGTCAGGGAAATCAGAGGTACCATAGTTGCGATCAGAAATGCGAGCAGGAGCTTATAGCGAAATGAGGAAAAAATGGGTGGGATACATTTGTGGAATTTCATAGTACATATTCTCCTTTATGTCAAAAACAAATTAATGAAACCGAATCCAGCTGTGAAAAAAGCCGTTACAAATATAGATTATATAAAAGGATTATAAAAAATTAACAACAAAAATACAAGAGAACGAAAAATAATATAAATAAATCATAAAATATTGTATTTAGAATGAGGGGGCTCTCTGGTATCCTTAAACCATCAAAAACAGGTGTGGACAAACACGAAAATGTCCAGAAAGGAAGAAAGATATGAAGAAAAAAGTAATGAGTGCAGTTTTGGCAGCAGCGATGGTTGTGGGTATGGCAGGTAACGTGGTTACTGTTTCCGCAAAGGAAAAATATGATCTTACCTTATACAGCGTCAACACCACAGACCCGGATTTTGAGGACTGGCTTGCAAATGTGGAAGATGCCACGGGCCTGAACATTAATGTAATTGCGGCACCTACAGATACAGATACCCGTCAGCAGAAGATCACCACAATGCTTTCCACAGGAGATACTTCCGTGGATGTCATTGAGATCAACGATGAGATGAGCGCGGCATTTAAAAATTCCGGATGGCTGGAAGGACTGAACGATACAGTAATGACAGATGATATTATTGATCAGTTTGCCCAGGGATATGTAAAGGATATGATCACAGATAAGGACGGAAACATCGTCGGTGTTCCAGGCTATACAGGATATCTTGCATTCTGGGTAAATCAGGAGATCATGGATGAGGTCGGAATCAAATCCATTGATACAAAAGAGGATTTCATGAAGTATATGAAGGCTGTTTCCAAGGACGGAAGATTCGGCTACGGCGGTTCCTGGGAGAAAACCTATGCATTTAACGAGCTTGCACAGTTTGTAAACATGTTCGGCGGCGATTATTTTGACTGGACCAAAGAGGAAAACAAGGAAGCAGTTCAGTTCCTTCACGATCTGGTTGCTAATAAAGAAACATCCATCGAACAGATTGCAGATAAATATGACCAGATGAATCCGAAGATCAATGACGGAAAATACGGATGCTGGTTCATGTGGGGCCTTGGAACAGATTATGCAAAGGCAGATATGCTTGGCGCAGATAAGATCCACATGGAAATGGTACCGGATTTCAGCGGTAAGGGAGAGCGTGCGATCTTTACAGATTCCTGGAGCTATGTTCTCAACAAAGCATCCAAGAATAAAGATGCAGCTGTGAAATTCCTCCAGTATATGGCTGATGAAGGCGGAATGGAAGCTTCCTATAAAGCATTTGACAGATATCCTGCAAGAAAGGATGTTGCAGAGAAGGTAGTTCCGGATTCTGACCCGGCAAAAGAAATGTACAGCAGATATGCAAATGAATGCAATGTACAGGGACGTCCGATGGTGGCACAGACAATGGAATTTATCAGCGATATGGGAACGATCTTCCAGTCCTGTATGAAAGACGAGATTACAGTTGATGAGTTCTGCAAGAAGGCTCAGGATGTGGTAGATATGTATAAGTAAAAGATATAAAAAAACAGCAATGTAAAGCAGAGGTAAAAGTCTGTTTTACATTGCTTGATGAACAGGGAGGAAAGTTCCATGACAATAAGTAAAAAAACTATGAAGTGGATACCGTGGCTTTTGATCCTGCCAGTTGTACTGATTCGAGGCTTTACAACAGTATATCCCATTCTGATGACTGTGAAAAACAGCTTCTTTAATATCAGTATCCTTGCAGGTATCAATGAATTTATAGGCTTCAAGAATTACCTGAAGGTATTTTCTGATCCTAAAGTGCTCACATCGATCAGCTTTACGGCAATATTTGTGGTTGTTTCCATGATCCTGCATGTGATCCTCGGAGTTATCCTGGCACTGATCCTGAATATGAAATTCAAAGGCCGCCGTTTTCTGAGGACCATCGTGCTGATCCCGTGGGCTATGCCTGCAGTAGTAGCCGGTATGGCTGCAAAATGGGGATTTAACAAAGATTATGGTCTGATTAATGATTTTATCCGCTGGTTTGTACCGGGTTACCAGAACAGCTGGCTGATCAATACAGGTACTGCAAGAGCAGCGGTAATTGCAATGGACCTGTGGAAGGACCTTCCGTTCTTTGCAATCCTTGTACTTTCCGGACTTCAGTTTATTTCCGGCGATATCTATGAGGCAGCAAAGGTAGACGGTGCAAACGGGATCCAGAGCTTTTTCCGGATCACACTTCCGCTGATCGCAAAAAATGTCCTGACTTTATGTATTCCGTTCACACTCTGGAGACTGACAACCTTCGATCTGGTTTATTCCATGACATCTGGAGGCCCTGGAGAGGATACTGCGCTGATCGCATACAGAATCACAACAGAAGCATTTACAAATCTAAACGTAGGATATGCTTCGGCGCTGGCTATGCTGCTGTTTGTTGTAATGGCGATCTTCAGCTGGTTGAATATACGTGTTATGAATAAGTTTGACAGTTAGGGGGAATTATCGTGAAGAATACAGGAAAATATAATGTTTATCATGGAGTGGTAGCCGTTGGAAGATGGGTTCTGTTTGCAGTCGTGGCTTTTCTGATCCTGTTCCCGGTTTACTGGATCTTTATTTCTTCGATCACACCGGCAGGAGAACTGTTTAAAACACCGATCGATTATCTTCCGGATCATCCCACACTGGAAAGCTATAAATTTCTGATACAGAATGTAGGACTGCTTTCAAAGATCGGAAATACAGTTCTGATCGTAGGCCTTACACTTGTGATCAGTACCGTGCTGTGTGCAATGGCTGCCTATGGATTCTCAAGATTTACCTCAAAGGGAGTTTCTGTTGCATTTGCATTTGTGCTGGCTACCATGCTGATCCCTGAGGTTGTTACAGCCCGCCCGCTGTATGAGTTTATGCAGAAGGTAAAGCTGTATGATACATATCCGGGACTTATCCTTCTTTATATCAGTACCGTTATACCGTTTACGGTTCTGATCCTCAGAAACTTTGTCGGTGAGATCCCGATCTCACTGGAGGAGGCAGCTGCTATTGACGGCGCATCTTTTTCACAGAGACTGTTCACAATCGTTCTGCCGCTGATGAAGCCGGCGATCGCTACGGTTTGTATCATCAACTTTATTACCTGTCTGAATAACTTTTTCACACCGCTGTTTTATTCAAATGGTATTCAGGTACTTTCTGTTTCCATCGTACAGCTTCCGTTACGTGACAACATGTATGGAGTTCCGTGGGATCTGGTCAGTGCCATGGGATGGATCATCCTTCTTCCGATCATTATCTTTGTAGCTGTTTTTGAGAAACAGATCATGGATGGTATCATGGCAGGTGGAGTAAAAGCGTAAATATTTTTAATTTCCAAAAGAGAGGAGAAAACAGATATGTATCAGGCATTTACAGGCGGACTGGGAGGAATCGCACTTGCAAAGCATGGAAAAAGCCGTGCGATCAACGCGGAAAATCCTCATGGAGAAAAAGGTAGAGGCGGTATGGCTGCAAGTCATCTGGGACCGTCCAGAAAAGGAAGCCCGTGTCTCAGGGATATTGAGCCGGGAACTGTGGTAACTCTGGCAGAAATGGAAGGACCGGGACAGATCAATCATATCTGGATCACCGTTGATAACAAGACTACAGAGGCAGATTGCTTTGTACTGAGAGATCTTGTGATCCGTATGTACTGGGATGACGAGGAAACTCCTTCCGTGGAAAGTCCTCTGGGTGATTTCTTCTGCTGCGGATTCGGAAGAGAATGTTTTGTAAATTCTGTTCCGGTGGCTGTTGTTCCAAACAGGGGCTTTAACTGCTATTTCCCGATGCCGTTTAAGAAGAAAGCAAAGATCACACTGGAAAACCAGCATGCAAATAAAATCCCGGCTTTCTTTTATCAGGTAGATTACTGTCTCTATGATGAGCTTCCGGACGATATTGCTTATTTCCATGCGCAGTGGAGACGGGAACGGTTGACAGAAAAAACAAAAGATTATACAATTTTGGATGGAGTAAAAGGAAAAGGCCATTATATAGGAACCTACATGGCACTTACCACACTGGAACGTTACTGGTGGGGCGAGGGAGAAATGAAGTTTTATATTGACGGAGATGAGGAGTATCCGACCATCTGCGGAACAGGAACGGAAGATTACTTTGGAGGTTCCTGGAGCTTTGCCAAACAGGTGGATGGAAAAACCGTGGAACAGAATTATAACACACCGTATCTGGGATATCCGTATTATTCTGCTCATGACGAACTGATCCACAATTTTTATCATAATGATGACTGCCCGCCAATGAGAGGCTTTTACAGATGGCATTTACAGGATCCAATCTGCTTTGAAGAGGATCTTCGCGTTACGATTCAGCAGATAGGCGTCGGATACCGTGGCCTGTTTGAACGACAGGATGATGTGGCAAGTGTAGCGTACTGGTATCAGACACTTCCTCATGCACCGTTCCAGCCGTTGATGTCAAAAGAGGATAGATGGCCCAGATAAAAAGGGTGGTAGAGATTGAAAAAACAGGTATTTTGCGGGGTATTTGCCCTGGCTCTGGCAGTGACAGGATGTGGAGTCCAGAAGAAGGAGGCTGCATCTGATATTGTGCCGGAGAACAGACAGGAACTGACGATCCTTCATGTGGATGCAGGCACAGAAGGCTTTGATTCTTTTATCAGCCAGGCGGAAAAAGATCTTGGAATAAAGATCCATATTGAAAAATGTCCGGCTAATGCGGACAATCGCCAGGCCAAAATAGCAACTCTTCTGACATCAGGAGATGATTCTGTTGATCTGATCACAGTAAATGATGAGATGATATCCGAATTTAAACATAAGGGATTTCTTCTTCCGTTGGAAGATACGGTTATGACAGAGGAGACAGCGGCGAATTTTCTGCAGGAATACCTGAAAGAAATATGCATGTCAGACGGACATATTTTTTCGGTACCGTTCAGGATGGATATCATGGCATTCTGGGTGAACCAGGAATTGCTGGATCAGGCTGGTCTGGACAGACTCTCCTGTCTCAGTGATCTTGAGATCCTTCAAAAAAAGCTTCAGAATACGGGAAAATATGCATATGGGGATGCATGGGAGATTTCTTACATATATAATAGTATCAGCGAGTATGTCGATTTTTTCGGAGGAGATTATACAGACTGGACGGATCCGAAAACAAGAGAAGCGGCAGAATATATGAAGCGAATGCTGGATACAGGGATGATATCAGAGGAGAATCTGATCGACCAGCATGACCAGCCGAATGAAAAATTTATAAACGGCCAGTATGGATGTATGTTTATGTATACCGGTGTGTTGAGTACTTTTCAGAATGCAGGCGTGTATGGAAAAGATAAGATCCATATGGCACCATTTCCGGAATTTGACGAGAAGGTGACCAATATCGCAACCTGGCAGTATGTACTGAATAAAAATTCTGATCATAAAGAAGCAGCTCTGAAGTTCCTTCAGTATGTGTCCGGATATGAGGCCAGTAAAAATTACGGACAGCTGACAAAAATGTGTCCGGCAAGACTGGATGTGATCGAGGATAAGAATTTTGATCTGGATGGCATTGAAATGATCCGGCAATATCTGAAAGATTATAAGCTGAAGGCAAGACCACTGTGTGCCGATCCCATAGAAGCTGTTTCGGCTATGGGTACGGAATTTCAGAAATATGTGCTGGGACAGAAAACAGAAGCGGAATTTTTTGCCGGGGCACAGAACTGCATAGACCAGTATTACAAAAAAGCATCGTACTGATGCTTTTTTTGTTGCGAAAAAATAAGAACTTTTTTTCAAAACATATTGACAAATATTTTACATGGTGATATCTTAAAGACTGTAGATGTTAGCACTCCACTAAAATGAGTGCTAACAGATGTAAAAAAAGAATCAACATCCGTCAGGAAGAATAAAAAGGAAAGGAGATGGCTTCATGGAAGAGGTGTTGAATGAGCGCAAGCAAAAAATCTTAAAAGCAATCATCAAGACCTATATGGAGACCGGAGAACCGGTTGGTTCCAGGACCATTTCCAAGTATGCGGATCTCAATGTCAGTTCCGCAACGATCCGAAATGAAATGTCAGACCTGACAGATATGGGCTATATCGTCCAGCCTCATACCTCAGCAGGAAGGATTCCTTCAGATAAAGGCTACAGACTTTACGTCAATGAGCTGATGAAGGAGAAGGAAGCAGAGGTTGCAGAGCTGCGAGATCTGATCATTGAGAAGACAGATAAGATGGATAAGGTGCTTAAGAAAGTAGCGAAGGTGCTTGCTTCCAATACTAATTATGCTACCATGGTTTCCGTTCCGCAGTACAGCGGCAACAAGATCAAGTTCATCCAACTGTCGAGAATGAGTGAGCTTCAGCTTGTGGCAGTGGTTGTCAGTGACAACAACACAGTCCGGAACCAGATCATCAATCTGGATGAGGAAATGGACGACCAGACGATCCTGAAACTGAATCTTCTTCTTAACACCAATCTCAATGGGATTCCAATCCAGGATATCAACCTTGGGATGATCGCCAGACTGAAGGAACAGGCAGGCAGCCACAGCGGTGTGGTCATGCAGGATGACAAAGTTGAGCGTATGAAAGAAATCGGACGTAACCTTGCAGATGCTGCACAGCAGATCATTGATGAAGATATGCAGATCTACACCAGTGGTGCAACGAACATCTTCAAGTATCCGGAGCTTGCCGATAAAGAGAAGGCAACGGAGCTGATCTCCGCATTTGAGGAGAAGCATGAACTTGCTGATCTTGTAAAAGAACAGATGTCAGATGGAGAGAATACAGGAATCCAGGTTTATATCGGTGATGAGATGCCGATTCAGACCATGAAGGACTGCAGCATTGTAACTGCCAGATATGAACTGGGAGACGGAATGTACGGAACCATCGGGATCATCGGTCCCAAACGAATGGATTATGAGAATGTAGTGGACAGTCTGAAGGAACTTAAGAATCATCTGGATGACGTTTTGAAAAAGAAGAAAACTTAGAAAGGCGGTAGAAAAAAAGTGTCGGAGGAAACAAAGAAAACATCCGAAGAGCAAGAAGCGGAGAAGGAAATCCCCGTAACTGACGGAGATCAGGAAGAAGAAAACCTGACACCGGAGGGAGAAGATCTGCCGGAGGAAGAAAACAATACTCCAGGCGAAGAAGCTGCCTCAGAGGATAAAAAAGAAGAAAAATCAAAAACTTCCTTCTTCGGAAAGAAGAAAAAAGATAAATCTGAGCAGAAGGTGGAGGAACTTACCGATCGCCTGAAGCGTACCATGGCTGAATTTGATAATTTCCGTAAAAGAACGGAAAAAGAAAAATCCAGCATGTACATCATCGGAGCAAAAGAGATCGTTGAAAAGATCCTGCCGGTTGTGGATAACTTCGAAAGAGGTCTTGCACAGGCACAGGAAGGCGATGCTTTTGCAGATGGAATGAAAATGATCTACAAGCAGCTTACCACAACACTGGATGAGCTTGGTGTGAAGCCGATCGAAGCAGTGGGAAAGGAATTCAACCCGGATTTCCATAATGCAGTGATGCATGTGGAGGATGAAGAGGTTGGAGAGAACATCGTGGTGGAAGAATTCCAGAAGGGTTACACCTACAAGGATTTCGTAGTACGCCACAGTATGGTAAAGGTTGCGAACTAACTGACAACAAACTTTATTTTAACAGATACAGACTAAAACAGGAGGAAAAAATCATGGGAAAGATTATTGGTATTGACTT
>OGQZ01002890.1_pt1 | contig 11412 bp, 15 predicted proteins | sample 1553321 | NCBI WGS metagenome assembly OGQZ01 (sample SAMEA2579958, study PRJEB22360) | human gut metagenome | reverse complement strand
CTGCCGACAATCAAATAATTATACCTGAAAGATTCCCTCCCTCCCTTCTTTATCAAGAAAAGCCCTATCCCTGAGTCCCCATTATGTACTACATGTATGAGGAACTAGATTACCTATCTCCAATTCAAATGAAACTTGAATTGGTTAAAACAAATCGGTACGTCCTCATTATAGCGCAAACAACAAAATACAGCAACAGGAACGGCTCAACGGACAATTCTTTCAAGTCGAGCAACTTCTTTCGTGTACTTCCTGTGTATAATTCTGTGGACAATATGTGGATAACTTCAAACTGCATGTGGATAAATTCAACCACTGCCCCGCTCTATGTGTCAGTCTGCGCCCACGCTGTACTCAGTTTTGCGCATTCTGTGACCTTGTGGATAGTCGCTTTCCGTTGGCGCTGCTGGCTTTGCGGGCTCGCTAAGACGTAGCTCTAGCGAAGCGAAACAAAAAAGTAACGTAGAGGCGCACCCTTCTCTGTGCCGGCTGTGCGTCTGAAGTCTGATGGGGCGGTGCATCTGGGTGGCAGATTTTGGCTTATCGTTGGCATTTATTCTCATTTATACTCATTTTATACTCGTTTTCATCTACTTTTTCGAAGTGTCAAAAAATTTTCTTTTGAGCGCAAAAGCTAGTATTTTCAAGGGTTGACACTCATTTGACACACCGTGTCCTCGGTTCGCAGGCATTTTTACGCTTGACACGGAGCAGCCCGGTACCGTATACTAAGCTTGTCAGCAGCGATGCGACGCACACTCTTTTGCACGACCAACAAACAAGACGGAATTCGGACTTGCTTGTCTCGCACGGCAGATCAGCAGTCCGACGATCCTCTCGGTCTGTGATGCCTTGGAGATGAGCAGGCCTGTTTTGCTGTTGACGGCCGTATCATGAAGCGATTTGATGAAAGGGGTGTTTTCTATGGCCAAGGAAGCGATGACGGGCTTCATCACGGAGTTCCGCTACTTCCACCAGATGATGCCGGTCCGGCCGCTGTCGGCGAGCGCACAGGCACTCTGGCAGTATCTCTTCTACCGCGCGAACGCAGCGTATTGGCAATTTCCCTTGCACCTGCAGCTCAACGAGCTGGCCGGGGCCCTGCGGCTCTCGCGCTCGTCGGTGCAGCGCGCCCGCGCGGAGCTCGCACAGCAGGGGTATCTGCTCTACGAGCAGGAGCCGGGCAGCCGCTCGGTCAAGTACTATCTCATCAGCAATGTGCGCCCGCACATGCTCATGACGCCAGAGGAAATGCTCGCTGGCTCGAAATCGTATCAGGCTTTCCATGTAGCAGAGACGCAGGTCCGAGAGGAGGATACTCATGTTTGCAACGAATCATGCACAGGGGCTGTATCGGGGAATTGAGAAGTACGGCGGCGGGTCGATCCGCGAGCTGACGTTGCGCCGCGAGGCCGGCGGGATCTCGCATGGGACGTTCGTCGCGGCGCGCCAAGAGCTCTGCGAACTCGGGCTCATCGCCATCGAGCGCATCGCGCGCAAGCCGCACTACGAGCTCATCAATCCGGTGCTGGCTGAAGCCATCATCGCCAGGTCGGAGGCCATCTACGCGGCCGGACCGGTAGCTGTCTGGAACGCCAAGCAGGCGGCGAAGGAGTCGAGGCTGGCGAGGGAACTTGTAAAATCAGATAATGACACGGACAATTCTGGCACCCCGCCGGAATCTGCCTCATAACTTCTATTATAATAGGAAGGAAAGTGGATGGAATGAGCAAGTCCATCCTCATTCCTCAGTCCAACTCATGTGAAAGGAGAGCAATATGCGTATCTTTATCAATCCGGGCCATGCGCTCGGCGGCCGGCCGGATCCCGGCGCGGTCAATCTCGAACACGATGTCACGGAAGCCGAGGTCAATGCGCGCATCGCGCAGAACTGCTGCATCGCGCTCGAGCGCTACGGCCACTCGACGAAGACGGTGCAGAGCCACAACTTGCGCGGCGAGGCGCCCGCCTACCCGAATGTCACAGCGCTCGCCAACAACTGGCCGGCCGATGTCTTCATCTCGATCCACGCCAATGCCGGCGGCGGCCGCGGCTGCGAGACGTACGCGTTCAGCGAGTGTTCATGGGGCCACGGCCTCGCGACCATCGTGCAGAAGTCCTTGCACCGGGCCGTCAGCCGCCTCGACAAGACGTTCCCCGACCGCGGCGTCAAGGTCAACCCCGACTTCACCGTACTGCGCCGCACCGCCATGCCCGCCATCCTCATCGAGACCGCTTTCCTCGACAACGATGAGGATATCCGGCTGCTGATTGACTACCCCGCCGTCTTTGGCCAGGCCATCGCGAGTGGCGTCGACCAGTTCCTCCGGGCGCATATCACGCCTGAAGGGGAGTTGATCTACGAAGAGGATGAGCCCGCCCCGATGCTCTGGCGATATGTACCGGCGCATATATAATAGGAAGCTTTTGTCCAGAATGTGTCAACTTAAGTGTCAAAATCTTCTCTAAAAAATCACTTGCTTTTGACATGTCAATCCCGTACAATAAAATCAAGGCAAGGGAATAACTTCCAAGCCAACAGGCAGTCCGCTTGGCCTCGCGGCTGTCTCTGAGGCCACCTCTATCCCATTCATTTCTGCCATTGAAAATCGAAAGGAGAATCATCATGGCTACGCAGCGCACGAACATCACGACATCCCTCAAGATCAAAGTGGAGAACGGCACGACGAATACGGGTACGGTCAAGTACGCGACGCGCACGTTCAGCTCCATCAACCCGGAGATCAGCGACGAGGACCTGCTCGCCGTCGGCCAGGGCCTCGGCGCCCTGCAGTCGCACGATGTCGGCGACATCCAGCGCCTCGAGAACGCGACGATGATCACGGGCTAAGCCGCCCAAGCAGCTCCGCTAAGCTGCTGAACCTGAACTGCCGGGATGGCGCAGGCATCTCCCCGCCCGCGCTGTCTCTCCCTCATTGCTAGAACGAAAGGAGTCTCACCATGAAACGCACGCTTGAAATCGAATTCCTGCTCGACAACGCCAAGACGAAGACCATCTCCCTGCTCGACCCGAAGGATGACATCTCGGATGCCGCCGTCAAGGCCTGGGCCGATAACGTCGTCGCCAAGAAAGCCTTCCTCGTAGGCGGTGCCTTCCCCGTCGCCTACAAGGGTGCGAACGTCCGCACCGTCGAGGTCGAAGAGCTCGCCTAAGCCCAGACTAAGCCCAGTCGGCCGATGCGTCATCCCTCCGCGCATCGGCTAACTTCTACCAGCCACCCAACTACCCTCTTCGCCAATCCTTCGTCATCACTCCCTCCCAACAAGTAAAGTGACAAGGTGATCCCCATGGAACAGAACCTCCTCACCGCAATCTCCAGCGTCGGCTTCCCCATCGTCGTGACGCTCTACCTGTTGACCAGCTTCCAAAGGTCCATGGACCGCTTCACCGACCAGCTCAGCGAGCTCGTCAATGAGCTCCAGCAGCAGCGCCATATGATCCACTGACGCGACGCCGAGATTGCCCCGCCAACCCAAAAGCCGCCCTGCAGCATAACAGTTGCAGGGCGGCTTTTTATCACGAAAATATTTATATCATATATCATTTTTCAGACTGTAGCGTTAGGACAGCTTGACGCAAGGTATCTGTATCACCTACATTTCCGGGGAAAATGATGTAAGGAATCTGCGGGAATTTACTTTCACTGCCCGTGCGCCAGACTGGAACACCGGGACAAATTTGGCCGATTACCATAGCCTTTTGTACATGAAGCGCCTTGGTGGCAACATCGCTGGACGTAATACCGCCTTTCGCAATTACGTAAGAAGGTGTAATGGACAATCTTCCCACTAGCAACTGCACAGCATCAGAAATCTTCACCGAACGAGCTAGAGCTGACTCCTTCGTATCGTCTGGCAAGGTCAGGACTTTGCGTTTGGTATAGACGACAGCAGTCTTTCCCGCTCGAATGATTGCTTCTTCCTTTTGCAGGATGCGGTCCACCTCTTGGGAAAATAGATTCGGTTCTAATACTAGATCTGAATCGAGTTCCAGGAACTCAAGTCCAGGCAAGCCTTGTAATGCCTTTAATTGGGCCGTGGTCTTGTCCGTGTGAGAGCCGACTACAATCACTCCCCCACTTTGCTGTGTCGCAGAGCTTTCCTCTGAAAATAGTTCTGCATGCGTCAGCAAAGGACGATCTTCTATTCCTCCCATCTCCTTTACAAAAGCAGCCGCCGTGCGGAACAGGAAATACTTGCCACGAGACATGGCTTCATAAAGTGCCAGGACAAAGACACGAACATCGTCTTGGGTAACGGCGTTGACAATCACTTTTCCAAAATCATGAACTTGGCATAGCCGTGCAGCAATTCCTTCTACATCTCCTTGGCGCAGTTCTTCAATGGAGATGGACATAACCGTCTCTCGCTTGTAAGCTCCCTGCGTCTTTTCTTCAACATAATCACGCAAGTTTGAAGCGTGATAGCCAAACGTCTGGTCCTTAGCAAATTCGGTCTGTCCAGCTGGCACTAATTTTTGACCATAACGAACGTAGTGTACATCACCAAAAGTGAAACGGCCGCCTTCTTTGAAATAGGGGCAAAGAATTTCGCCATCCACACGTTTGGTTGAATGAGATTCCAGTGTTTCACGTAGGGTCTGGGTCTCTAAAGGATAATGTCCCCTCAATGTAGAATCGCTACGGCTGATGATCAAAAAATCTTTCTGCAAACGCTGTGCCACCTTCAGGATTCGCTCAGCGATTTCCTGATGTACTTGTTTGGTTTTCCTTGCAGAGAAGCTGCGTGAATTCGTCAGGATATAAAAGAGTTTCTGTTTTTCGTGGAATCCTTCTTCGATAGCAGATTCAGACCAGTCCGTAAAAACAGACACATCATGCAGAGTCTGTACCCCAGTTGGATCATCATCCAACACGATGATCTTATGCTTATCATGCTTACTCGCTGCAGCTAAACGTCCTTTCAAATCAGGAAAGTTCAAAGTTGGAAATGTATCAAAAATGGAAACATCGTAGCTAGGACTCTCTTCACATTTTTTCATATCCATCACGATTCATCACTTCCCTATCTTGAAATATGCCCGTCCTTCTTCCGGTGTCATCGGCATTTTATCCATGGCATGCAGGAGATCTACCGTCTTTTTTACTAGTGGAAGATTCGTCGAAACCTTTGTATCAGGATCCAGATAGTCGCTATCTTCAAAACCGATACGGATTGTTTTTGCGCCCATGCCAGCAGCTGCGGCAATGATTGAGAAATCACGACGATTAGCATGCGTGATTCCCCACAATGCATGATCCGGTATCATCTGGATCATGGTCGCTAATGCCTGTGGTGTAGCAGGTGCTTCTCCTTCATGCCCCAATACAATACTAAAAAGCACTGGTTTGACAAAGTCATATTTCTCCATGAACCGTTCCATTGTATAGGTATGGCCAATCTCAAACGTTTCAACTTCAGGTGTCTTCTTGTTCTTTAAGATCTCGCGAATGCAGTAATCCACATCATCCAGCGGGTTACAATAAACTTGTCGACCAAGATTGGTAGAACCGACATTCAAAGAACAAGCCTCTACCGAATCCAAATACAAGGGAGTGCACCGTTCTTGAATATTCAGGTTCGATACGCCACCCGTCGATGCTTCAATGATCATATCGGTGTTCTGACGAATCAAATCTACAGTTTTCTGAAAAAGAGTAGTGTCTGTGGTCAGATTCCCCTGCCCGTCACGAACGTGCAGATGTACCATAGCTGCACCAGCTTTCCAGCAAGCAATCACATCCTCAGCAATTTCTTCTGGAATAATCGGATGATTCTTCCCACTTACCGGAGCTACTGAAATCAAAACTTTATCCATTTTTGTCCTCCAGTTCCTCAGTCTGGAAGATAATCAAATGGTTATTAGAGCTGATCTTTCCAGAACTGATAATGACTTCTAACAACAGTACCGATATTTGCTTGGTCTTTGCGGCAAATGACATCAACGAGTTCCTCGTGCTTGCGAATCAATTCATCAATGCAGTGCATCTCGATAATTTTTTTTGTCGTCTGGATGCGTGATACCTCAGTAATTCGATCCATATATTTGCATAAAGAAATCAATATCTCATTGTGCGTTGCCTTGACGATAAGATCATGGAATGCCGTATCTGCTACGAAAATGGCCTCTGGCGTAGCATTGTCGGCTGTCGCAACCTTACGAAGATTCTCTAATCCAGCTTTAATCTGCTGCAGCATCTCATCATTCCATTTATCCATCGAGAGCTGTATACTTCCTGCATCAATGATCTGACGCATATCGAAGAGACTTTTTGAAGAATCTTTTTGCAAGATAATCCCGTAGATGACTGGATATAGCATTTTTTCGCTAAAAGAGTCCTGTATATACGTTCCATCTCCACGATGGATGGATAAGACTCCATAGGCTACCAAAATCTTGATTGCCTCACGAAGCGAGCTACGACCTACCTGTAATCGTTCACAAAGCTCCATTTCACTAGGGATTTTATCTCCTGGCTTGAACTCTCCTTTTATGATGGCTTCTGTGAACATATCGATAATCTGTTCGACCAAGGGTTTACTGGTCAGTTTCTTGATTGCGTTGGCATGCATAAATCGGACCCTCCTCTGATTCCTACAGTATACCACTATTGAGAACCCTAGGACAATCTGGAGAGCCCGATTTCTCCAACTTTTATTGATTCATCAGCGACTCAGCATGTGCAGCGACCTTCATAGCGACCTCTCCATCCTCTTTAAGCCCTCCGATGCCAACGGCGCCGATCACCTTACCGGCTGGATTTTTAATAGGTACTCCGCCAGGCATGGCGACAAACTTCTCATCTGCAAAATAACAAATCTCGAGATGTTCACGCTGCAAGCGCGCTAAGAAATCAACCGTCGGCTGCCCCATGCGAACTGCCGTATAGGCTTTAGCCGGCGTGAGAGCAATTGTCAACAGTTTAGCACCATCTTCTTTCTGATAAAGGACCGTGAAGCCGTCTTTATCTACCACCGCTACACTGAACGGGTTATCACCGTATTCATTCTTCACCAAAGATTCTGCAAATTTGGCGATATCTTTAGCAAACTCAAGAGTCATATTTTCCATTTAAATCCCTTCTCAATCACATGTACGCTATATTTCCTTTACTCTTTAACCTTTTTTCAGACTGGTATTTTCGGCCATTGCTGCTTCAGCCTGCTGTTTTTCGAGACGACTACGCCAAAACGTGGCTACTGCCGGCCCCGTGATATTGTGAACCAGATTGAATATTGCTGCAGGGATAAACGCCAGCGGAGCTAGATGAGCAATAGCCAGAGCCATGGCGAGTCCACCGTTTTCCATGCCAATCTCAAAGGAAATAGCCTTTGCCTTATAGTTTGGCATTCCCACAGCACGTGCAGCAAGATAGCCAACACTCAGTCCCGTAAGATTGTGCAAGACGACTGCTACAAAAGCAATCCAGGCGACACTCGCGAACGAATCTGCACTGAGTGCAAAGCCAGAGCTTGTCGTAACAAAAATAGCAATCAAGGATACAATCGGGATAATCGGGGTAATCTTATCGACAAATGACGAGAAGAAATAACGAATCGTAATACCTAAACCAACTGGAATCAAGACAATCTTCAGAATGTCTTTCAGGATTCCCCACGTATCAATCTCGATGATAGAGCCGGCCAGGAGTGTGAACATAAACGGCGTGATCAACGGAGCTAACAGCGTATTGACAGAGGATACCGTTACAGACAGAGCAACATCGCCCTTTGCCAGGAACGTCATGACATTGCTAGCTACGCCGCTCGGGCAGCATCCGACCAAAATCATACCGACAGCCAAGACCGGAGGAAGTCCAAGGATCTTGGTCAATGCCAAAGCAACAAATGGCATAATCAGGTAACGGAGTACAATCCCCCAACCCACATCTTTCGGTCTAGAAAATACTAACTGGAAGTCCTTGACCGATACCGTCAAGCCCATGCTCAGCATGACAGCCATGATGCAATATGAAACATACTTGGAAAGTGGCTTGAATGGTGCCGGATCAAAGTATGCAGCTACAGCACCCAGTACAATCCACAATGTGAAGTACTTGTTCATGAAAGCAACAAATTTACCGAGCTTCTCCAACATGTTTTTCGCCTCTTTCTGTCAATGCATCCGATGTTATTCTGGGAGCAGCCCTTTGGCTACCAAAGCCTTGCGCAGAGCACGAACACCAAACCGCACGCTCGAGAGTACAGGCTTCTGATATTTGTCATGAATATATTTCTCACAATACGCCATAGAGCCCTGTGCAAACAGAATCACATCGACCTGATCGTTGATCTCTCCAGCATATTTTGTCATTAACTGCTTAAATTCTTCTGGGTTCAGGCCAAAGCCACCATCAACCAAAGCATCGACCAAGGTGACATGTTTATTCATTTCACGAGCTACACGTTTCACGGTATTTTTCGTCGGTTCTAGTGTGGTCTGCAGTGTAGCCATGACGCCAATGCGTGCCCCCAGACGGACAGCTTCGCGACACATCTCTTCATCAATGCGGACAATAGGGATACCTGTGTATTTCGCAATGTCCTGTGCTGCATCTGCCACTTCACCAACAGACGAACATACATTCAGAATGGCATCTGCACCTTCCGAAACAGCCTTCATGTACATACTGATCAAACGAGCAGCCGGCGGAGCTGTTACATAACCATGCTCACGAACTTCCGCTAAGATGGAGGGGTCCTGATAGTTGGCAATCGTCACGTCAGCAGGCATTACACTTCTCAGTTCCCTTTCAAGATCCGCAATCAGCTCAGGGGTCGTACTCGTATACACAACAGCTACTTTCATGATAACATCCTCCTCATACATACTATCATTCAGTTTCCGATGCATCAGACATCTGATGTCTGATGTCTATGGTTCTATAGTATACGAGTCGAAACAAAATGTCAAGTGTTTTTTATTATTTTATATTGTTACTAATTATTTGAATTTTATTAAAATATAGCGCAGCATAGAGATTGCCCATTCTCCCCCCAAAAGCCCGACACCTTCCCCACTCGAGGAAGAGTGACCACGCAGCGATGAGAATACAGTCGTTATTTCCGTATTCCCAAAATCAAAAATCTAAGCCAACTGTTCTTGCGTATCAAATGCTCACTGAGCCAGACGGAAAGGACAATTGCTAGTACTGTGCACAGAACGAAACTGAGCGTATAGAGATGCAACTTGTTCCACATGACGACGCGGAAGGGGATTTTGATGATATCGCTGAGGATGTAGATATCCATCGACAAGATGCCCCAATGCTCCAATAGGCTGCTGAGGGGCGAGAGGGCTGACTCCTGGCGGCTCAGGACGAGGGAGCTCCACAGGACCAGCACCGTGCCACTTATAGCGGTCAAGAGGAAGCAGACATGCTCTTTCAGCCCCAACAGGCCATAGAGCCCAAGCAGGAATACTGCCACGGCCGCCAGGATGTGCCGAGCAGTCAGATGAAGAACAAAATCCTTATGCTCCCGCCGCATGTAGATGCCCAGGAGGAAGAAGAACAGGAAATTCGTGATGATGCCCCAGGGGTTCCAGATCAGCAAAGCCGCAGCCGCCACGAGTCCCAGCAACGAAATGCGGAAGGCAAACAAAGCTGCTATGACGGTAATTACAAATAGCGCATAGAGGAACCAGAGTTCACCATCTAGGTTAACGCCGATGACGATCTGCCAAATCGTGCTGATATCATATGGCTTGTTGGCGAAATTCGACAGCAGCATCTTGAACGGCGCATAGCAAAGACCGACAAAGATATACGGCACCAGCAATCGCGAGACGCGCTTGCGCACTAAGTCCAACGGCTTCTGGGCTCGATCCAGCATCTTCTGGCGTGATACCATGAACCCTGCCAAAAAGAAGAACAGCGGCATATGGAAGGAATAAATCACGTCATGCAGCCAGCGATACGCCGGTATCGCTATCCCGGTTGCACTTGTCGCATCCGGGATACAATGCCCTACAACCACTAAAAAGATGCCAATGCCCTTGGCAATGTCAATATACGTCAAACGTTTGCTTGTCCCCCCCCCTAGGAGACAAAGCTTCCTGCTCATTCTGCATCAATACATACACTCCTATTATTTCGCCAGCTCTACCTTCACTCGCTCCAACGCGCTCTTGATGACGTCATCCATATCGTAGTACTTATACTCCGCCAGTCGTCCGCCGAAGATGGTATTCTGTTCCTGCTCGGCCAGGGCTGCGTACTGCTGGTAGAGCTTCTGGTTGCGCTCGTTATTGACCGGATAGTACGCCTCTTCACCACGATGCCAGTCGGCTGGGTACTCGCGGGTGATATAGGTGACAGGCTGGGTACCAAACTCAAAGTGCTTGTGCTCGATGATGCGCGTGTACGGGATCTCACGCTCCGTGTAGTTGACGACAGCCACACCCTGATGGTTCTCCTCCTCAAGTCGTTCGGTCTCGAAGTGAAGACCACGATACTCGAGCTGGCCGAGCTCGTAGCCGAAGTACTCATCGATTGAGCCCGTGTAGACGATCTTCTTAGCCACATCCTGATACGCCGCGCGATCCTTGAGATAATCGACGCCCGTGCGCACCTCGATGCCGTCGAGCAGTGCTTCGATCAGCTTGTTGTAGCCGCCGACCGGGATGCCCTGATAGCGGTCGTTGAAGTAGTTATTATCAAACGTATAGCGGACCGGCAGGCGCTTGATGATGAATGCTGGCAGCTCCGTGCAGCTGCGGCCCCACTGCTTCTCGGTGTAGCCCTTGATGAGTTTCGTGTAGATATCCGTGCCGACGAGCGAGATGGCCTGCTCCTCGAGGTTCTGCGGCTCGCCCTTGATGACCTTGCGCTGCTCCGCAATGATTGCCTTCGCCTGCGCCGGCGTCACGATATCCCAGAGCTCGCGGAACGTGTTCATGTTGAACGGCAGGTTGTAGAGATGGCCCTGATAGTTCGCCACCGGCGAGTTGATGAAGTTGTTAAAGGTGGCAAATCGGTTGACATACGCCCAGACATCCTCATAGCTCGTGTGGAAGATGTGCGCGCCATACTTATGGATGTTGATGCCATCCTTCTCCTCGCAGTAGACATTGCCGCCGATATGATCGCGACGCTCCAACACCAGCACCGACTTCCCCGCCTGCTTCGCCTCATGCGCAAAGACCGCACCAAAAAGACCACTGCCAACAATCAGATAATCATACATGATACTACCTCTCTTCTATCACCTAACGCTCAATCAACAACCGCTCAAAATCACAGCTGCGGCACGAGCTCCTTCAGATACGCCTCAAACTTGCCACCAAGATCTGGACGGCGCAGGGCAAACTCCACCGTCGCTTTGAGAAAGCCCAGCTTGTCGCCAAGATCATAACGGATGCCCTCAAAATCATAGGCATAGACCGGCTGG
>OGQZ01002885.1_pt1 | contig 11432 bp, 9 predicted proteins | sample 1553321 | NCBI WGS metagenome assembly OGQZ01 (sample SAMEA2579958, study PRJEB22360) | human gut metagenome | reverse complement strand
ATACAATATGTATCAAAATAACAAAAAACGGAGGGCCCCCCCCCCCGCCGTTTCCGGCTCGGCAGCCTGCTGCGCTTTGCCGCGCCGTCCATCGGCATGATGATCATCATCTCGCTCTACACGGTGACGGATGGCATCTTCATCGGGCGCTATGCCGGCAGCGACGCGCTGGCCGCCGTCAACATCACCGCGCCGCTGTTCCTCATCAGCACGGGCGTCGGACTGATGTTCGGCGTCGGGGCGTCGGTCGTGGCGTCGATCCACCTTGCGCAGGGGAAGGTCAAGGCGGCGCGCATCAACGTCACGCAGGCCGTTGCGGTGTCGTCGCTCCTTCTGGCGGCGTACAGCTTCCTGATCACTTCCTGCGCCCGTGAGGTGGCCCTGCTGCTGGGCAGCTCCGAACGGCTCCTTCCGCTGGCCGTGGAGTACATGCACTGGTTCGCGCCGTTCCTGCCCTTCAGCGCGCTGTTAAGCTCGGGCATGTTCTTCATCCGGCTCGACGGGTCGCCCAACTACGCGATGCTTTGCAACGCCGTTCCGGCGGTCATCAACATCGTGCTGGACTACGTTTTCATCTTCATCCTCGGCTGGGGCATGACGGGCGCGGCGCTGGCCACGAGCCTCGGTTATATCGTGGGTGCGGGGATGATCCTCGGCTACTTGGGACGCCGCCGCAACGTCGTGCGCCTGTGCCGTGTGAAGACGAGCCGCAAGAGCATGCGCCTGACCCTCCGCAATGTGGGCTACATGTGCCGGCTGGGGCTTTCGACCTTCCTCTGCGAGGGGGCCATCGCCATGATGATGTTCGCCGGGAACTACGTTTTCATCCGCTATCTGGGCGAGGACGGCGTGGCGGCGTTCAGCGTCGCCTGCTATTTCTTCCCGATCATCTTCATGGTCTACAACGCCATCGGGCAGTCGGCCCAGCCGATTTTGAGCTACAATTTCGGTGCGGGAAACGGCGCGCGCGTGCGCAAGGCCTTCCGGTTGGCGCTCCTGACGGCCGTGGCGGCCGGACTGGGGGTCTTCGGCCTTACGGCGCTGTTCAGCCGCTGGATCGTGGCCATGTTCATCGACAGCTCCTGCCCCGCCTGTGCGATTGCCGTCCGGGGGCTTCCGTTGTTCGCTTCGGGATTCGTTTTCTTTGCGGTGAACATCGTCTCGATCGGCTATTTCCAGAGCGTCGAGCGGCCCCGTCCGGCGATGGCCGTGACCGTCCTGCGGGGATTCGCCTTCATGGCGGCGTGTTTCTTCGGCCTGCCCCTGCTGTTGGGTGTGGAGGGCATCTGGCTGGCCGTGCCGCTGGCCGAGGCGCTCACCTTCGCGGTCGTTGCGGCGATTTACGGGCGGACCCGCTTAAAAAGTGCGTTTTAGGAGGGTCGCAGCGTGGCTTTGCCGCTGAAACGAAGCCGGAAATTTGTTTTTTGTGCTATCTTTACGGCCTCAAACCTGTAAGGCATGGAGGCGTTTATCGAGAAATTCAGCAGGAAATACAACCTGCCCGCGGCGGACTGCCTGCGGCTGATCGGGCTGATGGAACGGCGCGTGTTCCGCAAGGGGGAGTGCGTCGTCCGTCAGGGCGAGCGGAATTCCGGTTTCTACGTCGTGAGCCGCGGCATCTGGCTGGGGCACTATCTCGACGACGGCGCGGATGTCTCGGTCTGGTTCGCCGGCGAGGGCGAGGCGCTCTTTTCGACGTGGGGCTACGTGGGCAACGAGGTTTCGAAAATCTCCATCGAGGCGATGTGCGACGCTGAACTTTACGGCATCTCCAAAGCCGACCTGGAGGCCTTTTTCGCCCGATCGGCCGGAGCGGCCAATTTCGGGAGGAGGCTTTTCGAGGAGCAGTTCCTGGCGCTCGAAAACTGGATGCTCTCGGGCGGCGCTCCGCGGGCCGAGGAGCGCTACCGGACGCTGATGGAGGAAAGCCCCGAACTGCTGCAATACGTGCCGCTGAAGCACATCGCCTCCTACCTCTGGATCACGCCGCAGTCGTTGAGCCGCATCCGGGCCAAACTGGGGAAGAAAAAGGGTTGACCATTTCCGGTCAACCCTTTTTTTCGGCATCCGACGGCTGCCACCCGCCCCCGAGGGCCTTGTACAACCCCACGAGCGCGAGGTGCTCGTTGCGCACCGCCTTGCTCTCCTCGACCTGTGCGTCGAAGAACTTCCGCTGGGCGTCGAGCACGTCGATGTAGCGGATCACGCCGTTGATATACTGCAATTTGGCCAGCACGACGTATTGCCGGGCCGCCTCCTTGAGGTTGAATTTCAGTTCGGCCGTCCTGCGCATGTTGCGGTAGGCCGTCACGGCGTCGTTCACTTCGCGGAAAACCTCCAGCACTTTCTGTTCGTAGGCCAGCCGCGCCTGGTCGTAGGCCGCCAGCGCCGCGCGGTATTTCGCACGCTTCGATCCGAAGGCGAACAGCGGCGCGGTGAGGTTGCCGGCGGCGTAGGAGAAGGGCGAATTGATCAGTCCCTTGAGCGCGTCGTTTTCGAGCCCTCCCGTCAGCGAGATCGTCAGCCGCGGGAACCGGTCGGCATAGGCCATGCCCGCCGAGGCCATCGCCGCCTTGAGGTTCTGCTCGGCCTGCCGCACGTCGGGACGGCGTTGCAGCAGCGTCGAAGGAAGGCCCACGGGCAGCGAGTCGGGCATCCGGACGTTCATGTCCATCTTCGAGCGCGCCACGCGCGAGGGATAGTCGCCCGCGAGCACCGAAATCTGGTTCTCCTTCTGGGCGATGCGCAGTTCGAGGTCGGGAATCAGCGCCGAGGCGCTCGCCAGCTCGACCTTCGCCTGCTGGTAGGCCGTTTCGGAGGTCAGTCCTCCTTCGAAACGCAGTTTCGCCTGACGCACGCTCTCCTCGCGGGTCTCCACCGTGCGGCGTACGACGCCCAGTTCGTGGTCCAGAGCCACCAGCTCGAAGTAGGCCGTGGCGACCTCCGCCACGAGCGTCATCTGCATGGCGCGCGCCGCCTCGACCGAGGCGAGGTATTCGGCCGCGCCCTTGCGCTTGGCCCAGCGCAGGTTGCCCCACAGGTCGGCCTCCCAGCTCAAGGTGGCTTTCACGTCGAACTCGGCGTCGCCCTTGTGCGCTTCGCCGTAGTAGTCGTTGGTCTCGTAGTCGGCAGCGGCCAGCCCGCCCAGCGACGGCAGCCGGGCCGCCTTGCTTACGCGGTAAAGCTCCTCCAGCTGGCGGATGCGCGCCTCGGCCGAGAGCATGTTGCGGTTGCGGTCGAGCGTGCGGCCGATCAGCCGGCAGAGTGTCGTGTCGGTGTAGACCTCCCACCACTTCCGGTCGCTCAGCGTCAGCGTGTCGCTCTGCCCGGCGACGATCTCCGCGGGCATGTCGAGCTGCGGAGCCTTGCACTTCTTCTGCACGGAGCAGCTTCCCGCCGCGAGCAGCAGAAGCACTCCGAGGAGATATGTTGCGCTTCGTTTCATCGTGTTGTCCATTTTTCTTTCAGTTTGTAAACCCAGACGAAGAAGAGCGGTACGAAGACGATGCCCACGGTGATCGCCACGAGCATGCCGAAGAAAACGCCCGTGCCGATGCCCTGGCGGCTGGCCGACCCGGGTCCGCTGGCGAAGACCAGCGGCAGCATGCCGAGGATAAAGGCCAGCGAGGTCATGACGATGGGCCGGAAGCGCAGGCGCGCGGCCAGGATGACGGCCGTGAGGATGTCGCGGCCCTTTTCGACCTCGTCCTTGGCGAACTCGACGATCAGGATGGCGTTCTTGGCCACCAGACCCACCAGCATCACCAGTCCGATCTGGAAATAGATGTTGTTCTCCAGTCCGCAGGCCCAGTTGCCCAGGTAGGCGCCGATGCCGGCGATCGGCAGCGAGAGGATCACCGCCACGGGGATCAGCCAGCTCTCGTACTGCGCCGCGAGGAACAGGAAGACGAAGAGGAAGGCCAGCGCCAGCACGTAGCCCGTCTGGCCGCTGACGTGCTTTTCCTGATAGGAAAGTCCGCTCCACTCGACGCCGATCGTCGACGGCAGGTGGCGGCGTGCGATCTGTTCGAGTATGGCCATGGCCTGCCCCGAACTGTATCCCTGCGCCGCCTCGCCCGAGATGGTCGCCGCGTTGAACATGTTGAAGCGGCGGATCGTGCCCGGTCCCGTGGTGTAGGAGGTCGTGCCGAGCGCCGTGATGGGAATCATCGCCTTGTCGGCGCCCCGGACGAAGAACAGCCCGAGGTTTTCCCGCTGCGCCCGGTACGGGGCTTCGGCCTGGATATAGACGCGGTAGATGCGGTTGAACATGTTGAAGTCGTTGACGTAGACCGATCCGGTGAAGGTCTTCATCGTCGAGAAGATGTCGGCCATCGGGACGCCGAGCATCTGGGCCTTGTCGCGGTCCACGTCGAAATAGAGCTGCGGGATGTCGCTCTGCATCGACGACGAGAGTCCCGTCAGCTCCTTGCGCTTCGAGGCGTAGTGCAGCAGCGTGTCCACGGCCCGCTGAAGGTCGCCGTACGAGGCGTTGCCGCGGGCTTCGAGCACCATTTCGAACCCGCCCGAGGCGCCCAGTCCCGGAATGACGGGCGGCGTCGAGAGGTAGACCTTGCTTTCGGGATAACGGCGCATCTCCTCGCGGATGTCGTTCATCAGCCGGCGGATGTTCGAACTTTTGCGCTCCTCCCACGGTTTGAGGATCACCGTCAACTGGCTGCGTGACTGGTTGGTGCCCACGCGGGGGCTTGATCCGGTGACGTTGAGCACATATTCCACGTCTTTGAGCGACATCAGGTACTTCATGGCGCGGTCTGTCACGCGGCGCGTGCGTTCGAGCGTGGCTCCTTCCGGAAGTTCCAGCTCGACGGTGAAATAGCCCTGGTCCTCCTGCGGCATGAAGCTCTGGGGTACGATCTTGTTGAGCGCCCACAGCGCCACGAGAGTCAGTCCGAACAGCGCCAGCATGCGTTTCGAGTGGCGCACGCCGCCGCGGATCATCCGCTCGTAGAACTTCGTTCCGCTGCCCAGCCAGATGTTGATGCGGCGGAAGAGGCGGTTTTTCCGCTTGCCCGAATCGGGACGCAGGATCAGGGCGCAGAGGGCCGGCGAGAGGGTCAGGGCCACGAACGTCGAGATCAGCACCGACACGGCGATCGTGATGGTGAACTGGCGGTAGAGCTGGCCGGTGATGCCCGAAAGGAAGCTCACGGGAACGAACACGGCGCACAGCACCAGCGATGTGGCGATGATGGCGCTGCCCAGTCCGCTCATGGCCTTTTTCGTGGCTTCGTAGGGCGATAGCCCCTCCTCGTTCATAATGCGCTCGACGGCCTCCACCACCACGATGGCGTCGTCCACGACGATGCCGATGGCCAGGATCAGGCCCAGCAGGGTCATCATGTTGAGCGAGAATCCGAATGCCAGCATCACGCCGAACGTACCGATCAGCGAGATCGGCACGGCGATGGTCGGGATGAGCGTCGCGCGCCAGTTTTGCAGCGAGAGGAAAACCACGAGGATCACCAGCAGCAGGGCTTCGAACAGTGTGTGGTAGACCTCCCTGATCGACTGCGAGATGTAGGAGGTCATGTCGAACGGTATCTTGTAGGAGATGCCTTCGGGGAAGCTGCGGCTGATCTCCTCCATCGTCTCGCGCACCGAGCGCGCCACCTCCATGGCGTTGGCGCCCGGCAGCATGTTGATGTTCATCACGGCCGCATTGCCGCCGTTGATGCCGCTCTCGGTGCTGTACGACGAGGCTTCGAGCGAGATGCGCGCCACGTCGCGCAGGCGGATGAGCGATCCGTCGGGGTTGGCGCGGACGACGATCTCCTCGAATTCGCCCACCGACGAAAGGCGTCCGCGGGCGGTGATCGGGATCGTGACGTCGAGGTCCGTGACGGGCTGCTGGCCCAGTACGCCCGCCGCCGATTCGCGGTTCTGGTTCTTGAGGGCCTTTTGCAGGTCCTGCACCGTCAGCCCGAGGTTGGCCAGCCGGTCGGGCTGCACCCATATCTGCATGGCGTAATAGCGGCTGGGGCGGGTCCGCGGACGGCCACCTGGCGGCCGACGTTCGAGACGCTGCCGACGCCCTTCACGCGGCGCAACATGTCCAGCACGTTGAGCGTGGCGTAGTTTGAAAGGTATATTTCGTCGAACTTGGGGTCGTTCGACAGCAGCGTGATGGTCATCAGCCGGCTCGAAGCCTGCTTTTCGACCGAGATGCCGTTCTGGATGACTTCGGCCGGGAGGCGCGCCTCGGCCTGCTTCACGCGGTTCTGAATCTCGACGGCCGCCAGGTCGGCGTCCGTGTCGATGTCGAAGGTCACGGTGGCGGAGAAACCTCCCGAGTTGCTGCTCGTCGACTCCATGTAGAGCATGCCGGGGGTTCCGTTCAGCTCCTGTTCGATGGGCGTCGCCACGGCCTGCGTCACGGTCTGGGCGCTGGCTCCCGGATAGGAGGCCGAGATCTTGACCACCGGGGGCACGATGCGCGGATACTGGTCCACGGGGAGCATCACCAGTCCTAACAGGCCGACGATCACGATGACCACCGACAGGACGGTTGAAAACACGGGCCGGTCGATAAAGAAATCCGATTTCATGGCTCGCTATTTTTCAGACGCCTCCGTCTCGGTTGCACTGCTTTTTTCGGGGACCGGCACGGGGTCGACCTTGTCGCCGTGCGTCAGTTTGTGGAAACCCTCCACGACGATCTTCTCGCCGGGAACGACGCCGCGTTCGACGATCACCCGGTTGTTGACCTCGGGCCCGAGTTCGATCAGACGGCGTTCGGCGATGCTGTCGGGCCGTATGACGAAGATGTAGGCGCCGCCCTTCTCGATGACGACCGACTTGGTCGGCACGACCGTGGCGTCTTCGCGCACGTCGAGCAGCAGGCGCACCTTCGTGAACTGTCCCGGCAGCAGGATGCGGTCGGGGTTGGCCATTTCGGCGCGCACGGAGAAGGTTCCCGTTTCGGGGTCGACCTGCGGATCGGCGAAGTCGACCAGTCCGCGCAGCGGATACTGGGTGTTGTCGGCCAGCGTGATGGTGATGTAGGGGTCCCACTTGCGGGTGGAGTCCTTCTGGCCCAGGTTGACGTTGCGGGCCTTGCTTTTGAGGTAGTCGAGTCCCGTCATGCTGAAGTCCACGCGCACGGTGTCGCTCTTGACCACCGTCGCCAGCAGCGATTTGCCGTTGGGACCTACGAGCGTGCCGATGTCGACGCTGCGCTCGGAAATATAGCCCGACAGCGGCGAACTGACGGTCGTGTAGCTCAAGGCGGTTTCGGCCTGCGTGAGGTCGGCCTCGCTCATCGCCACGGAGGCCGTGGCGCTTTCGTAGGAGGCGATGGCGTTGTCGAGGTCCAGCTGGCTCGCGGCGTTCTGCTCGTAGAGCGGGCGGATGCGTTTCAGGTCGCGGTCGGCCTTGAGTTCCAGAGCCTTGTCTTTGTTCAGCTGTGCCTTCGCCTTGTTTACCCGGGCTTCGTAGAGCTTGGGGTCGATGATGAACAGCGGCTGCCCCTTCTTGACGTAGGTTCCCTCCTCGAAAAGCATTTTTTCGAGGAAGCCCTCCACCCGGGCGCGGATTTCGACGAACTGCTGGGCGCGGATGCGTCCCACGTATTCGCCGTAGAGTTCGATGTCGTCGGTTTCGGCAGGCTCGACCTGGACCACGGGCAATATGGGTTTTACGGGTTCGGGGCGCAGCCACCACCAAAGCCCTCCGACAATCAATACGGCTATTCCGGCAAGGATCAGCCAGGAGCGTTTCGACAGACGGCGGATTCTGCCGCCTGCCTCTTCGCCGAGTTGCAGCGTACGGCGGCCGGCGCGGGCCGCCTGCTGCACGATTTTCTCGCGTGATAGTTTCATGTTGTTTCCAAATCCGGAATTGTTTGCCTGGTATCCGGTATATCGGCGCAAAAATACGATTTTTTCGCCGATATGCTATTTAAACGTAAAAGTTAGGCGAATATGATGCCGGAATTCCTGTTTTTGTTCATACGGAGGCTATTGGTGTCTTTTCGGAAGACAGCCTGTGACTTTCCGGGCCGATGCCGCGGATTTTCTCCGGGAAATCGTATCTTTGCACTTATGAAAACAATCTTATGTACCTTTTTTGCATGTGCGCTGTTCTGCGCCGTCGACGTACGTGCACAGCAGACGCCGCCTTCGGGGGCGGCATTTATTGCTGTCTGCAAGGAGTCGATGACTCTTGCGGTTTACGATTTCAACAGCTGCCTGCGGGCCGTCTATCCCATTGCCTGCGGGCGGGCGCTGGGCAACAAGGAGAAGCCGGGTGATATGAAGACGCCCGAAGGGCTTTTCTCCGTCCAGCAGATTCAGGACGCAAGCGCATGGACGCACGATTTTGGCGACGGTAAGGGGGAGATCAGAGGGGCCTACGGTTCGCATTTCATTCGTCTGAAGACGCCCGGTCACCGCGGCATCGGTATCCATGGAACCCACGATCCCGCCTCGATCGGCACGCGTGCAACCGAAGGGTGCGTCCGGTTGAACAATAGCGATTTGCTCGAATTGGTGAAAAAGTATGTCTACGTCGGTATGCCGGTCGTGATCCTTACCTCCGAGGCGGACAGCGCCGTGCCCTGCCGCTTTCCCGCCGCCGTCAAGGCAGGACCCCGGCTGATGGCGCAGACGGAGTAAGGAATTTCGTCTGTTCGCGGCGCTCCGAACAGTCTCCGAAGCGGGCGGCGGGTAGTTTTTCAGGCCGGGAGCAGAATCGAGAAGCGGCTGCCGCGGCCGATTTCGCTCTCGACCGAGATCGTGCCGCCGTGCGCTTCGACGAACTCCTTCGAGATGGCCAGCCCCAGCCCGCTGCCCTGCACCTTGGTTCCCGGGACGCGGAAATAGCGCTCGAAGATGCTCTTGTGGTAACGCGGGTCGATGCCGCGCCCGAAGTCCTGGACGTAGATCTCGACCGCCTTTTCGCGCTGTACGGCGCCGACGATGATGCGCGACCGTTCGGGCGAATGGTGGATGGCGTTCGACAGCAGGTTGGTGATGACCCAGGCGATCTTCTCGTTGTCGACGAAGAGTTTCGAGATCTTTTCGGGATAGTCTACCTCGACGAAGCAGCAGAACCTCTCGGCCAGAACCTGCGTAGCCTTTACGGCGTAGTCTATCAGTTCGATAGGCTTGGTTACTTTAGGTATCAGTTTAAGTTTGCCGGTCTCGATCTGGGTCATGTTCAGCAGTTCGCCCGTGATCGAAAGCAGGCGGTCGCTGCTTTCCTTGATGCTCGTGACGAGCTGTTTCTGCTCGCCGTTCAGCGTTCCCAGCCGGTCGTCGCCGAGCAGCTGCAAACTCATCAGGATCGACGAAATCGGGGTTTTCATTTCGTGCGAGACGGTCGAGATGAAGTTGGTCTTGGCGGAGTCCAGCTCCTTGAAGCGGGTGACGTTGTTCAGGACGATCAGGTTGCCGACGAACTGCTGTTCGCGCCCGCCGACGGGAGTGATGTAGAGCGGCGTGTTCTCCACCTGGAAATAACTCTCCTTGTTGTCGGCGTAGATTTTCAGCGGCTCCTTGTCGGCGTCCTTCTCCGTGTCGTTCACTCCCCGGACGAGCCGCCGCAGCAGGTCGTTCGACAGCGCCACTTCGGCGGCGTCGCGTCCGACGGCGTCCTCCCGGAGGTTCAGCACTGAGAACGCCTCGCGGTTCATAAAGAGGATTCTGCGGTCGGAACCCAGCCCCACGATCGGCTCGTGCAGCGTGTCGACGATCGCCTCGATGCGCTTTTTGGCGGTCATCAGGTCGTCGAGCGAACTGCGGCGGTATTCGTCGAGTTTGGCGGCCATGTCGTTGAACGACTCGGCGACGGATTCGAACTCGCGGTTGCCCGGGAAATCGAGCCGTTCCCGGTAGTTGTGGTTGGCGATCTGGGTGATCCCCTTTTTCAGCGCGTCGATCGGACGCAGCACTGACTGCGGGAACCAGACGAGGATGCCCCCGGCGATCAGGGCGCAGAGCGCGGCGACGGCGATCAGCCACCACATGGCGTAGTCGGCGCGCTGCTCCACCCCGGCGCTCTTGGCGCGGATGGCCGCCATGTTCAGCTCCATGATCCGGAACAGGTCTTCGCGCACGGTCCGGATTTCGGCTTCGGTGACCGGGTCGCTCAACGAAGCGACGTGGCGTTCGAGCGCCGCGGTGGTCTCCTTCTCGCTGATCTCGGTGATGTTCTGCTGTTGCAGGGCGAGGTTTTCGCGCAGGGCGTGCCGCGATATGGAATCCTGCCCGATGTCGTTGAGCGACCGCAGCATCTCCCCGGCGTATTGCAGCGAGTTGTAGTTGTCGGCGAGGATGGTTCTCGTCGCCCGCGACAGCTGGCGGACGTAGCCGACCGACTGGATGCCCAGCAGCAGGATCATGGTGAAAAGAATGCCGATGCCCAGGGTGATTCTCCTTTGTATTCTCATGGCTTATGAAAAAATGAAAAGGTCGATGTTCATGCGCGACAGCCGGACGGTCAGACGCCGCAGGCGGATTGCGCTTTTCAACAGCGAAAATAGTGAAAATTCGGGACGCCCGATGCAGACGATGTTTATTTTTTGCTCCCGGCACACTCCGGCGATGCTCTCCACCGGGGAGTTCGAGCGTATGCGGCGGACTTCGCCGCCGAGTTCCGTGGCGAGGTTCAGGTTGTTGATCAGGTAACGCTGCCGGGCCAGCGGAATGCGGTCGTCGGCCTCGCGGTCGCCCTGCACGTAGAGCACCGTGAAGGCGGCGTTCAGGTGCGTGGCCATGCGCGCCGTCTTGCGGATGACCCGGCGGGCGCGTTTTTCGGAGGAGTCGATCACGGCCAGCAGTTTGTCGCGCCGGAAGGTTTCGGAACCGGTCACCTCGCTATCCACCTTCTTCTCCACGCGCAGCGCCACCTCTTTCAGCGCCAGTTCGCGCAGTTGCAGCAGGTTGTCCTGCGTGAAGAAGTTGCCGAGCGCCGCGGCGATCTTGTCGGGGCGGTAGATCTTTCCGGCTTTCAGCCGTTCGATCAGCTCGTCGGCCGTGAGGTCGATGTTCACCACCTCGTCGGCCATCGCCAGCACGCTGTCCGGGACCCGCTCGCGGATCTCGATGCCCGTGATCTCCTCGACGACCTCGTTCAGTCCCTCGATATGCTGGATGTTGACGGCCGAAATGACGCTGATCCCTGCGTCGAGAATCTGCATCACGTCCTGCCACCGCTTGGGGTTTTCGCTCCCCTCGATGTTGGTGTGGGCCAGTTCGTCCACGACGACGATCTCGGGGCGGAGGTTGACGATGGCCTGCGTGTCCATCTCCTCCAGTTCCTTGCCCTTGTAGAAGAGTCTGCGGCGCGGCACGAGCGGAAGCCCTTCGACAAGGGCTTCCGTTCCGGCGCGGCCGTGCGTTTCGATGTAGCCGATGCGGACGTCGACGCCCGCGTCGAGCCGCCGGCCGGCCCCCTGCAGAAATCATGGA
>OGQZ01002884.1_pt1 | contig 11432 bp, 13 predicted proteins | sample 1553321 | NCBI WGS metagenome assembly OGQZ01 (sample SAMEA2579958, study PRJEB22360) | human gut metagenome | reverse complement strand
TCGCATTATATGATGCATTGCTCTTTGGCGCGCATGCCATGTATGTGACAGCCTGCGACAGAATAATCTGCGCCTCAGGCATTCCCACGCGCTCTACCTCTGCCGCCGCCGATGCCGCTACAACCATAGCCATCGGATCTGCATTGCCTATATCCTCCGATGCGAGTATCATAATTCGTCTTGCGATAAATTTCACATCCTCACCGGCATACAGCATCCTCGCCAGATAATAGACCGCTGCATCCGGGTCTGAGCCGCGCATGCTCTTTATAAAAGCAGAAATGGTATCGTAATGGTTATCGCCCTTCTTATCATAGGAGATAACTCTTTTTTGTATACATTCACTCGCCACATCAATAGTGATATGAATGATGCCATCGTCTGACCTGTCCGTGGTCAGTACTCCAAGCTCAATCGCTGTGAGCGCTGCTCTCGCATCTCCGTTTGACACGTCTGCAAGAAAATCAAGCGCATCATCATCTATCTGTGCATTGTATGCACCCATACCCTTTTCTGTGTCAGTCAGTGCTCTCTTAAGAAGTACCTTTATATCATCCGTTGACAGCTTTTTAAGCTCAAAAATAACTGAGCGTGAAAGCAAAGCACCGTTTACCTCAAAGTAAGGATTCTCAGTGGTAGCTCCTATCAGAATAATGGTGCCATCCTCCACAAACGGAAGCAGATAATCCTGCTGCCCCTTGTTGAAGCGATGTATCTCGTCGATAAAAAGTATCGTCTTCTTCTGATACATTCCCTGATTATTCTTCGCCTGCTCCACGACCTCTTCCATGTCCTTCTTGCCTGCAGAGGTTGCATTAATCTGCATAAACTCAGCACTAGTAGTGTGGGCTATGACCTTTGCCAAAGTAGTCTTTCCGGTGCCCGGCGGCCCGTAAAAGATGATGGAGCTGAGCTTATCGGCTTTAATCGCACGATACAAAAGCTTGTCCTTCCCAACTATGTGCTGCTGCCCGACCACCTCATCAAGTGTTGTCGGACGCATCCTTGAAGCTAAGGGACCGCTTGTCTCCTTATTCTGTTCTCTCATGTAATCAAATAAATCCATATCATCCCCGCCTGAAATGCATATTTGATATACCTGTTATATCATTTTGCAATTTCTTTTAGCAAAAAATTCATTTTGCATTGATATAATCAGCAATTACGTGTTTTATAAGTGCTAATTATGCATAAAAAAGTGGTGCAAAATTCATTTCCCTATAATAAGATACATGAATTTGCACCACTTTACAACACTAAATTTATTTTTCTACGAAATGACTAAATTCTTGCTTAAACTCCGTAGTTTTACTATATATATCATCATAAGATATTGACACTTTTATTGTTGTTCTTTTTTTCTTCTGGCAAAAATTCCAATTATTCCGGCAAGTGCTGCCGCAAAAACAGTTATCCAAAGTGTCACATCTGATGTATCTCCGGTCTTTGATGATATAACTTTCTGATTATCATGCTTTTTGTTATCTGTTAGTATCACAGAATTTGTATTTGGCTTAATGTTTGGCTTGTTATTATTGCCTTTGTTACTATTATCGTCTGATGGAATATTAACAGTAATAGTTGATGTTGCTGTCATTTTCTGCATCCAGACTATCACCCTTGCCGTCGTGAAGTCTGATAACCTTGTATTTTCTTAGAATAAATCTATCTTTAGAAACAAGACTCTCAGGAAGCCTTAAAGATATTTCTATATGGGCACCAGGCTCATTAATCTGCGACTTTGTTGATACTCCGTCCTTAGTTACCGACTTAAACAATTCTGCATCAAAATATGTAAGATTCGAAATATCATACCCCATAAGCTTTTTAGCTAATGCTTCTATTTTTTGCCTGTTTTCTTCAGTAATATTTTCTGCAGATGATATTTCAACCCATATTCTTGCATTTACTCCATTTTCAACTTCTGCTTTTTCCTCCGGTGTAAATATACCTTTTGCTGCGATAAGATCTTCCTTGTTGGTATCCAGCGAAGCCCCACCGAACGGTACTTCTGTTTTATTACTGGCTTTATCTGTTACTGTAAATTTCACATCACCGCAGTAAGTCTTATTATTTTCAAGTCCGTTTACTGTCGGGGCTGTTGCGTCAACTATCATTCCGGTGCCCTCATACACCAAGGTGAAAAAAGATATTCATGCGCTTGTTATGCGCAAAGTTTAACTGCAAAAAAACAGGCGTGATGTTATGCCGAAAACAGACCTATCACCAACCTATCAATCATCACCCCTGCAATTATCCCTATCACAAATACAGTACATACTCTTGCAAAATGCACCATCCTTGGCTTGGGTGATTCGCGATAGCTTACCAGTCTGGCGGAAAGCAATATCATGCACACGGCTGCTGCTATTGCAATGCAGCCCATTATGATGCGGCTTGTTATACCGGCGCTTTTTAGCTTCCACTCCGTCAGACTTTTCTCATCAATGGTGGTGGATACGCCGTTCTCGCCCAGCTTATCCTGTATTTTTGTGATACTTTTTAAGTCTGAAACCTTTACACAGTACGATGATGCTTTTGGTGTCTCTCCATGATTTTTTAACAAATTCTCCGCGGCAGGAATACTTATAAATGCTGCTTCTGAATCAGAATTATCATCCACTACACCTGATATCCTTGCTGCACTTTTTCCTATGATAATGCTGTGTCCTATCCATTTTGCTGCTTCCTGTTTCACCTTGGGCTGCTGCTCTTTCAATTCAATGTCTGACAGTGTTGCAAGCATAGGGATATTTATCACAACAGAAAGCCTGCTGCTCTCATCTGAATAATATTCTCCGCATATCACTGTCCCCTCTATCATCGCAGCCTGTATGCCTCTTACACCTATCTCCTTATCCACCGACTGTGTCTGCACGTTGGTGTCTATATCATACACATACGATCCGTTTTCTGCGCCCATTTCACCAAGCTCAGAAGCTGCCTGTGTAAATGCATCCTGCGCACCATCCTCGGCAGACATCACATATATTCTGGCACTTTCCTTAATACTGCTGCTTAGATCAAGCTTTTGCTGCACGGCATCCGCAAACAAAAAAGCTGCCAGACTTATAAACAGTATTCCCGGAAATGCGATGCTTTTCCACGTTTTAATTCCGTAGCCTGTCATCTTTTCTTCCTTCCCATGTAATACGCACCGGAAACTGCCCCTGCAAGGATTATAAGTCCACCTATTACTGCAAGTGATATCCACCACTGCGAAGCACTTTTCTCTTTCTTCTCATCGCCTGTCGAGGCTTCATCCGGCATCTTATTTATCGTTGTATTGAAGCTAAACTCCTGTGTCTGCTCATTTCCAAATCCATCCTCATACGTAAGCGTAACTGTTCCTGTCGTATCGCCATACTGACTTTTCCCCTCAAGAGTGGTTATAAACAGATTCGTCTCCCCTTCTCCTGCCGTACCGCTTTCCATATTTCCGATAAAGGCTGTCTTGGTCTGCGAAAGTCCGTCTCCTGTCACATCACATCTGACATTGTACACAGTACTTCTTCCAAGATTCATCACCTGAAATGTCAGTGGAATAGTGTCTCCTGCGGTCACATTTTTATCTATATTTGGCATGGTAAGCTTCACATCAAGCGGCTGTTCCACCGTGACCACAAAATTGCCTGTCGAGCTGAGTGTCGAAGCCTTTGGATCATCATAGCTCATGGCTATCTCTATCGGATAATTGCCGTCTGCCGTGCTTTTTGAAGCATGGAATTTAAGTGTCAGCTCTGTGGTCTTTTGTGTGCCAATTTTTCCTATAAAAATAGTATTTGAATCATTTTTAAGCTCTATATCAGCAGATGGCACATTCACAGTTGCTACCAGATTCTGCACTGATTTCTGCCTGCTCGTATTTTTTAATGTAACTGTTACCTCGAAATCCTCACCGGCTTTTACCGTATCTGTATTTATGACACTCTTATCCACCAAAACTACCGGAGCCGATGTGGGTGTCTCCTCCGCCTGTGTTGTATCTGCCGCCCCAGAAGCTGCTGCATTTGGATCAATACCGTCTGCTACCGTTACAAAATTCGTAAATGACTTTTGTACTTCTATGCCGTTTTCATCCTTTCCGGTCACATTTATGATAACCGGATAGATGCCATTCACACGTTTTTCTGAAAGAGTAAGCTCAAAGGAAACGAGAAATATATCTTTAGTTTCTCCTGTACCGTTTATGTATTCAGGCTTGCAGTTAAACTCCTTTTCATAGCTTCGAAATACAAATGGAGAGCTGTCCGTAGCCCCAAGATCTACCGATGCCGTTATTTTATCCTGCTGTAATTTTCCATCGCTTATAAGAGGAAGCACCAGTGTTACATTTCCGTTTGCACAGACCGGCTGATAGCCGTTTGCGTATGCCTGCTGCATGCCCTCATATACATTTTTGTTGTCTATACAAAGTGATACCTCAGACATTGATACGCCCGAAGCTGCATCGTCCTTATGGTCTGCTTCATCCTTCGCGCCTGCTCCCGCCTCATTATCCGGCTTGTCTGCCTGCGCCTGAGTACTCTTCCCCTCCTGCATGACAACACTATCCGACTTGGCATCAAGCGTGCTTGCATGCACTACGAGTATAAAATGATAGCTTAAGCACATTATGATCACCAACAAAATACTCACAAATTTTTTCACTTTATTTCCTCCATGTATCCATCATCCATCTCGCAGACCGTGTCACACAGCTCATCTATATCAGCCTGATTGTGGCTTGCGAGAATTATTGTCTTTCCCTCTGCGCGCAGCTCCTTTATCAGATTTCTGATCTGCGCTACACCATGCTTATCAAGTCCGTTAAACGGCTCATCCAGTATCAGAAATGATGGATTCTCCATTATTGCCTGTGCTATTCCGAGTCGCTGTCTCATTCCCAGACTGTACTTGCTGACATTTTTCTTTAGCCCCGGATCAAGCCCGACTCTCTCTATCGTCTCTACTATGCGCTTTTCATCGGCAATCCCCTTAAGAGATGCCAGAAGCTTAAGATTCTTAAGTCCGGTCGCTCCCGGGAGAAAGCCCGGTGTCTCTATGATAATTCCCATATCATCCGGGAAATCCATATCCTTTCCAACCTCTTTTCCATTGATGAGCACACATCCCTCATCAGGTCTTAAAAAGCCGCATATGCATTTCATCATGACTGTTTTGCCACTGCCGTTATTGCCGACAATGCCATGTATCCTTCCTGCCTCAAACTCCCTGTTGATACCGTGAAGTATTTCTTCTTTTCCAAAGGATTTGTGCAGATTTTCTATTTTTATTGCAGCTTCCATGCTACTTCCCTCCTGTTCCGGTAAACTTGAAATTGTAGCCTCGCACTACCCAAAGTGCTGCGATAAAGCAGACGAGCACGAGCACTATGCAGATCAGGTAGCTCTGCCACAGCCTTGGCAGCATATCAAGCCCGAAATTGTGCATATAAAATGTGGCATGGTTTAAAGGAGATACCCAGCCCACCCATACATTTACCTTATAGGCTTCGTAATCCGGTATATTAAATATTCCTATGATTGTCTGCGGATTCAGTAAGAACCCATATATGCTGAAGCCAAATGCTGCAAGCACTCCGCCTATCTGCCCGAATTTCAGGTTAAATAAGAGCATGAGAAATACCAGAATGAGCGAATAGCACAGCATGAGCAAAAATACTATAGCTGCACAGCCGTATGGAGTAGACATCCCCATCGCTTTTACCGATGCCGGCACTGCCAGCGCCTCACCGGCCTTTGAGTATCCCAGTGCAACCGCAGTATTGCTCCATATATTTCCCACGAAAGCCTTTCGCATGCTGATAAATGCTGTCGCAGACATCACAAATACCATATAGACGGATGTGGCAAGAAGTATGTAAATTGCCTGTCCGAGCAGCCATTTTTTCCTTGTCGTTCTCATAAGAAAAAACGGTGTGGCATTTGTGACAAACGGCATATCCGCAAAGAGAAATATCAGAATCATCGATGATAACAGTATTGAGTTGCTATCACCGAAGGTCCATATGAAGGGCTCCAGTATCTGCATGGAAGTATCATATTTTTCCGCGAATGCAACTATCTTATCCGATAGCAGAAAACAGAATATGAATGCAATCGAAAAGCTTAAAAATATACGTGGATTTTTCTTCCATGTCCTGAAATTGTACAAAGCCACCATAAATACCTGTTTCATATTCCATCAAGCCTCCTCTCCATAGCCGGTATCAGAAGCACCGTGATAAGCATACTGACAAAAATCAGAAATATCACTGCGCCCGCCTCACCAAATTCCCAGTTCCCTGCCGACGGACAAAGCCACTCCTTCGGATTTATGATATACAGCTTTTTTAAGTATCTCTCATGCAATATTATCAGTGTGTACTCAAGCACAAACGGTGACGCATAGGCCATATATCTGCTTGCGGTGAGTACCGAAAAGAGCATTCCGATCAGTGAAAACACCATTCCGATGCAAAAAAATAAGACATACGTTGCGTCTGTCTTTTCAGCCGTCCCCTGCTTCTCCATCGGCAGCATTATAAGGCGCAGCAGATTGTAGTACACTCCTGTTCCCAGTGTACATGCCGCTCCTCCGCTTATAGCTGCCGCAAGTATTTTTGCACTGATGTAATGCCACCTCCCGGCTCTCGGAAGATAGCTCTTTATAAATCCGGAGTCTATCTCCTCGAGAAATGCCGAGGTATACGGCAGGGTTGCAAATACCGGAAGAAGCAGGCACAGGGCATCAGACTTTATGGCATTCTGCAGCACCTTAAGATGAGTGCCATAGGCAATAAGCCCCTCCTTATAATCGCCTGCCGCTTTCCAGAAATCCGCAAAGCCGCCTATCACAAGAGCAAACACGATTCCTGCGACCGCAAGGAAAAACAAACGACCTGTCAGTGCCTGCTTTATGCATGATGAAATTGTATTATTTATCCGTAGCTGTTTACTGCTTTCCTGCGCTCTATCCATATCAATAACCAGCCGTCACATCAATGACGCTTCCATCCACCGCGTTTACTGCAAGAAGAATCCATGGCTGCTGTTCTGAATAATTTTCTCCTCCAAAATCGATATTATAATCGCCGTAAAACAACCATGCCGGTGTGAGAAGTCCGTTTCTGTCACTGCCGCTGCTCCTTACACGCATCAGTCCGAGCCTTACCTCATATACTGTTGCAGTTGCCTTTATCTCAACATCTCTATCTTCATGTTCTTCCAAATCACCTCTTGTGGTTAGAGGCATCATCTGTTCAAAGATATCCTTTGCCTGATTAAAGGATATGATACCGACATTGTCTGATACCTCCTCCTCTACCATTTGAGGAAATTCCCAGCTAAATGCAACAATACCATTTTTATCCACAATAATACGGATTTTCTCATACAGCCATGTAAGAGTCGTATCATCCTTGTCAGGTACATAATCTGAGCTTGTCGTTGCGCTTTGAATACCATTTATATTCTGCACAAGATTAAACACATATGCTGTATAATTGTCTGCTGAAATCATTTCTGCATCCTGATTGTATTTATCCGTATCATCAAAATCTTCCTTATATTTGTTTCCTGCTGCACAACCAACATCATAAATTTCCCAGTCCATACCTATTTTCTGTACAAAGTCATCAACATATTTTTTGGCATCCTCCTCGCTTATTCCAATCTTCTTTTTTTCATCATCTGTACATGAAGCTGCCTGTGTCGTCAATATACCATCGTAATGATAGTCTTTAACATTCTCATATCCGGCAGATGAACTAAAACTATCCTCGTCAGATGATGAGCAGATATTAAGTTTTTCTTTTTGATCCTTTGAGCTTACATTTAATTCTTTGGTTTTTGTTGTACCGCTTACAGTCTCCTGCTCCACATCCACATACGAGGAATCCTTTGGCACATATTTCAATGTGCTCTCATCAGGTGCTGTTTTCCGTTCCTCTTCATATTCCTTGATAACCCCCTCATGTGTTTGTATAATACTCTCTTTATCAGACTCTGAAGTATCCGGATCATCTTTAACATTTGCAATATACTTTTTTTCTTCCAATATCAGATTATCTATTTTCTGCTTTGTCCAGTCTGAGCCTGTTGTAGTATAAGCTCCATCCGGGAAAAAATAGTCATACAGCTTATCAGCTATCTCCTGCGATAATTCACCACTTTTTACTCGATACATAGGTATGGTATCCTTTGTAGGGAGAGTAACAGGCACATTGTCAGCTACTATCTTTACCTTTCCGTCATCGCTTTCATAATTAAAATCGTAAGTATCGGTGGTAGTCTCTATTATGTCCTTTAAGGTGCTTCCGTCCTTTGGAGTTTCCTTTGCGGCTTTCTCAAGCCTGTCTATGTTTTTCTGTGTGACAAGTGATTTGTCAGGTGTTTTCTCACAGGCTGTCATTGAAAAACACATTATTGCAGCCATCAGACAAACTATTTTTCGTTTCATAAGTTCCTCCTCGTTTTCTTTGATGATATGATTTTATCCCCTTTTATGTTTTCAAGTCATCAAAGAGTTGTAAGAGAATTGTAAAGAAAAAATACTGCCCTCCTGCAAGCTGCTTTCCACACAAAGCTTTGAGTGGTGAAGTTCCGCAATCCTCTGGCACAATGCCAGTCCCAGTCCAAAGCCCTCCTGATTTCTCGAGGCATCTCCCTGATAAAATATCTCAAATATATGCTTCATATCCTCCTTTGAAATTCCTCTTCCGTTGTCCTTTACCGATATTCCACTGCCTGTTATATTTACTTCAATCCTTGTCGCACCTGCCTTTTTTGCATTGTCACAAAGATTGGTTATGAGCATGACAAGCATATCTTTGTCGCCCCTTATGCTGCCATTTTCAACTGTCAGAAATATATCGTCCCGGCCCTGCCATATCATCTCAAGATGTTTTTTCAGTTCCTCAAGCTCTATGTCCTTAAGCTCTATCTTATCCGCTGTAAGTCCGACCAGAGCAGTCAGCTTGCCCGACAGGCTGCCGAGTCTTTTTGCCTCAATGTCCATAAATTCGAGTGCTTCTTGCTTTTGTGCATCAGTCAGCTTCATATTGCGAAGCGAATAGGCATAGCCGCAAATTGCCGTTACCGGAGTCCTCATCTCATGGGATAGCGCATGTATGAGCCTGTTTCTCGCCTCCGAGGTCTCCTCAACCTCTGCGATATGTGACTCTACAGCCTTTGCCATCGTATTAAAGCTGTGCGAGAGTGATGCCAGCTCATCCTTTCCTTTTACGTCTATCTGACGCTGATACTGCCCTTGTGATATGGCATCAGCCTCATCCTTAAGCTGCTCTAACGGTCTTAGTAATTTTTTCAGGAAAACAATCATACTTACTGCCGCAGCTAATGAGATAACAATTCCAATCCCCACACACAGCGCAATCATCCGGTATATCTGTCTGTAAAGCTCTGTTATATCGCGCACTATACATACCTGATAGATTCTGTCATTGATATTGATATCCACTCCGCAGATGTAATAGTCTGCTCCTTCTGTATGCACGATGTCGCTTTTCGTCTCCCCCTGCATCTCAATATTACTCTTATCCTCATTCAGCCCAAGTATCGTTGGCACATCAAGTCCGGAATCGTTATATATTATCTCATCACCACACTGCAGCACATACTCCGTGTCAGAATCCGAATACTGCGTCTGCTTAAAAAAGTAGTATTTCAGCTTTGTCTCCGCTGTAAGCTCTTCAACTGTGCTTTCTATGTCACTTTTGTTTGTATAAAAATTAGCCACAAGCTTTTCCAATTCTGTCTTTGTATAGCTTGTGGTACTGTTTAACATATTTTTTTTGCTGACATATATCATAAGTGTGCAGCACAGTGTAAGAGAAATCAGCAAAAATCCAAGTGTTCCAATCGTTATCCTGCTACGAAGCTTCATTCTCCTACCTCCAGACGATATCCAATCTTTGGCACAGCTACTATACGAAGTCCTGTCTTCTTGCGTAATGCCGCCACATGCACATCGACAGTTCTCGTCTCTCCCTCGAAATCTATTCCCCATATCGCATTCAGCAGCTTTTCCCTCTCCAGAGCGATATTTCTGTTTTTCGCAAGGGTACAAAGCAAATCATACTCCATAGGTGTCAGGGATATCTGCTCCTTTTTCTTAAAAACTATGTGCTTTTTCATATCAATGGTAATGTCATCAAGCTCAATGATATCATCGCTTTTTCCGGTACGCTTTAATATTTTTTCTATGCGCAGCAAAAGCTCAAGCATCTCAAACGGCTTTACCATGTAGTCCTCTGCTCCGCCCGAAAGGCCTTTTACCTTTGATTCAAGATCTCCTCTTGCGGTCAGATATATCACCGGAATATCTGCTTTGTTGAGTGGCTCGAGCAGACCAAAGCCATCAACCCTTGGCATCATGATATCCACTATCGCAAGATCTGCCGATGCTCCTGTAGCGAGATAATCGAGCACTTCCTGTCCATCCTGCATGGACACCGTCTCGTAGCCTGTAATATTTAAATTCATGCATATCATTTTATTGATTGCAGTTTCGTCCTCTGCGACAAGTATTTTACTCACTGTTTAACTCCCTCTGCTCCCTGCAGCAGCCCATCTGTCACAAGAAGCTTATCCTTTATATCTGTGCCATCATTAAAAGGCATAATGCCTGTGGTCTTGTACATATTATAATAAAGTTCAGGAATTTTTTCATCTTTTTTTCACATATATCGATTTGTGATTAAGTATTTGAAATCCATCACATTATATTGTAATATATGTATATAATAACATCAAAATATTACTAGGAGGATATGCTATGTCTTCAACAATTATAAAACCGTCTGCCGCTATAAGGCAGAACTATAACGATATATCTAATCTGGCAAAAGAAACCCATTCACCGATTTTTCTCACCAAAAACGGAGAAGGAGATCTGGTTGTAATGGATATCGAAACGTATGACCAAAGGGAAAAACAGTTAGAATTACGCGAAAAACTTGTTGAAATTGAAGAAAGACGTCAGGCTGGAATAAAAGATACTCCCGCCCGCGATTTTTTATCTGAATTAAGGGAGATTTACAACAAATGAAATATAACGTAGATATATCACCGGATGCCAAAAAGGAACTCAATAATTATATTTCAGGTGCAATGGAATTCGGCTCCGAAACTGTGAGCAAAATATTAGATGCTTTTGATGAATGTATCTGTATTTTGGAAACTACTCCAAATGCCGGTTTTGATAAATTAAAATATATCCCCCAAAAATACAAGGTTATACATCTCTGGAAACACTACTGGATGATTTTTCAAATATATGAGGATGAACATTGTGTCAAAATTGATTATGTGATAGATGATCGTCAAAATTATGGACGATTTGTTCATTGAAAATATCATAATATCGGATGTTACTGTTCACACCTAACAGTGTGACCAGCAACGATTACAGCCCATTTAAAATGCCTC